>Ga0307991_1000213_pt1 | contig 43539 bp, 45 predicted proteins | sample EllFjometagen131_FD_203146 | JGI IMG/M metagenome (GOLD analysis project Ga0307991, IMG submission 203146) | Marine microbial communities from Ellis Fjord, Antarctic Ocean - #131 | ecosystem: Environmental > Aquatic > Marine > Unclassified | place: Southern Ocean | collected 2014-10-08 | reverse complement strand
ATGGAATCAGGGGGATAACATTATCATCTATTTTGCGGATTAATGTAACTTCTTCGGTGTTTCACCGCTGGCATATTGTGACACAAAAGAGCCGGTATTTTTCAGAATAAAGTGCAATACAACACCTACCATGAAGCACGCTACCTGCTCCATGAAGAAATTTCATCCCCCAACATTTGCTGGTCTATTCTTCAAACACTGGGCAACGGCACCGGATGAATTTCTGAAATCGGCAGACAACTTGGCCTACCAGCCAATCAACTCACCCATTACATTGAACTGTTAAAAAATTTATTTTTGATATATCGAGAGGTACCGGTACTGAAAAAAAACCCAACACGCTCAAAAAAAGGCTTCTATCAGGTTGCCGACCCCTTTCTGCGCCTCTGGTTCGGCAGTATCTACCCCTATGACAGCTTCCTCAAATTCGGAGAAACTGAAATCATCATGGAACGGCTTAATCCTTTGATTCAAAATCATATCTCTTTCTGCTACGAGCAGCTTTGCCGAAATTTTGTCAAAAATAACACCTCAGCCTTCAACTGCCTCAGGGTTGGCCGGCAATGGGCCAGAAACTACGAAATAGATGTCGCGGGAGTCAACACGGATCTTCAACTCAACGTTGTGGGTGAATGTAAATGGAGCCATAAAAAAATAGGGTTGTCAGTTTACAGAAAATTACAAGACAAAATAGTATCTAATAAACTGCAACTTTCACCAAATTGCCAAAATCTCTTGTTCAGTAAATCCGGTTTCACCCAAGAGCTTAAAGATATGGCAAAAAAAGAAAGTTACCTTCATTTGATCAATAGCCTGTTCTAAAAATCCACCATATACCAGGGCTCCTACGACAAGGTCTCTCAGTTCGGTGTTTGACAAGAAATTATGGCTGGGATATATGGCAGAAATGAATTCCCCGGACAAACAACCTGGCTGCATTTTCTGCCACCCGGAGATCTCGATGATTCGGCAGAAAAGCGCTCATTTTTATGTAATCAAAGATCGCAATCCGGTTACCAACGGCCACTGTCTTATCATTCCTTATCGGCATATTGCCAACCCACTGGACTTGGATAAAGTAGAAATGAACGAAGCCTGGCAGCTGATTCAGCAACTGACGTCTGAACTGCGGCATCAGGATGCCACGATTACCGGGTTTAATATCGGCATGAACTGTGGATATGACGCTGGGCAAAGCATTTTTCACAGCCATATCCATTTAATTCCCAGACGTCAGGAAGATATGGAAAATCCCCGGGGCGGTGTACGGGGGGTTATTCCGGCAAAGCAACATTATTGACCACAGCAATGCAGATTTAACCGCTGTACGATATTGACAAAGGCTATACTTCGATTTATTCAAAAGTACTGCGATGGAACTTATGCCATTACCGGATTTTTTGTGTAATCATAACCTATTCATCTGATTAAGCAGTAATTGCGGACCCTGGTATTTCTGCACCAGTTATTGACAAAGATGTCAGACCAAACTAGCTTAGACTAAGTCAATATCAGGTATCTGTCATATTTGAGGAACTTGCCATGCACATCACCAACATTTCAGAGGCAAAGGCTAATTTGTCCCATTTGATTAAGACAGTTCAGGAAACAGATGAGCCAATAATCATTGGTAAAGCGGGGGAACCCGTTGCGATTCTCTCGGCTTTCAGAAAAAACCTCTCACCTCGACAACTGGGGGGCAGCTGGAAAGGCAAAGTGAAAATTTCCCCTGACTTTGATGAAACAGATGAAGAAAGAAGCACAAATGTATGACAAATAGATTGACAAGTATATATAAACAGATATATAGTGAGTACATATATATAAATATATAAAAGCAATTTTGCTCTTTAAGGAGATGATCATGGGTACAGTAAAAAAACTTTTCGCTCTTGATGAAGGCATTGCCAGAGAATTGGAGATTGTTGCCACAGCCATAAATAAAACTCAAAAAGAAGTGGTTGAAACGGCATTAGATTTTTATTTTGACCATACCGATGGAATTGTTGCCGACAAGATAACTGAAGAAATCAAAAATGGCAAAACAAAGGTCTATGACAGTAATGAAGTATACGATAATCTGGACATAGACCTGTAAAGGTTAAATATACAACTCAGGCTGTCAATAATCTCCGAAACTTCAATAATGCCGATCGTACCCTGATAGTAAAAAAAATTCATTACCTCGCAGATAACTTTGAACTACTAAAACAGTCTAAAAAAGTGCGCGAACTGAAAGGAACCAAGTTCCCCGGTCAATACCGATACACTATAGCTCGAAGAATAAGAGCTATTTTCCGCATTGAAAACAATGCCATTGTCTTACTGATCTTGCGTGTCGGACGTAGGAAAAATGTATGTTAATAGACATTCATCTATAAGTTTCAAAATCTAGATGGTTCGGTGGAAAAACAAAAATTTCGAGGTCTGGCCCCAATTACCCCACATTTTCATTGACGTCGCGATGATATCCAATTATAATATATAAAATTATCAGATAAAAGAGGGCAATATTATGCATGCTACAGACTACCTATCGGCAACTGCACTTTCTAAAAAAACTTCGGCAACCCTGGATTCCCTGGAAAAAGGGGAGGCAGAAAAACTGATAATCCTCAAAAACAATGCCCCCAGGGCAATTCTTCTCTCTATCGAAGCTTATGAGGAAATGGAGGAAGAAATGGAAGATTTACGCCTTGCGGCCCTTGCTTTCGCCCGAATCAACAGTTTCAAGACGGAAGAAGCACTCTCACATAAAGAAATGATGGGGAAATTTGGGGAATGAACTGGACAGTCAGATACCACCGGGACGTCGAGGATGATCTGAGAAGTATAACTGCATCAGCTGCCCGGCGAATATTACGGGCAATAGATACTAAATTAACCAAAGATCCATTACAATTTGGCTCCCCACTCTCTGGAAATTTATCGACCTTCCGCAAACTTAGAATAGGTGACTATCGGCTGGTTTACCAGGTGATTAATGCAGAAGTTACAGTTTATGTTCTGGCGGTTGGCCCCCGCAGAAACAAAGAGATATATTAAGAAATGTGGTCTGACCCCGATTATTTCGGATTATTTCGCAGCACGCTCAAAAAAAGGCTTCTATCAGGTTTCCGACCCCTTTCTGCGCCTCTGGTTCGGCAGTATCTACCCCTACGACAGCTTCCTTAAATTCGGTCAAACCGAAATTATAATAGAACGGCTAAATCAATTAATTCAAAACCACATCTCTTTCTGTTATGAGCAACTTTGCCGGGACTTTGTCAAGAATAACTCCTCAACCTTTAACTGTCTGAGGGTTGGACGGCAATAGGCCGGAAAATATGAACTTGATATCGCAGGAGTCAACACAAATCTTCAACTCAATGTCGTTGGCGAATGTAAATGGAGCCATAAAAAAATAGGATTGTCGGTCTACAGGGGATTGCAAGACAAAATAGTATCTAATAAACTACCACTTTCAGCAAATTGCCAACATCTCTTGTTCAATAAATCTGGTTTCACTCAAGACCTGGAAGATATGGCAAAAAAAGAAAGCCCTCTTCATTTGATCAACAGCCTGTTCTAAAGATTCACCGTATGCCAGGACTCCTACGACAAAGTCTCTCAGTTCGGTGTTTGACAAGAAATTATGGCTGGGATATATGGCAGAAATGAATTCCCCGGACAAACAACCCGACTGCATTTTCTGCCAGCCGGAAATCTTGGTGGTTCGGCAGAAAAATGCTCATTTTTACGTTATTGAAGACCACAATCCGGTTACTAACGGCCACTGTCTTGTCATTCCTTATCGGCATATTGCCAACCCACTGGACTTGGATGAAGTAGAAATGAACGAAGCCTGGCAACTGATTCAACAGCTGACGACTGAGCTGCGGCATCATGATTCCACGATTACCGGGTTTAATATCGGCATGAACTGTGGATATGGCACCGAGCAAAGCATTTTTCACAGCCATATACATTTAATTCCCAGACATCAAGGAGATGTTGAAAATCCCCGGGGCGGAGTACGGGGAGTTATTCCGACAAAGCAGCACTATTGACCACAACGATACAGATTTAACCGCTGTAAGATATTGACAAAGGCTATACTTCGATTTATTCAAAAGCACTGCGATGGAACTTCTGCCATTACCGGATTTTTCGTGTAAAAACGACCTGAATCTAAGTTATAAAACAGTAATTGCGCAAGCAAAAATAATTCGGAAAAACAATATACTGTGTCTGCCATGTGTGGAGAGTTCTTGAAAAATCTAACGAATAGTCCCTGGAAATTCTATTGAATAGAGGAAAGGCGTATAGTTGAGACTCAACACCCTACAAAACTAAAGAAAAGTGGTCTGACCCCGATTATTGCGCCCAGGCCGGGGATGACGACGAGCTCAATCTCTAAAACCGTACGGGAAAATCTTAACTTGCATACCCATAATGAACGCAAACAACCATAACAATTGGCCAAATAAAAGACTTTTGCAGCTTGTGATACAAATAGCTGTATTGGGGTACATTGTTTATTACATTTTTAGCCGTAGAGTTGAGCTTGGTCAACTGTGGAATGTAGATAGGATTGATATTGCTACGGTTCTTGTGTTGATTTTTGTCGCTAACATTGTTCGTTCATATCAACTGTGTTATATAGCCGGAAATCTTGACAGTAAGATACCTTTTTTCGACTCCAGCTATATAACTATGGGATCAACTCTTCTGAATTATTTACCTATGAATTTAGGCACAATTATTAAAGCAAAGGTGTTGAAAAAACATTGCTCTCTTAAATATGCTCATTTTATTTCGGTAATGGGGGTGACGATTCTTATAACCATCTTTTCAGGCGGCTTGCTCGGATTGGTATCTACAATAATCTCCAAGCCATCGTTGGATACAAATAATATACTTTTAATAGGTTTTTTTATAATATCGATAAGTATACCTATTTTCCTTTTGTACATCCCAGTTTCAGTTATATCAGATAAACCAGGATATATAGGAACTGCAATGAGAGACTTGATACTTGGTTTTGAGTTAATCAGAAAAAACGGTAGAGGTGTTTTAGTTCTATTTCTTTTTACGACAACACTACTTTTGTTAGCAGCGTTAAGATTGTGGATATGCTTTAAAGCTTTAAATACACCAATAACAATATTCGGAAGCATTATGTTTGCGGTGGTAAGCAATATTTTACTGATTGTTAATATAACTCCTGGCTCAATTGGTTTAAGAGAGGTATTAATTGGAGCGATTGCACAATTTACGGGTCTAAGTTTTGAAAGAGGTCTTTTTGCTGCAAGCCTTGATAGAGTCTTTTCGCTTGTTTTCACACTTTTGGTTGGCCTGCCAAGTTTACTTATGTTGAAAATAAAGAAAATGATTTAGTCCCTCAAGTATTAAACTGTAAGGGGAGATCTTAACTTTAACAATGTAATCGCATTATATATACTGATAATGGAAACTTAAAAAATGCAACGAGTTGCTCTTATTGTTAAGTATTTTCCACATAATGGAAGGATTTCCGGACTGACCTCTTATGTGTCATTATTAGCAGATCAATTAGGCTCCATTTATGATTTACATATTTTTTCACAATGTAGTTTAGTACAAGCGAAAAAAGAATCTTCCGAAAAAAGCTATTCGCTTCACTCAGTTGAAAAATTTTTCTGGTTTAATGTTCCCGGCATAGTAAAAAATAAATTTCACAAGGTTATTGTGATTTCAGGTGTTAGTAACCCCTTATTTTTTTATTTAGTGTTCAAAAAACTTATTAGCGAACTTAACAATTCTGATATATATTTTTATCAAGGCACTGTTCTAAAAAAACTACCTGGCAAGTTGGGCTGTAAACTTCTAAAAAAATGTAAAAAAGTGATCACAGCGAATCGAGATTTATCCCAAAAACTCTCAACACATCTTAATATCGATTGTAAATATTTGCCACCAGGCATTGATTTAGAGTATATCAACAATTTAAAGGCAAAGAAAAAAAATAAACATATACGAATTGGCTACTTGAATCACTTCAATAAAATTAAGGGTGTTGACATAACATTAAAAGCATTTTCAAAATTACCCTTTAATGACACTGAATATATTCTGGCTGGCGTAGGACAGTTAGAAAAGAAAATGAAAAAAAAATATCTTCATTATGAAAATATAAACTTCCTTGGCTATGTACCCGATATAATATCCGAAATCAAAGCCTGCGATATAATTATCCTACCATTTAGGAGTGATGTGAGCGTACTAGGAATTTCGCAAACAGTCTTGGAAACCATGGCTGCAGGTGTACCTGTTATTGGCTCATCTGTAAATGTAATCACATCTGTAATTTCCAATAAGAAGCAGGGGTTAATTTTCAGCTCATTTGAAAATTTATTAGAGTGTATAACGAAATTGCACGATGAATCTGACACAAGAGAAAAACTTGGTAATAATGCAAGAAAAATGGTTCAGAAATACGATATAGCTTTAATTGCAAATAAATTGTCAAATATTCTTAATGAGGAACAAGAAATGACTTTTACGCAAGAAAAAAAAACACAAAATTATTATAATGACTATTCAAAAATCTATGAGGAAGAACGGAGACAGGGATATTATTCCCTCATAAACAATTTAGAGTTTGAAAAAATAGAATTTTCGGCTAAAGAAAAAAAAACTTTGGAGATAGGCTGTGGTACAGGTCTTATACTTGAACGAACTCACAAAATTGCACGACATGCCACTGGTATAGATATATCTGAGGGAATGCTTAATGTGTGCCAAAAAAAAGGGCTTGATGTTCTACAAGCATCAGCAACACAATTGCCTTTCGAAGATAATACATTTGATCTAGTTTACTCGTTTAAAGTTTTAGCCCATATACCGAATATAAAAAAAGCATTACAGGAAATTGCTAGGGTAACAAAAGCTGATGGTAAAATGGTTTTGGAATTTTATAACCCATATAGTTTTAAAGGTCTCAATGATAAAATTCGCGCCGCAATTAAACTAGAAGAACCTGTTTATATCAGGCATGATTGTCTAAGAAGTATTAAGAGATATTTGCCTGACAATGCATCAATCAAATCTATACGTAGTGCGAGAATATGGGGACCGTTTGCTACTTGTTATACATTACCAGTAATTTCAACATTCTTTAAGTTTCTTGACAGAGTATCTTGCGATTCGTTCCTGAATAGATTCGGTGGTTATTTTATGGTTGAAATTGAGTTCAGCAAACAAGTAATGGTCAGTCGGCTCTAAAAAAACCCTGCCCCCCCCTAATTTCACACACGCACAACAGCATTACATTACCTTAGATTGCGAACTTCATAAGGGATTTCAATATTATCTCCGTAGGTGTTGTCTTTACATTTATTGAGTTATTATTATACCGTTTATAATCATTCACAAAGCCCATTATTTTATCTTTATCATATTCTGAAACAAGCACATTCACACCTATTCCTTCTTGGCGTTCAGTTGCTTTTCTAAAAAGCAATGTCGGCTTTCCAAGATATGCCGCTTCCTCTTGGTTACTCCCACCATCTGTAATAATAAACTCACTTTTCACAACAAGCCGTATAAACTTAAAATAGTCATAACGTGGACGAAGCTCAATATTTACTTCACTTCTCAACTTTTCATACCATCCATTTTTTTTTAGTTTGTTCTCCGTCGGAGGATGTAAAATAAAAAGTAAATGAATAGATTTTGATATTTCCAGTAAATATCCAAGGAGTGTAATGAAACGCTTTTTGTTGAAAATATTTTCAAAACGGTGCAACGAAACAAGCGCGTATTTGCAATCCGGTATTTCAACTCCAATTTTGTTATTTTCTTCGCACGCAAGCATAAGACAATCATATAGAGTATTGATCTCAGTATTAATCTTCTCACCTTTATACCTAGATAAATTGTTTAATGCCCATTCCCCTGGACAATAATATATATCTGAAAAACGAAAAATTAGAAGACGAGTAATCTCTTCCGGGAAGGGGTGGAAAATATTAAAAGAACGTAAACCTGATTCCACATGCCCAACTTTTTTCCCGGCAAATTTACCCATCAATACACCAAGTAAAGCAGAGAAGGTATCCCCATGAACAAGGACGATATCTTTCACACCTTGTTTTTTAAATATAACATCTCTTTGAAATATCGTTTTTATCAGTATACGTATAAACCATACAAGCATGTGAGGAATACTAACAATATCTTCCCCTTTATACAAAGTAACATCCGGCCCTTTTACACCAAAATTTTCTTGAATTTTTTCGATAGTTTTTTGGTGTTGTCCAGTAAATATAAAGTTATAATCTATGTTCTCCCTCTGCATTGCCAGCAGAATTGGAGCAAATTTAATAAGCTGTGCCTTGGTTCCAACAACTACATGTATCACTATTGGGAATTCCCTTTTTCCATCTCCAATTTCCGATTGTATGACGTTTTTATCATTTTAGAACTCACCCACTTTTATCATATCTCATCTGGCAAATTTGTTCCGACAACAGGCCCTGCATGAAAACAATAACGGAGGTCATGAAAAGTAAAAGAGACATTTTCGGGAAGCCGGCATTACAAATAAAGTAAGAGTAAAAAAAGGAGTCATAATGCTCATTCATGTTTCATCCTACCTTTTTCCACTCAAAATCGGTGGTATTTTTCTCGTTTGGCTCAAAATTAATCCCGACAAGATAGTATAGTGGTCAAACCCCTATTCCCCAATTTTACACTTCCATTTAAGGCCTTAAACAATTTTGCCGCCATGCTGTCCTGAGCTTTGGAAAATCGATAAATAATCTGATCTGCAAATGCAAGAGCCGAACTATCACTCAATATCTCAGCGAAGTCATCTTCGCTAAAAGGAAATGAATACCGTTTGGAAAGTTCAGTAAAAGCATTCTCAATGCGAAAGAGATGGAGATCTATCTCTTTCAATATCTTTTGCAGCCTGGCTTTATAAACTAAAGCACTATCGCGGATTTTCGCACCTCCTGCTCTACTAACCGGGAATCATCTTCATTGAAAACAACATCAATCCTTTGATCTCCGATAGCTCTTTTCAGGCGAGCTAAAAATTTTATCTTCTTCTCAAAAAGATCATTTTTATCTTCCGTCTCAATGAACAAGTCAATATCCCCACCCTTCAAACTATCATCTACACGACTGCCGAAGAGATAGAGTGAACCTTCTTTAAAAACCTCTTTAAACGATTTTTTTTATCTGAGCAACCATATAATCGCTAAGTCTCACTTTTGAACTCCTGCAAGGAAGAGGAACCGGTATAGTTAAAGAGATGTTGGAACCAAGGATATTGAGTAAACCGCCAGATTTCTGTCATCCAGTTTTATCATATCTCATCTGGCAGATCTGTTCCGACAATAAGCCCTGCATAAAAACAATAACCGAGGTCATGAAAAGCAAAAGAGACATTTTCGGAAAGCCTGTGCCAGCTATCAATAAAGAGTATACATACCAAACAAATCCCAGGGAGAAAAAAATAAAACTTGTCGGTATAAAAATCTTCAATGGGGAATAGAGAGTCGCAATTCTCATGATCACCAAAAGAAACTTAGATCCATCTTTGACCAATTTTATTTTACTTTTTCCGGTTCTAAATTCAGTTTCGATGGGGACATAATGCACCGACCGACCGCTGCGCAGATAGGCCATGGTCACAGTCGTAGGATAAGAAAACCCATTTGGAAACAGGTACAAAAACTGAGAAACTTCGCTTTTCCTGAAAGCTCTAAAACCTGAAGTTAAATCTTCAATTTTGAAATCAGTCATATAGGAAGCCAGGCGGTTATATATGGTATTGGCGATATCACGATACCACACGGTTTTTGAACTACTTGTCCGTGCTCCAACCACCATATTGTATGTTTTGATATATTGAAGTAACCTTTCCGCATCTTCCGGTTTATGCTGGCCATCGGCATCCATCAAAACGATAATCTCCCCTGAACAATAACGAATACCGTCCTTAACGGAAGCACCATTCCCCATGCAATGAGGATGGGAATAAACCAGGGCACCTGCCTTTATCGCTTCTTCCTTCGTGTTATCATCAGAGCCGTCGTTAACGACCAAAATTTCCGCCTCCGGAAATTTATTCGTCAGCCGCGTAATAACAGAAGCGATACTCTCTCCCTCATTATACGCTGGGATCACAAAAGAAAGCTTTTCCACATTAACAACCTCTACACCTTGCTTGCTGGTGATTTACCCTGATTTGAATTACCTTATTTTTTCGGAAAATACTTAACTTTCTTCAAGTTTTCAAAATCTTTGTCCTGAGTCCACAATATCGCATCAAATTTTTGAGCAGTCGCATAAATAATGCTGTCTGCCAACGGTAATTTATATCTATGGCCATAATATGCTGCACTGACAGCTATATGAGCATCCAGAGAAATTACCTGGCCTTGTTCCATATGAGCAATTGCCTCTAAAGCCATATCCTCATCACGTTGACGAAGAATGCATTTAAAAACTTCAGTAAGCGCTATGCTGGGAACAAGTAACCGTTCAATGTTTTCAATAGGAGCAGCAAATATATTGGCATTATTATCCCCGGCAAAATATGAAAGCCAGGCAGATGAGTCCACGACGTTCATAGTCTGTCCTCATCCCTCGCCACCTCAGTATTAATACCTTGCAAAAACCCTTTAAGCTGTTTCATCGGCTTAATGGGTATTAACTCGATGCGATTTTGATAGGTCAGCATTTGAACCTTTTGCCCTGAAGAAATCCCCATCAACTCTCGTACTGCCTTGGGAATAACCACTTGGAATTTTGGAGAAACTGTTACCGTATTCATAAAACCACTCCTATCGATATCATTATAGTAGAACCATATCAATATCGATACGCTTTGTCAAATACGCAAACGAATCACGAATCACCTCAGCTGGGCTCCACCTGAACATCGCATCTCGTATCAACATATTCGACAGCCAAGCAGGAAAACTTAAAAACAAAAGAAAAAGCTCCTGGAAAATGATCTCCGGGAACCCATAAAAAAGTAACAGGAAATGACTCTATAATCGAATGAAACAGTTAAGATAGAACCGTGAATCTGTAACGACACTCACCAATCCCTCCATATTGGCTATAATCCACCCGATAGGAAATTTTCTTCCTGGGAATATTTATTGACGTTGATGTCAACAAAAAGTCCGGCTTGACCGGAATTCTTTTGGCAAAAAAATTTATTGCTCAGACTCCTGCCAGATGATGCATTACACAATCGCATTCGCTACCAATAAGATTTATTAAATACTCCCAGAATTCGTCAGTTTCAACGGTGTTGGATACAACCTGCGGAGGCAGAAAACGTCGCATTTCCCAGACAAAATCTGAGTTTGCATTGGCTGAATTCAGTAGATACTTTTTTCGATTATCCAACAGTAACAAAAAATTCTTGGTAGTAGATTGATGGTCTGTAATCTTTTTTGCCACCAGGTCCAATGGCACAAGAATATTGTGTTGTTTGAGCCAGCTGATATCCCATAGATCACGATTTTTAATCCGGTTCGGTCTTAAACCCAGGGCGACAATTTTGTCGGCCAATATTTCCTGCCGGCTTTGCGCCCGGACAATCAGGCCGGAGGTTCCCATATCGACATTATAGTAATTACGCAGTAAAACCGGATAACTATCATAACTGGGAACAGCACAAATATTGATATTAATTCTTTGAACCGGCAGGTTTTTCTGTTCCGGCCTGGTGGTTACTTTAATTTTCCAGGTATCCACATTGCCGGTTTCCCGGATCGGCTCGCTGACAATGACATGCAGGCCATATTTTCTTTGTAAATTAATGCTAAGCACTCTGCCCAAATCATTCAGCATTGCGCGTTTGAAATCATGGCCGCCGGTAAAATTTAAATCTTCACTCAGCCGGTTGGAGCCATAGCAGGCACGTAAACAGGTACCACCGATAAAGGTCAGGCAGTTCAACAAACCGGCACCACTCATTTCACGGAGAATATCGTGATGCAGAAGTTCTTTCTCAATAACTACCTGTAATGGCACCAGTTCTCCCTGGCTTTTCATGGCCTGGGAAACCAGCTGGTCAAATAAGTTCATGGGCAAATTCCCAGTCAATCAAATCGGTGCTTCGTCTGGTTTGCTTCATATCTTTGATGGCTTGGGCAACCGATGCACGCCAAAGATGACAACGGGAGTCGTAAGTGAGTTGGCATGCAAGAGCAGCAGGTAAATTTTTTGTGTGAATAAATTCTATATGCCCCCAAGCACCACAAGTAATGATATTACTACGACCGGAAGACATAACCATAATCCAGTTCATGGGAACTTGGGAGATTAGGCCTGCATCACTTAACACGGATTCCAGACTGATATAATTAAATTCATGGGCGCGTAGCCGGGCGGCTGCATGATACAAAACCAATCCTGTTTCGTAAGAAACCCTAGGGTAAAGATACAGTCCTCGGCAAACGCGCTTAAGTAAGCCGCCTCTAACTGCACGGCTTATCAGCGCCTTAAAAGCACCCCACGTTTGACCCGGAATAGCTCCGCGCAAGTCGCCCAATGAAAATAGATAATGTTTTTCATCGGCGAGTTCTGATATAATATGATTCAGGTGTTTAATGGGCTGCATAACTGACAACTGGTCTACATTAAGTTACGATTACTGTAACCTAATGTAGACCAGTTGTCAGTAACTTCCAGGCAATACACTCTATTACCACAATTTCAGCGCCCATGTCCTTATAACCTTGTAAAATATAAGTCATGGTTTCAATTTGCAAAGATAATATTCTTTTGGCGATGATTAATAAAAACAGAACATTTATTGCAAGAGAATTCCCACACCAACTGCAGCCAGATGGTTTAAAAAGACCGGAGAAAAAGAGGAAACAAAACTATTCAAATATCCAGCGGAACACCGAATAACCAGGCAAACCCGGCATACTGGTATCGGCTATCGGGTTGATATTGGTATTGCTGATAGTCCAGCGATCAATACTGCCACTCACCACCGCTTGGGCGGCAATCGAAAAAGCCGGAGCAGTGCTGGCGCTGGCAACCGTCAACGTGTAGTCCCCTTTGGCAAAGCTATTGTTAGCCGCTCCTGTATCACTGAATCCCGGCAGGATATCAATAGTACTGGCATAGCGATTGTTTTCACTGAAGAATTGCTCTTGGGCCATCTGGGCGGCTTTCAGGCCGATAATCGCATCGGACTGTTTGGCACGATTGATATAGTTAGAATACGCTGGGATTGCCACCGCCGCCAGAATCGACAATATGGCGACTGTAATCATCAGCTCAACCAAAGTAAATCCACGGGAATCTACCTTAAAAACTTTATAACACACTGCAAATTTTCTTTTAAAAACACTCATGATCATCCCCCTTGGCTATTCAAAACCATTGTATCATTAACCGCATCAATCATACTGTCAAGTTTTATGTTCTTCGGATTACCTGGATATAGCTCTTTCGCTTTTGTAAAAGCCGCCAATACCTCTTTATTCCTGTCAGCATCAATACTATACAGTCCACGATTTATCCAGAGTTGAGCATATTCATTGTCCAGGTCTATGGCTTTATCAACTTCGCAAATCGCTTCGTCAAACTGTGATCTTTGATAATACAACCAAGATCGTAACAAGGTAACATCAGGGTTATCCGGTTGTAATTCAGCCGCCAATTGCAAAAAATAGTCTATCAAAAAAAAATCCGACAGTCCAACCTTTTCCAGACCATACGCCACTGCCATATAGAAATTAAATTTGCCGGTAAAAGGGTGATGAAAATAGTTTGTTTTTATCGTTCCCCTCAGCTTCTGCGCAGAATTCAGAGAATATCTCTCTTCTAGTATCTTACTGACATCAACGCAGCCCGGCGGCATCTCTCCTTCTTTAACTACGCTGCGCTTACAATATAGTTCCGCCAATTCGGGAACACCCATCTCAAGACTAAACTTTGCCATTTTTTCATAAACCGACAGATTCGGACCATCAGCTATCAACCCCTCCGTATCCAGATGTATATTCCTTTCGGAGCAACTATTCAAAAGGCTGAAAAGATCGCCGGCAAAAAGATTCATATCAGTCTTCCATCTCGGGTCGGCATATCTATTTTTCGATGCCAACTTAAATCCCCGCAGAAAGATATCATAAGCCTTCTGGTACATCGACTCATCAATGTAGGTCTTTCCCAGATTGTGCAAAAATGATGTATGAGCGTTAATTTTAGTATTTTCAGGAGAATTTTCCAGAAGGTTTTCCGCCCTTTCGATGGCGCGCCGATCATCCCCCGTCTTCGATATGGCCACAATAAGATTGGCCGCGGTAACCCAATAACACTCATACCCTTCCACTCCCAGAACCAAAGCTTTTTCACACTCGACAATAACCTCTTTATACGCTTTTTGTTCAATCAAGGCACGCGCAAGATTGGAATGGGATCTAGCCTTGTTCGGAGACTTGAGCGCACAATCTCTGTATAGAGTAACCGCGTCCCGCCAGACCAGATTGCGGTTGAAGGTTAAAAGGGACAATCCCGACAAAACGACTACGATGGAGGCAACAACTATTATTCCAAAATTGCGCCTATCCTCAGCCCTTACCGAAAAAAACCAGATAATCAACCCGGTGACAAGTAATGATACAACAAGATAGAAGCCTGCCGACGGCAGATAGAGACGATGTTCGAACTTCAGTTCCAGGGGAATGAAACTGGATTCGATCAGAATATTGATAAAGAACCAGAAAACGGCAAAAGTTACCAGCGGATAACGTTTTCTCACACGCCACGCACAAATTATGACAATCGATAGAAATACCAGAGAGACAAAAGTCGAAATCGGCGCAAAAAGAGAGGTTGATAATACTGGATCATGTTCCAGATTGAGAAAACGCGACAGGGGTAACAGAAGGACAAATATGTATGATGAGACCACCCTTAATTCCGTAAGCAGTCGTTCGGAAAGTGTAAAATGACGTCTGCCATACCCCTCCAGAAACCCCGGCAACTTGAAGTAAATAATCGGCAGCAATACCAATATTGCCGGGATCAACACCACTCTGTACTTCTTGAAGAATCTTGATACGGAACCATCACAGACAAAAAGAAATTCAACCAGAACTATCACCACCGGCAGGGTTACGGTATTCTCCTTACACATGAAACCGCAGATTGAGAACAGTACAGTCAAAAAGTACCATAGCAAAAATTTTCTCTTGTCTACCTTTTGCAGATGGGCGGACCGCCCGCGCAGATAACATCCCAGAGCAAGAAAATAGAAGAGCGCAGCCATAGATGTCATGCGCTGCACCAGGTAGGTTACGGCATTGGTCTGTATCGGGTTCAAGGCCCAAAGCCCGACCGTAGACAAGATTACAATCGAAGTTGTAAACCGCCCCTCTCCTGAAAAAGAGCGATAATCGCCATAAATGAAATCAAATAATGATTTAAGCAGGAAAAAGAGGGCTAAAGTCGCAAGGATATGGATAATGATATTCGTTATATGAAACGCGATAAGTGTGCCGGAACCCCATTGCAGATCAAGGGCAAAGGTCAATACCGGCAGGAAACGCTTCCAGCCAAAAGGTGTCTCGGCCAGGTTGAAAAAGCTCTTCCAGGTAAAATCAAAGTTGAGTACCAGAGGCTGCTCAACAAAACTGTGCATATCATCAAGAACAAACGGAGCGTAAAGAGTATTCGCATAGGACGATAAAATCAGTATCAGGATTACCGACAACAACAGGTATTCTATCCTTCTCTCGAAAAACATCTTCACCTAAAGACTCCCCGACTAACGTACATACTTCCCACCCAAAGAAGGGGCGCCAGTTGACACCAGCACCCCTTCTTTTTCAATTCAGGACTTATGACCAGCTACGTGCTCAATCCATACCAAGACCTTCAGCGAGATCGCCGGAATTACTCCACCCGATAATCTTCCCTGCGTCTGTTTCCGCAGAACACTCTATGGTCGCACCATAAGCGGTAATCAGATCTGCGATGGTATCGTTAGCAGCGACCAACTCAAACGTATACACACCCGCGCTGGTAGCAGTAACAAGATCGATAGCTGAGGTTGAAGCCTCAGCGGTAAGTATGTCTATATTATCTGGAAATTCATTTTTCAGCGAGTAGTGAGCGGCGGCATTGGTCTGCACCGCATGAATCGTCGGTGTACAGGCACTGGCAAAACGCGCTTTCTGGATATAAATTTTGTACATGGGAATCGCCACTGCGGCCAGAATACCGATGATTGCCACAACAATCATCAATTCAATCAGAGTAAAACCTTTTTTGCTCTTTCTGAGTTTCATCATAGTCTTGTTCCTCCTTCTTTTACATTAATAAAATTGTTAAAACCTTACTACTGATACGAACAAATAGCTGCTCTTTCACCACCTTTCGTCACACTCACCCACAAACTTTATCACTTTTTTGATAGCTTCATAAAAGCTCCATCTTCTTCGTTGCGTTGCAACCTTCGTTATTGCAGCGTACTATTCGTACGCCTCATGCCTCAGGTTTTACGCGCCTCGAATATGAATCTTTTACTGTGCCATCGATTTTACAACTTTCATATACTTGTAGACAGCAACATCCGTTCCAACACTGGAAAAAATAAGGGTAAACTTGTATTATCTTTTGTTTTCAAGTACTTACATGGATACTGACAGAGGTGTCATGATTGGAAAATGCTTGAGTGGAGATTCTCGGCTGGTGATAGTGACAAATCAGGGCAGTAGAAGTGACAATTTTTGTCAGCTTAATTCGTCCTGGGGGCGACCTTACCTGCGGGGAAATCCTGAAAAAGGTTTTCTTCCAGTTGATGGGGAGAAATGGAACGAGTGAATTCCTTCGGTTCGCTGCCTTCCTTGAAGCATTCAAAAATAACCTGCTCGGTCTGCGGGGTGGCCAACAGGCCGGTTTTTTCATCAATCTTGGCAAAAACGATTCCCGCAGGCACCGGAAAGGTTGATTTGGGAAAACCTTTAAGCGCCTGGCACATAAATCCTATCCAGATAGGACAAGCCGCCCGGGAGCCGGTTTCATGCTTGCCCAAAGGCTTCAGGTCATCAAACCCCACCCAGACCCCGGCCACCAGCTGCGGCGAATAGCCGAGAAACCAGGCATCATAATAATCATTGGTGGTCCCGGTTTTTCCGGCCAGGGGCCGCTTTAAGACCCTTGCCCTCCTGCCGGTACCCTGTTGGACCACGCTTTCCATCATGCTGGTCATCAGGTAGGCGGTCTGGGGGGATATTACCTGTTTTCCAAAGGCTGATCCCTGTTCCCCGGCAACCGAATCAGGTTCACCCACAGCCCCGGTAACCGACAGCCCCCAGAGTGGTTCATTATTTTCAAGAATTTCGCCATCACGGTTTTCTATCCGTTTAACATAGATGGGACCCACCAGCCGACCGCCATTGTCAAATACGGCATAAGCGCGGGTCAACTCCATCAATGAAACTCCTGAAGACCCCAAAGCCAAAGTTAGATCGGCATTCAGCGGCGAAGTAATGCCCAGTTTTTTGGCATAGTTTATGACATAGGAAATCCCGATTTTCCGCAAGACTTTAATGGTTACCAGGTTACGAGAATGGACCAGCGCTTGGCGCAGGCTGGTGGGGCCGTAAAATTTCTGCTCATAATTTCGAGGTTTCCACACTTGGTCCCAATCATCGTTGTTCTGGTAGATGATCGGATTGTCGAGAAAGATGCTTGCCGGGGTCAAGCCATGATCCAGACCTGCCGCGTAGATAATCGGCTTAAATGCCGAGCCGGGGGAACGGCGTGATTGAATGGCCCGGTTGAATTCGCTTTCTTCGTAAGATTTCCCACCCACCAGGGCGCGAACCATCCCGCTTTGGGGGTCGAGAGCAACCAGGGCACCCTGCACCAGCGGTTCCTGATCCAATTGAAGGCGAATCCCGGCAGCAGGGCCGGATTGCGTCATTGAGCTGATCCTGGCCCACACCACATCGCCAGGCTGAAAGGTTTCAGAAGGTTTTTTGTTCTTTACTTTTGCCCGCGGGAAAATTGTTCCATCGGCAGCCGGCCTTTTGGCCCACTTGTAATCACCCGGCAGCATGATCGCCGATACCTGGCCCAAAGACACCGTAACCTGTAAATGCTCGTCATCCACTCGTTTTACCAGGGCTTTTACCCGCTGATCAATTGTTAGAGTGGAACCATGACCATTTTCTTCCTCTAACTGTTTTTCAAAATCAGCAAACTTGTCAGGGGTCAGGGTTTCCAATGGCCCACGATATCCCTGCCGCTTGTCAAGTTCCCGGAGTCCCGCGTCTATCGCCTCCCGGGCCGCCTGCTGATCCGAAACATCCACCGTAGTATAGACCTGCAGGCCTTCGCGATAAAGCTTATCGTAGCCATATTTCTTTTCAAGGTAGCGACGAACATGCTCGGTAAAATAAGGAGTCAAACTAAACGGGTCCAGTGGTGTATCAATATGGATCGGCGTTGCGACTGCAGCCTCCGCCTCTGCATCAGAGATGTATCCTTCGGCAGCCATCCGGCCGAGAACATAGCGCTGGCGCCGGGCTGCCCGCTCAGGGTGACTTACAGGAGAATAGCGGTTGGGAGCCTTGGGCAATCCTGCCAACAAGGTCATTTCAGCCAGGTTGAGTTCCCGGGTTTTCTTGCCAAAATAGGTCCTGGAAGCAATTTCAACCCCATAAGCTCCATGCCCAAGATATATCTGGTTCAGATAAAGGAAAAGAATTTCATCTTTACTGAGATATTTTTCTATCCGGTAAGCCAGTATCGCTTCTTTAATTTTACGTCTGAGTTTCCGCTCCGGCGACAAAAGCAGGGACTTGGTGACCTGCTGGGTAATGGTGCTGCCGCCCTGAACAACTCTGCGGGCAGCAATATTTTTGATTAACGCCCGCATAATTCCCGGGAAATCCAACCCCTGGTGTTCATAAAAACGGGAATCCTCACTGGCAATAAAGGCTTTTTTCAGCAAATCCGGAATCTCTTCAACCGAAATTATCTTACGCTTCTCCAGGTAATACTGACCAATCAGTTCACCACCATCCGCATAAATCTCGGTAATGGTAGCCGGGCGATAGTCCCTCAGGGAAGTAATTCTGGGCAAATCACTGGCAAAATAAAAATAGACCCCGATTGCGGTCGCCGCCGTCACAATAACTCCGGCCAGCAAGAAGACAAAGAAAAATATAGTGATTTTTTTTAACATGCAATTACAAACTTAAGCCGCTGAATTAAAGGGACACGATACTTAATTATTGAAAAACCATCAATAATTAAGGTCATGTCCCCACAATTAACCAGTATCTTTTTTTGGTTCCAGCTATGCCGACTTATGAAAATATCTTTCAGGAATGGGCCTCAAATCTCAGGGGAAACCGCGGAAACGGAATTATCGAGAGTTTCTGACGACCAGGATATAGGCAACTGGACAATAAAGGATGCATTCCCCTCACGCCCCCATTCTATCTTCACCTGGCTACCATGGGAATTGATGATAGAACGAGCCAGGTAGACCCCGGAATCATTAAGGTGATCGGAAAACCGGGTAATCTTCTCAGGCTGTTTCAGGGTTGAGCGCAAAGCTGTCCGCTTGGAATCATCACTCACCGTGCCATGCTCTGCAATACATAATTCAAAAAACCGCTTTTGACCAGTCTGCGACTGAGATTCGCCTGGAACCGTAACCACATCACTACTAAGGGATATTTCACCACCCTCCCCCGCAAGCATCATCGCCAATTCCAGCAGGCTGATAAAGGCATGTCCAAGTTTATATTCATCAAAAGGGAATGATGGCATCGATAAATGAAAATCATGGGCAATTTTGATGCTCTTCTTTTGCACCCGCTCAGCCACCATTTCAAGAAATTCTGTCAACATCAGCCCCATATCTCCCCGGATCGGGCTAACCTGTAAATCCGTCTCTTCCATCTCCATCAGTTTTGTCCACTCATTAATCATGGACAGGGATTTCTTACCACTGTTATATATTTCCTGCAGCTGAGGAAGAAGTTCACTACGTTTAGCCGGGAGATCATCTAACAGATGAGAAGAATAGCCGATAATGGCGGAGAGAGAAGACTTCACATCCGCGGAAACCATTGCCAGCAGTTCTTCCCTGACCTTCTTCATCCGCTCATGTTCCATGAGTAAACGGGTAAGTTTAAGATTATTTTCCCCCAGTTTTTTATTGGAATCCTGGAGGATTTTGAAATAGGATTTTTTATTCAAAGGACCCAGATCAGCATCCACCAGCAGGGATTCCAACTGCCGGCTGGACCGCAGCAGCAGGGCATCAATGACCTTTTCCTGAAGGCTGAAAAGGGACAAGGCAACGGACTTTAGATACCCGGTCTTAAACCCATCCTCCCCTAAAATAAAGATACTCGCAACCACAGAACCAAGATGCACAAACTCACCAAGCGTCTTGATCGTCTCGTCTTCCAGATCGGCCAGAATATCAAGATTATGATGCAGGGAAATCACCCCAACATACTCTTCCGGCAGATTCCAGACTTGGGCCAGGGCCATCCCGGCTTCCGTGTGATCAAGACCATAAAAGGCTTTTTCAACCGCGCTGCGGTCACCCCGACCACCATCATCTTTTCGCAGAACTTTTTTATAAAGTATGGGGTCAATTCCCCAGAGAATCAACGAACCCAGATCAGCAAGCAGCCCGGCAATAAAAGCTTTTTCCGGCGCCGGATAGCCGATCTGCTGGGCAAACAGACGGGCAGCAATGGCGGTATAGAGTGAATGTTCCCAATAATTACGCAAAGCCGGATTATTGGCTGCCTTATTTTTCATAATATCAAGAACCGCCAGGCTCAAAACCACATTTTTCACCACGTCAACACCCAAAAGTGCAATCCCGTGTGAAACGGTGCTAATTTTTTCCCGCAAACCATAGAAGGGTGAATTAATTAACTTCAGCAGATAAGCAGTAATTGTGGGATCTTCCATCACAATATCAGCAATATCCTTAGCTGACGTCTGGTCATCCATACTGATTTCCATCAGTTTAATGGCGACCTGTGGTAATCTGGGCAGATTATCCATTTTGGAAACCAGATCCAGAATCTCCTCTCTGGTCATCAGCATTCTCCCTTATATTCGTGTCACGTCAACTCAATGGAAATTATTTTGCGGCTCAAAGCCAGCTAAAACAAGGTTTTTACCAAAAGAGTATATAGCACCCAACCCATAAAATGTAAAGACAGACAAATAGAATAATTACTGATTTGTATAAGATATCAGCAAGTCCGCCAGGCGGCAGAGCTCACTTACCGTCATGGTTTCGACCCGGCAATCGGGTGAAAACCCGTTCTGTAGTAAGAATTCCGCCAGTTGAGAACGTTCCAAAGTTAATTTCCAGTTGGAGAGCGGATTAATGATCTTTTTGCGCCGCTGACTGAACAACCGTTTAACCAAATCTCCCAGCCATGCCACATTACTGATCTGACAGAATGGCTGAGACAAAAAATTGAGTGAAACAACCCTCGACCAGACCCGGGGCTGAGGATAAAAACAGCTGGGTGATACCGTAAATCCGGACATTGTCTGACAAAATAATGAAGTCATAATAGACAGACGACCATATGACTTGCTGCCTGGAACCGCCAGAATCCTGGCAGCAACTTCTTCCTGCATCATTAAGACGGCCCGGGAAAAAAGATGACGATAGCGAATCAGTAAAAAAATAATCGGGGTGGTTATCTGATAGGGAATGTTGGCAACCACACAGATTTTTCCATGCTGCTGATAAATATCACCAAGTTCATCCTCCAGGTTACATTTGAGCACATCCCCATGGACCAGATTAAATTCATTTGTCTGGCAAGTAGAAAACCGCTGCCGAAGATCAGGCAGCAGATCCGCATCGGTTTCAATCGCCGTTACCATCCTTTCCGTCTGCAGGAGAAAAGCGGTTAAAAAACCATTGCCAGGACCAATTTCAAAAACCGGCTCACCTGCTTCCAACGCTGCCAAATCAATAATCTTTCGGGCAATATTGGTGTCATGGAGAAAATTTTGGCCCAGTTTTTTTTTAAACCGGTACATTATTAATAATCCTCGGAAACTATCAACATTGTTTCACCGATCAATCTCCTTTCGGTCTAGTCTCTTTCTGATCCCGCCGCAGGTAAGCAACCAGATAGTCAACAATAGGGAAGCTGGCAAGACCCAGCACCAGACCAATCAAATGGCCACCGACCAACAACGGCCAGGCAACCTGGCTGCCGGCATAAATAATATCCTTTAGTGTATGAATATCATTAGGAAAAGGAATAGTAGAAGACAAAAGTATTTCTCCAACCTTGAAGTCAAAGTAAAGAATGGGAATCATGGTCAGTGGGTTACATATCCAGCTGGCCAGCAAGGAAGCCAGGCGATTTCCACGCACCAGGAAAGCCAGGGAGATAGCCAGAACAGTATGCAGACCCAGGAAAGGGGAGAAAGCAACAAAGATACCCACAGAAAAGCCGCGGGCTATGGTCGCCGAATTATCACTGTTCCCCAGCAACATTCTGATCATTGAGCGGATGTCAGGCTTTTTTTTCTTTTTCATAATCGCAGGCGGGAAGAAGCATTGAGACGCAAGTCATTCCTTTGACCTTGTTGAAACAGACGGAAACCCACCTGCCCAATCATCACCGCATTATCAGTACAAAGAACCGGAGGAACTGCATATAATTCAATGCCCCGGTTACCCGCTGCCTGCATCAAATTATCGCGGATGGCAAAGTTACACGAAACACCGCCGGCCATAGCAATGGACGAAACTCCAAACATTTCAGTGGCTTTCAGTGCTTTACGGGTTAAAACATCGGCAACCGCAGCCTGAAAGGAGGCCGCAACGTCAGGAATAATCTCTGGAAGCACGGATTCATTCTTTTCCAAAAATGTACGAACTGATGTTTTCAGGCCGCTAAAACTAAAATCCAGCGAATCAACCCCCATATAAGCACGGGGAAACTTTATGGCCCGGGGATCACCCTGCTTCGCCAACCGCTCAATCACCGGCCCTCCCGGATAACCCAGATTCATCATTTTGGCTACTTTATCGAACGCTTCGCCGGCGGCATCATCAATGGTTCGCCCCAACAGCTGATAATCGTGCCATTCGCGCACCAGATAAAGACTGGTGTGCCCACCCGAAACCACCAGACCAACAAAAGGAAAACCCAGCCGGTCGTTAACCAACAGCGGTGACATGAGATGGCCTTCCACGTGATTGACCCCGACCAGCGGCAGTTGTCGGGCAAAAGCCAGCGATTTTGCGTAGGAAATGCCAACCAGCAAAGAACCCACCAAGCCAGGACCACAAGTAACACAGATACGACCTATTTCAGCCAGAGTGGCATCTGCCTCTTTCAGTGCCTGCCTTACCACCCAGTCAATATTTTCCAGGTGCTGACGCGACGCAAGTTCGGGAACCACACCACCATAACGCCGATGGACATCAATCTGGCTTGAAATAATATTGGAACGGATTTCGCTGCCTTGCTCCAGGACCGCGGCACAGGTATCATCGCAGGAAGTTTCTATTGCCAAGGTCAACATATTTTCATTTTAGCCGATTTACAACCACCAAACAAGCTATTTTTCGGCTTGGCCTAAAACCATAAGAGCCGGTCTTACTGACCGGCTCTTATCTCCTCATTCATTTTTGCGTGAACTCTTAACTCAACATTTTCAGCGATATCTTCAAGCCGCCAGCGATAAATCATCCAATTCAACTTTCAGATATTTTTTTAATTTCTTTTTTGCATTATTTTCCAGCTGTCTGACCCGTTCACGGGAAATCCCCAAACTATCTCCGACTTTCTGCAATGTTTTTGCTGAACCAGAAAAAAACCGCCCTTCAACAACCTGCCGTTCACGACTGGTAAGCACAGACAACGACTCTCTGACCTTCTCCTGCAACATCTGCTGTTCATCCAGATCAATTAAGGCTTTCTCCTGATTATCATCGGAAACCAGCATATCCATATAGGTTGTATCTCCATCGTTAATGGTTCGAAAAAGCGAAAGATCCCGCTGGCTGAGCCGCTCGCAGAGGGCCCGGACTTTTTCATCGTCTTCCTGGCCATCCATGAGTGCATGCATGGCTTCACGGTCAACCTCATCCCCATTCAGCAGCCCTTTGATCTTGGAAAGTTTGTAAAACAAACGTTTTTGCAGTTGAGTTGTCCCAATTTTCACCAGGCTCCATGACCGCATAATGTAATCCTGGATATAAGCCCGTATCCACCAAACGGCGTAAGAAATCAGCCGGTAACCCCGCTCAGGATTAAATTTTTTTACGGCGGTCATCAAACCCAGGTTGCCTTCCTGGATCAAGTCCATTTTCTTCATCCGATAGCCACTATATTCAGAAACTATTTTAACCACGAAACGTAAATTACTGACAACCAGCTTATGTGCAGCTTCAAGGTCTCCATGATCATGATATTGGGAGGCAAGCGTTCGCTCCTCCTCAGGCTTAAGCAGCGGAAAGCGTTTTATTTCCGTCATGTAGCGAGAGAACGAGTTGGTTACAGGAATCAACTGAGTATTGTTAGTCATTTTATCACCTCATCCTCATAAAGATTGTTAGCACTCGTATTGCATGAGTGCCAATATAACATATTCCCTCAAGATAGCAAACATCATTTATAATGAAATAATCAAGAAATGTGCATACCAGAGATAAAAATTCATTTATTTTTTCAATATTTGTTTAAAATACTTGTTTTTCCTCCCCATTACTCTCATTTAATCAGGAAGCTATACTATTGACAAAAATGATCCATTTGCACTATAGATAAAAGGACTTTTGTTTTTCGAAGATTATTCAAATTACTTTAAGGAGAGAGGCTTGCACATGGCCTATGAATTGAAAATTGAAACTTTCTTTGCTGCCGCTCACAACCTGCTGAACTATTGCGGCCAGTGCGAAAAGCTCCATGGTCATAACTGGAAAATTGAAGTTATAGTCCGCGGTGACGGGCTGGATAAAAGTGGCATGCTGCTTGATTTCAAAATCCTCAAGAATCATACCGGAGCAATCATACAATCCCTGGATCACTGCTATCTTAATGAACACCCTGCATTTGCCGGGCAGAGCCCTTCTTCGGAACTCATTGCCCGGCATATATTTACTGAGCTCGAAAAAAGATTGGCAGATCAGCATGTTTCTGTTTACAAAATCACTGCCTGGGAATCTGAACGGGCAGCAGCAAGCTATATGAGAGATTAAATGATCGAAGACGTTCAACGGCAATCAGACCATCGACAGATTGATATCAACAAGGTAGGGGTTAAAGGCATTCAGTACCCTATTCAGGTTCTTGATAAAACCTTTGGCGTTCAGCATACCATCGGTGACTTCAACATGTATGTCAGCCTGCCCCAGCATTTCAAAGGGACGCACATGAGCCGGTTTGTTGAAGTTCTCAATCAATACCATAATAAAATCGACATCAATATGTTTCCTACCATTCTGGAAGAAATCAGGAATCACCTTGAGGCCGAATCAGCCCACCTTGAAATTTCATTCCCTTATTTCATTGATAAAAAGGCCCCCATCAGCCGGGCTAAAAGCAAAATGATTTATCATTGCAAGTTTTCCGGCAGCCTCACCTCAGATAAGTTGGAGTTCAGGGTTCAGGTTAAAGTTCCGGTTACCAGCCTCTGCCCCTGCTCCAAAGCCATCAGTGACGCAGGAGCCCATAATCAGCGCAGCACGGTAACGGTAAACTTCAGCTTTAAAGAATTTGTCTGGATTGAAGACATGATTAAGCTCATCGAAAATACAGCCAGTTGTGACATTTTCCCTCTACTCAAAAGGCCCGATGAAAAATATGTGACCGAAAGGGCCTATGCACACCCCATGTTCGTGGAAGATATGGTGCGGGATATTGCCAGCCTGCTGTTGCAGGATCAGAATATAATCTGGTTCACCGTTGAAGCTGAGAATATGGAAAGCATCCATAATCACAACGCCTATGCTTTTGTTGAGAAATATCTGTGATCAACTTTTTGCTGCTCATAGCAGCCTACCTGGCAGGATCAATCCCCTGTGGCATCCTGGTCAGCAAATTCATGGGAACCCCTGACCCCAGGCTACAGGGAAGCGGTAATATAGGCGCCACCAACATCAGTCGTGTAAGCGGTAAAAAAGCTGGTTTAATCACCCTGATCGGCGATGCTCTAAAAGGGGCTGTGCCTGCTCTGGCAGGGCTATGGCTGGCTCCTGACGCACCATATATTGCCGGACTAGCCGGCCTGACAGCTTTCCTTGGCCATCTCTATCCGGTTTTCCTAGGATTTAAAGGAGGGAAAGGGATTGCTACCGCCCTGGGCATCTTCCTGGTCCTGACGCCATGGGCGATTGCCATTGAAATCCTTTTATTCGCGACGATAATGCTGGCTGTACGCATCGTTTCAGTTGGCTCCCTGATAGCCGCCCTGACCCTTCCTGTCTGCATTTGCCTGTTGAACTACCCTAAAGCATATGTCCTTATTGCTCTTGTTATTGCCATCCTGACAATATATAAACACTGGGAGAACCTGAAGCGACTACTTGAGGAACAGGAACCGAAATTCTTCTGACTTGAAGCTACTATAATGATTTAATCCGCTTGGCTTTCTGCCTCTCTTTGCGGGATAAACGCCTGGGATTACCTTTCTTTTTCGTGCTCTTGGTCTGTCGACGATCATCCATATCATCATCTTCACCGGTAAGCCCTTTTTCCTTAGCCATAACCGCGACCATCATCTGATCATAAAATTCCAAAGATCCTATGGTCACGGCATGATGCCGCTGAACTTTATGACACAGCTCACCATCATCGGTCACTACCGTCAGCCCGGAGCCATATTTTTCAGCCAAGCGCAGCAAAACCAAATCAGCCTTCATGCCCAAGGGAGAAAAGACAATCTTTATTCCCTGCTGCTGACCGCTTCGAACTCCACCCCCTGCAACCTGCCAGCCATCAAAAACCACTTCCACCACATGCCGACGGCAGGAACGATAATCAGCCAGCATGCCGATCAGGCTTTCCCGTTCAGCTTCCAGATCAAGCAAGTTAAGGAAGCTGCCGGCAATGGCCGCAATCAGGTTATATCCGTCAATGGCTATCCGCATAATTTCCTGTCATATCCAAGGTAGGCTCAAATTAAATGCTAATAAAAAAGGAGGCAAGGTTTCCCCAGCCTCCTGATTCAATTTAATACCGACAAGTGCACAATTAATCTTTAGGCAGCTTGTCCTCAGGTTTGAACTCACCTTTTTCACGTTCGTCAAAAAATTCCAGGGCAACTTTGGGAAACAGAGCATAAGACAAGACATCTTCCACACTTTTCGCCTTATTACCCAACTCCGCGGTTAATTTTTCCATCTCCGGGGGGATCAAATCAGCCGGGCGGCAGGTTACCGGTTCTTCCCCTTTCAAAGCCATTTTCTGCACCTCAGGATCAAAAGGAGCTACAGAATGACCATACATCCCTTTCAATACATTTTTAGACTCGTTAGGAATCATCATGTAACGTTTGCCGGTTAAGACATTAAGGGTTGCCTGGGTGCCAACAATCTGGCTGCTCGGGGTTACCAGAGGAGGATAACCGAAATCTTTCCTGACCCGGGGAATCTCTTCCAAAACCTGCTTCAGCTTGCCAATCGCTCCCTGATCCCGCAGTTGGGTTTCCAGGTTTGACATCATTCCACCCGGCACCTGATAAATCAGCACGTTGGTGTCCACGCCGGTAAAACCACTTTCATAGGCACTGTATTTAGCCCGGATATCTTTTATATATGCGGCAATTTCCGCCAATGGCTCCAGGGCAAAACCGGTATCATAGGAGGTATCTCGCAGGGCTGCCACCATGCTTTCCGTTGGCGGCTGCGACGTCCCCTGGGAAACAGTTGAGATAGCGCAGTCAAGGATATCAACGCCAGCCTCAATGGCTTTCAAATAAGTCATATGTGCCATGCCACTGGTACAATGACAGTGCAGATGGATGGGAACATCAATTTTTTCCTTCATGGATTTAACCAGCTCAAAGGCATCATAAGGCGCCAGCAGTCCGGCCATATCCTTGATACAGATGGTGTCAGCACCCATCCCCACCAGTTCCTGTGCCAACTTCACAAAATACGTGTTATTATGTACTGGGCTAAGGGTATAACAAACCGCCGCTTCAACAATCTTGCCGGCCTTTTTAACCGAATCCATGGCCATCCGCATATTTCGGGGATCATTGAGGGCATCAAAAATCCGAAAAACATCAATACCGTTAGCCGCCGCCCGTTCGACAAAAGTCTGCAGGACATCATCGGCATAATGACGGTATCCAAGGATGTTTTGACCCCGAAGCAACATCTGCAGACGGGTATTGGGAATGGCCTGGCGTAAAACCCGCAGGCGTTCCCACGGATCCTCTTTCAGGAAACGCAGACAGGAATCAAAGGTCGCCCCGCCCCAGACTTCCAGTGACCAGTAGCCAATTTTATCCAGCGCCGAAGCAATCGGCAACATATCCTTGGTACGCATTCGGGTTGCCAGCAAAGATTGGTGTGCATCCCGTAAAACTGTATCAGTTATCTGAACTTTATGTGACATACCATCCTCCTAACTTCCGTTTGATGAGGCAGCTAGCCCCCACAGGGGTCTTACAATCATCCATTCTGTAGTGCATCCAAAAACAGTCCAATCACTCATCAGCCTGGCATGCAACTGTATACTGTATCCAAGAGGAATTGCTAAAAAAGAAAACGGTGCTAAAAGCACCGTTTCCTATTTTCGGCTATTCAATCTCAGCAATCGCAGTATCAGATTCTACAGACTGGCCAACAGTCACATTAATGGCTTTAATAGTTCCATCAACGGGAGCAACAATTGGCATTTCCATCTTCATGGCTTCCAGGATTACCACCTCATCACCTTCAGAAACCTGATCACCAACACCTACCTTGACATCAAGAATCTTTCCCACCATCGGGGAAGTAATAACTTCACTCATTTGTACGCCTCCTGGAAAATTTAATCTTACAACAGCTACTACTTTGATGGATGTAACATACGGCCAATCCGTTTGCAAGATTTTTTTCAACATATCTGCAGCTAAGTTGAGCGATCAGCTTTTAGCTATCAGCTATTAGCTTAATAATCACAAAATGTTAAATGCTACAGGCTTTCCAACCATTGGGTTTTATTTCTCATTAACGTAAAACCTTGATTTTTTTGGAGCTAAACACTGATAGCTAATCGCTTAATTTGGGTAAGACTCAACTTTCTGACTTGCATTGTCAGGAACACATTACAGGATGTTCGGGCTTGGCTCATAGCCGTGTCTGCCGACAGGCAGGGCTGTTTTTAGAGCAACTCAGAAAGTTGAGCGCATTAGTTGCTCAAAATAGCTTCCATTTTTTTCGCCACTTGGTCATCTTTTTTTATTTTCAATGAACGCTGATACATTTCCAGCGCTTTCTCTTTTTCGCCCAGTTTCTGATAAATGTCTCCAAGGTGTTCAAAAATCACCGGATCATCAGGAATCAGCTTGACTGCCCGCAACAAACATTTCAGCGCCTGTTTATAATGACCTTTGGCATAATACAACCATCCCAGGCTGTCTATAATAAATCCACTATCAGGTTTCAGGGAAAGTGCTTTACGGATTAACTTCTCGGCATCATCAAGCTGTACTCCCAGCTCAACGTAAGTATAACCAATATAATTGAGAACCGTCGCATCTTCAGGATTTTCTTTTAAAAGCTCCTGCATGACGGCAACACTCTGCTGATCATCACCCAATGAATGGTACAAAACTCCCAAGGCAAATTTAAGCTGATAATCTTCAGGAAATTTAATCAATGCCCCCTTAAGCACTGATGTTGCCCGCGCACCATCACCTGATTTTTCATATAGGGATGACAACATCCTGTAAAGGCTGGTTTTGTCAGCATAGACTTTGATCAGGGATTCAATAATGTCAATTCCCTGTTTATACAGGCCCTGTTTTTCCAGTAGATAGGCTGCATGAATCCGCGCATCGTAATAAAATTCACTCTGCGGCTGAATGAGGGAAAAGAGCTCCAGCGCCTTAGGCAGACCTCCTTGAGCCTCAAGACTTGAAGCAAGATAAAAAGTAATGCGCTCCTGGTCCGGATGTTGCTCATGTAAAGGTTGCAGGATATCTATGGCTTCAGCATAATTCCCCAGCTGGAAATGAATCAATGCCAGTTTCACATCAATGCCCAGTGGAGCCTTTCCACTCTTTTTTAATCTGGAAAAAATTTTCAAGGCTGAATCGGTCTTCCCGATGGCAATATAAAGCTGGCCCAGTCGCTCCATAGTTTTGAGATCATCAGGTTTTTTCTTCAACAAACGCTGATAGGTAACAATGGCATCTTCCTTCCGGTCAGTAAATTCATAAATGAGACCCAACTCAAAACGGGCATCTGAAAAATCAGGATCTTTTTTCAATACCTCTTGATAAAACTGTTCTGCCTTCTGATACATTTTTATTTCAGCGTAGATTTTTCCCAGATAATAAAGCGGCACCACCTCATCCGGCTCTTTCTCCCGCAAGCGGTTCAAAGTATCAATTGCCTTCTCATATTTCAACTGGTTGGCATAAAGAGAAGCAAGAAAGAGAAAGGCATCGGTATCATCAGGGTTGCTGGTAATAATTGCTTCATACTGTTCAATGGCCAGATCAATTTTATTGGTTGCCGAATAGATACCCCCAAGAACCAGACGGGCATCGGTATCTTCAGGATCAATAAGCAGGGCATCCTCACATAAATAACGTGCCTCTTCAACTTTTCCGGTTTTAAGCAGCAGCGATGCCAATTCAACTTTCAAGAAAGCCGATTCCGGATCGGCATCAACCGCCTTGTGTAAATACTCAATGGATGCCTGCAACTTGTTTTGCTGACGTAACAGTGAATAAATAGAAAAATAATAATAGGCTGCTGCCGGGTAACGGGAAGAAATCGGCATGGCTTTTTTAGAAAAAGTCATAGTTACCGCCGGCTGTTCTTTCACCACTTTTGGCGCACAGGCACCATACAAAACAAAAACAACCAGCAAAACCAGGATGACTGCGGTTTTTCTCATGGTTTTTTGCCTTTTTTAAGTATCGAAAATTCAGCCAGTTCAACATGGTAGCTCGAAGCCGAGGGAGGAAACCCATAAAAAACCAGCATAAAAGGTAATTCTCCGCCATTTGCCGGCACAATGGCTGCCGGGTTTTCCAACTTTCCAACCATCTTTCCATCGAGATTCTGCAATTCATCGGCGGAAAAGGTAACACCTCCTGACGTCACTTTTTCTGCCAGGACCTTTCCTTGTCGGTCAACAATAACTCCTTTAATTCTCAGCTTCCCTACAACTTTTGGCGAAGTATTATAAAGTTTTCCCCGGATAGCAATAACGCGCTTATCAGAAGAAAATATATAGTTACGACTTTCCAGACCAACAATCGAAAGATGTTTTTCCATATCAATGGAAAACTTCTGCCAGAGGAGCATTCCACCCCAGACAGCCAAGCTCAAAACCACAAAAATCAGGCCAAGGAATAAAAATGTACGCCGGCTGTCCAGGCGGACTTTCGCTGATTTTTCAACCGCTGGAATCTCCTCTTCAGTTTCAGTCCGGGAACCATCATCATCAGGCGCCGGCATTGTGTTCTCTGACGTTTCAGTTTCGGCGGAAAAGTTTTTCACTTCTTCTTTACCATCATCAGCCGCAGCAGGAGACAATCCTTTTTCATCCATAACCGTCTGCCTGTTTTCTCCGGCGTCAGCCTGTTCCAACTCTGGAGCAGTGGTCTTTTCATGATCATCATCAATATCCCAGGACAAATCATCATCTTCAAAATCATCGGCTAGTTCAAAAACGACATCATCAGCAGCCGTCTCATCAGTTTTTTCACCATCGGGCTGATTACTTTCACCGGTTTCACCGGGAACCTCCTCAACCCCAGGATCAACTCCCGTTGAACCAACATCAGAAATGGCCTGTGGTTCTTCAACCAAGCCTTCACTCAGATCAAATATATCCGGCTCAACTTCATCCTCTCTTGCTTCAGTCTCAGCGGCACTATCAGCTTCCATCTCATCAATCGGAGTTTCAGGAACTTCAAAAGAAGATACTGGCTTTTCTGCCGCTACTTCATCAATCACTGAAGTTTCCGAATGTTCAAATCCCACCTCCGGGGGAACAGGTTCAGGCAGAGAAAATACCGTTTGGCAGTGGGAACATTTCACTTTCACCGAAGAAGCATCAGCTGGCAACATTTCATCAGCCAACTGAAAGACTGTCTGACATCGTGGGCAGGTAATGAGTATAATGACATCCTCTTTCTATACTGAAAGGCTTGCGGGAGCATACCTAAAATAGTTAAACAATTGCAAGATTTTTCTCCATTTCTCCCCAACCTGATACTTTCGTGAAAAGCGTTTTCAGTCCGCTTGCTGCGACCACACATCTGTAAAGTAAGTAATTGTTCTTGATGATGTCCCGGCATGACTCTCGCTCATTCTCGCTGCACATCATGTGCAGCTCCGAGGTGCCCGCCGCGAATCACCATCGTGGTGATTCGTTCGGCGGTCAATGCCGCCTGCCTGTCGCCGTGCCTGCCGGCAGGCTGGGCAGACACGGCTATGAGCCAAGCCCGGACATCCTTAGGCAATTGCTTTATAAACGTAAGGCTGTCTTGAAAAATTAGAATTTTTGTTTGAGTACAAGGCAGGCGAAAATTATAACCGCAGGAATATATTTCATATTTTGAGGATTATAATTTGAGCATAACGCAGTAATCGAGCAAAAAGGCAATTTTTCAAGGTAGCCGTAAGATATTGATAAATAAAAGATCAATGATTTCAATATATTATAATTAGTTACTCAGAAGTCACAAAATCGATGGCACAGTAAAAGCTTCATATTTGAGGCATGCAAAAACTTAATCATGATAAGCGCTTACAGTACGTTGCAATAATGAAGGTTGCAACATAAGGTCGAATATGAAGCTTTTACGAAGCCATCAAGCCTGAACATCAATCACCCCTGGAAGTTCATCAAGGAAATTCTCCTGCCAGAAGTCTAACAACCGGGATTCAGAAACTTCTTCCACCTTAATACTCACTTGTCTCGAAAGCAAACCAGATAATCGTTGCTGAACCTCGGGAACCTGTTCCTGCAACAAATCCTGCTGGGCTTTTCCTTCCACTTGAATGGAAACCATCGTCTCTTTACTCATCATCACAACCCTGGTTCCTATGCGGCCAAAATCAGAAAAGTCAAGATAAAAACTCAGTGTCAAAAGCTGATCGGTCTCATCCCCTTGATGAGCTTTTTCATGCTGCTTGATTTTCATCCAGACATCCACCTCATTGTCAGCCAGGAAAAGGGGAAATATGAGAAACAAGCCATCAAATTGTTTCACCCCGGCATTATTATATAGCTGGTTCAGGGTCACCAAGGATAGTAAATCCTGAATGGCCGTTGCCAGTTTCGTAACTCTTTCGTCCTGTGGTTGAGAAGACAGCCAGTTTCCGGTTTTCAACAGCTCACTCTTCAGATTTTGGTCCAGGAACCGTGAAATATTCCCGAACAATAAGGACTGCCGGCTGCCATCAAGAGCCACAAGCTGTTGTTCCATGAGAAGCCCCAGGGATTCCGGCAATCGCAACAACTCCACGCCCAATTTCCCCAGCAAATTATCACTGGAAAACTTTTGCAAAACCTGCTGCAACTCAACAGAATCCAGCTCCTGCATCTGTTGCAACAGCAGCCCCAACTCCCCCAACCGGCTGGCAAAAGCATTCGGTTTTTCCAACAACAAGGCCAAAGCCTCATTCAATCCAGGAGGCAGATTTCCTGATACATTCAGCAGACGAATCGTAATCGTGGGTGATACACTCACCACTTCCGCCAGATGAATACCACCCGACACCAAGGATGTTCCACCACCCTCGGCAACAAGTTTGGCACCATTCAGATCAACCAGGAAAAGACCGCTATCAAGATTTTCGAGGATCTTCACTTCTACCTGTTTGCCAATCAGCTCCAGCAATCCCTCTCGATCTACCGGAGAAAGCTGTTGTTCCAACTGCAGCATTGCTGACTGGACAGCACCAGAATTCAATCCGCTGATATTTATAGCATTCATAACCTAAGTTGAGCGGTTAGCATTTAGCTTTGAAAAACCAGGGCATTACGTTAATGAGAAATAACACCCAACAGGTGAAAGTTTGTAATAGTCAACATCATGTAATCATTAAACTAATAGCTAACTGCTAAAAGTTAATAGCTTAATTTAAGATAAATCAGCTCAACAACTTTTATTACTCCAACCGCTGTAAACCAGCCGGATAGCGTTTAGCCAGATCAACATATAAATCTTTCCCATAATCCCAAAACTTTTGATGTCGCTCGGTAACCTTGCCAATTTCATGAGCCGGACTGCCGGCCACAATGATACCTGCCGGAATTTGCTTCCCATTGGAAACCACTGCACCTTCAGCCACAATGGCACCAGCACCAATAGTAACCCGCCGCTCCAACTCACAGGTTACACCGGGATTAATATGGATAATGGCACCCTCTTCAACCGCTGACTGTTCGCCGATGACAATCGTCCCATAATCCCCCCTCAAAATAGCACCATGGCCAATATACACCTGGGATGAGATTCTTACATCCCCAATCACAATGGCCGTTTCACTGACGTAAGCGGATTCATTAACAACTGGTCTTCATCCTTTCAAACTCATAAATCGGCATAATTCCCTCTCTCCTTAAGCATAAAGTCACTACTCAACTTTCTGAGTTGTTCTAAAAAAAGCTGAAAAAAATTTACAGTGATGTTCAATTGAAGTTACTTTCGGCGCGACATCGTGAGATACCGTTGTTTTTTCCGGCGAATGGAGCACAGAAATTGACCTGTCTGAGCCCGAAAGGGTGAGTTTGGCAATTTCAGCGTAATGAGTCGTTGAAAAAACAGGTAATCGAGCGCAAAAAAGCGTCTGAAGTAACTTCAGTTGACAAAACATAAGACCTTATATCGGAATTCCAAAACATCCTGCAATGTACTTGACAATACAAGCCAAAAAGTTGAGTCACTATTGTCCGGAATGTTTTTTGCGCAGTATCCAATATTTTTAACCGGTGCTGTTTCAGGCGCGACGTCGTTAGGGTAGCCCGTTATTTTTTCCGGCACATGGAGCATTAAAATTGCCTTAATGGGGACAGTTTTAAAAACTGTCCCCGCAGGCGTTGGCTATTTTCCATTGCAATATCCACAGCTTCCTGTTAGTGAAAACTCATGTTGAAAACCATTTATCAACAAATCGAAAAAATAACTCCCCAAATAATTTCCTGGCGACGCCATCTGCATCGACATCCGGAACTTTCCGGACAGGAAAAAGAAACTGCTGCCATGATAGCAGAAATTCTGGACAGCAATGGCATTCGTCATCAAAACGGAGTTGGCGGTCATGGTGTCGTTGCCTGGCTGGACAACGGCAGACCAGGACCGGCACTCGCTTTTCGCGCTGATATGGATGCCCTGCCGCTCACCGATGCCAAAGATTGCCCCTACGCTTCCACCCATCAGGGAGTTATGCATGCTTGCGGCCATGATGGCCATACGGCAGTGCTTTTGGGCCTGGCTACTGTCCTGGCCCCGATCGCCCATCAATTACCCCAGCCGATAACCCTGATCTTCCAACCAGCTGAGGAAAACGGCCAGGGTGCCCGGGCCATGCTGGCCGAGCAGGTTCTCCAAAATCCGCCAACCATGGCAATTTTTGGCTTTCACTTTTTTCCGCACCTGGAAACCGGTAGCGTAGCCCTCAGCCAGGGACCGATTATGGCAGCCACTAATCATTTCTCCCTGGAAGTTTTTGGGACATCATCCCATGCCTGCTACCCGGAAAAATCCATTGATGCGATCCAGGTAGCAACCAGCCTGATTACCTCCATCAATTACCTGATGACCAAAGCCAGAAACCAGGTGGACCCGGCGCTTATCTCCATCGGCACCATTAACGGTGGAACAGCATCCAATATCATTGCCAGTCAAGTAAAAATCACCGGAACCATCCGGACACTTTTCCCGGAACAGCAACAAAACCTACTAAAAAAGTTCAAACAGCTCCTTACAGATCTGGCCAAGGCTTACGGCGCCCGCATATCATTGGACATTGATCAGGTTGCCCCGGCTTTGACCAATAATCCGCAGCTTGTACAACACATGGCCCAGCTACTGGAAGACATACCCGACATAAAAGAGCTGGATTTAGCCTCCAAACCAGTACTGGGCGGCGAGGACTTTGCCTATTTTGCTCAACAGGTACCAGGTTGTTACCTGAAAATAGGTTGTGGCAACCAGAAAAGAGGTATTATCTATCCCCTGCACAGCAACCGCTTTGACCTGGATGAAAATGCTCTGGGGCTGGCCACGAAAGTACTGGCGGCCACCGCCTGTCAGCTTTTAGAACTCTCCACCTCAGCAAAATAATCCCTTGGCTCTTTCTCTTCGCTGAATAAAATATGGTAGACTTCTTCCTGATCACGACTGTGCATCACCTGCTCCACCACCTCCGGTCGACTCATAACTTTTGATATTTCTGCCAATACCCGCAGGTGATCACGGAAGCAGCTTTCCGGAATAATCATCAGGATGACAATTCTGGTTTTTCCGCCATCCAGGGAGTTAAAATCAATCCCTTCAGGCTTGACCCCCAAAACACCCATAATTGAACTCCCCTGGCTGATGGTTCCATGGGGAATTGCAATCCCTTTTCCAATGCCGGTACTCAAAGATTTTTCCCGCTCAATGACAGAAGACAACAGACTATTGCGCAGTTCCACTGCCAGGCCATAAACTTCCATGGCATAATCGACTAATTCCTCAATGACCGCCCATTTTTCCACCGATCTCAAAGGAACTACAATGCCCTTACGAGGTACAATGCCAAACAGCCTGCTTCCTTCTTGTCCGGCTTCACCGGTATGGACCAGCACATTTTTCACAATAACCGGTCCTAACAATTCACTGATCAGGATGGAAGCCAGCACTACGGCGGTAATCAATGGTTCATAAGCGGAAAACAACTGATTTTTCTGAACTGCCACCAGCAAGCCGATGGCAACCCCAGCCTGAGGAATCAAACAAAAGCCCAGGTTATTACGCACTGAAGCCGGAAACCGGGTCAGGAAAGCGGCAATCCAGGAACCTGCAAGTTTACCGCTATATCGGGTCAACACGAACACAATCCCCAAAAACCCCATGTGGGGAATGAGAGAAACATCCAAGTGAGTGCCCGCAAGGGTGAAGAAAGATATAAAAATAAGCGGTTCAATATCTTCAAGGGCAGTGAGAATTTCCCGTCGCAGGGGAGATAGATTACTGATCAGGAATCCAACGGTCATATTTGGCAGCAGAGGAGAAAGATGCAGCCATGATGAGATGCCGGTGGTAAAAAATATTGCCATCATAATACTGGCAACATAATGACTTTTCTCCCGCATCCACCTGGAGAAAAGCAGCAGGACGGCACTGACAGCTATCCCCAGGAGCAATGACATGCCAAGCACCCGGCTGACATCTGATACTAAAGCCTGGAAGGAAGCGGCATGCCCACCCTGTATTGCCCCACCAACCTGGAAAGAGACTACAACATAGAGGACAATCGCCAGAACGTTATCCAGCGCCACCACAGAGAGCAATGTTTTGACCAGTTGACCTTTGGCTTCGGTTTCCTTAATCACTGCCAGGGTTGCTGCCGGAGCGGTTGAAACGGCAATGCAGGCCAGCAGCATCGCTGGCATCCAGTCATGTAGTAGAAATTGACTGGCGAAAAAAACAGCGCTAAAGGCTGCCGAAACCTGCAAAAGGGCAACAAAGAAAAACCGCAATTTCTCCCCGGCCATACGACTGATACGCAAATGGGAGGCAATAGTTACGGCAATCAGGCTGAGAGCAATTTCTGAGATGGGCTGCAGGGTTTGATAAACAATTTCATGACTGAGAAGCTTACATACATGGGGACCAACCAAGACTCCCATGATGATATTTCCGGTCACTGACGGCAGACGCAAACGCCGGGCAAGCAAACCTCCAAGCATGCCGGCAACCACCAAGAGACTCACAGCTAAGATAGTATTCATGGAAAAACAATCCCTGAGGACTTTTTGCGAAAGCAACAATCTTTAAAAAGCCAAGCGGCATAAAGACAGTATCGCCCGAGTTAAGCAATTAGCAGTTAACATGGAAAAATCAGGGCCTTACGTTAATGCACTTAGCCAGGTTTATCTCAGCGTCAGAAGGACGGATATAGAGTGGCAGAACCGGGGCGCTACTGGCATCATTCCGAGCTGCTTTTGTATCTATGCCCGGAAGCTGGCACACCAAGCCCAAGTTCATCATCCCCTGGGGCATCCCCCATAAGTTCAGTTGCTCCCCGGCTGCTGAAATCAATGACGCACGATAATTATCCACTCCAGAACCAACGATCAAGGTATCGGCAGGATTAATCTGTTGAACAATCGTCTCAGGATCATCGACGGCATAATCCTTAATCTTTTCCCAACCTCCACACCCATCGGTAGCATACAGCGCCCAATACAGCTGCCCCTTGCGAGCATCAACTACCGGGCACACTGTCCCCTTCCAGCAGGAAAACTGCAGCGCCATAAGATCCAGGTTAACAAAAGAAGAAAGCGGCAGATTCAAAGCCATGGCCAGCCCGTTCATCGCGGCAATACCGATACGTAAACCACTGAAAGAACCAGGACCCCGGCAGACCACCAGCTGATTAAGATCATCCCGATCAATACCGGCAAACCTTAAACCACTTTCAATGGCTGGCATCAGGCAATCGGAATGACTTGTCCGAACGAATTGAGACAACTGGACACGAACAATGGTGCCTTCAAGGATAACCATTGAAGCCAAAGGGGTGCTGGTATCAACTGCGAGGATAACCATGACTACCCTGAAAATATTCTGGTCAAATCATTGTAGAAGACGTAAATCATCAAAGAAATAAGGATAAACATCCCTATTTGCTGGGCAATTTCCATCTTTTTCATACTCACCGGCTTCCCCATGACCATCTCAATAAGGATAAAAACAATATGGCCACCATCCAGAACAGGAATGGGAAAAAGATTGAGGATCCCCAGGTTAATACTGATAATACCCATAAAATAGAGCAGGTTCAGTAAGCCGGCCTTGGCCTGCTGGCCGGCCATCTGGGCAATCATGATCGGACCGCCCAGGGTTTTAGCCGGGATAACCCGCTCAATCAGCTTGAGAAAACCAACCAAAGTCAATTTGATTATACTCCAGGTTTCCTCTACCCCCTGAACCAATGCCCGGCCGGGGGGATATTTCAGGATATCGGTTTCGCCAGCCGCTGTTACCCCAATGACATAAGACACTACCGTTTCACCAAAAATATTTTTCGTCTCTATTTTTTTTGGCTGGACCACAAAGGTTTCAAACAAATCGCCACGTTTGACTGTTAGAGACAGAACCTCACCCCGGCCCTTTTTAATCGTAGTTGACAGCTCATCCCAGCTATGAATAGCCTTGCCGTTTACGGCCGAAACTTTATCCCCGGCTTTAATCCCAACGCTGAAAGCCGGGAAATCCGGTTTAACCTCTCCAATCCTGCTATTCAGTAAAGGAACTCCATAAATATAAACTACCGCAAAAATTAAAGCGGCAAAAACAATATTGGTAAAAGGACCGGCAAAAACGATTGCCAGACGCTGGTATGGTTTTTTGGCCGCATAGGAAAAGGGACGTTCTTCAACTGACAACTCAGCGCCATCGCCGTCTTTTCCTTCACCGAGCATCTTGACATAACCACCCAGAGGAATGGCAGAGAGGATATAATCGGTTTCCCCTTTTGTCACTCCAAAGACTTTTGGTCCAAACCCCAGGGAAAAAACCAGCACTCTGACTCCACAGAGTTTGGCAATCAGAAAGTGTCCAAATTCATGGACAAAGATGAGCACCCCGAGGACTATTATGGCAGAAATAACATTGTACATAGATCAGTAATCCATCCTTAGATGGCTTCGTAAAAGCTCCATCTTCTTTGTTATGCTGCAACCTTCGTCATTGCAGCGTACGGTAAAGTACGCCTCATGACTCAGGTTTTGCATGCCTCAAATATGAAGCTTTTACTATGCCATCGGTTTTATGACTTTTTATCAAGACATCATCATTCTTCAGCTGCCAGCCTCACAGGCCAACGGTCATAGACAACCTTATTTCCTGGTCAAAAGCAATAACTTCCAGTATCGAGTCAAAGTAACGCTCCTTGACTGAAGCCAATACTGCCGCCACCTGCTCGGTTATCTCGAGAAAACCGATTTCGCCGGCAACAAAGCTGGAAACCGCCACCTCATTGGCAGCATTCAGGGCCACGGTGCCGCTGTCACCTAAAGCCAGCGCCCGATGAGCCAGCTTAAGCGCCGGGAAACGATCATCATCCACCGGGAAAAAATCAAGATGTCCTTCTTTGCCCAGGTCCAACACCGGAAAATCAAGGGCTAATCGTTCCTGAGAATTCAGGGCATAGGCAATGGGAAGGCGCATATCCGGAAGAGCCAGATGGGCAATTATGGAACCATCACAGAATTCTACCAATGAATGCACAATACTCTGCGGATGGATCAGAGCACCAATTTTTTCCGGTTCCTCCTCAAAGAGCCAACGCGCTTCAATAATCTCCAGGGCTTTATTCATCATGGTCGCTGAATCGATACTGACCTTCGGCCCCATCTCCCAACGTGGATGTTTAACCGCCTGCTCCGGCGTAATATCAGCCAAATCATCTTTGCTTAACCGGAAAAAAGGACCACCGGAAGCCGTCAGGGTCAAACGCCGCAAGGCCGCACGATGCTCACCCTGCAAGGACTGCCAGATTGCCGAGTGTTCGCTATCCAGCGGCAGGATTTCACTCTGATAATGTCGGGCAGTTTCATTCAGCAGCCGGCCTGCCATCACCATGGACTCTTTATTGGCTAGGGCCACCTTTTTCCCGGCCCGCAAGGCTTCGTATGTTGGCAGCAAACCAATAGCTCCCACCACCGCGGAGACAACCAGATCAGCAACTGGCAAAGTAGCAACTTTAACCAAACCTGCTGTTCCCCAGACTATTTCAGGATGATATCCGGGCTGTTTGATCTCCTTTTCCAGCCGACCAGCCAACTCAGGAGTTTTCATCGAAATGACATCCGGTCGGAATTCCAGACTTTGCTGAACCAGATTCAATAGTTTTTCACCGGCAGCCAAACCGCAAACCCGAAAACGCTGCGGAAATCTCCTCACCAGATCAAGGGTATTTTCACCAATTGAACCAGTTGATCCCAAAATTGACAGATTCTTCATCAGCCAAACACCAAGATTCCATAATAAATCACCGGCACGGCGAACAGGACACTATCAAGCCGGTCCAGCACACCTCCATGGCCCGGGATAATCACGCCAGAATCTTTCAGACCGGCAAACCGTTTAATGTAAGACTCAAATAAATCACCCAGTTGTCCAATAATATTAGCTATCATTCCCAAAATCAGGATAAAAAACCAGGGTGAAGAAAGCAGGACGGTTCCGGCAAGCAGCAGGCTGAATAATCCAGCGCCAATCACCCCTCCCACACTACCTTCAATGGTTTTATTGGGACTGATGTTCGGCGCCAGTTTATGTCTTCCCCAGGCGGTACCACTGTAATAGGAAAAAGCATCTCCTCCCCAGGTTACCAGAAAAACCATAGCCACCAGGCTACGGCCATCCGGCAAATCCCAAAGCAACAACAGATGGCTTAGCAATAATGGTAGATAAATAATAATTACCAACAATCGCCCTAATACATGTAAACCATTTTCATCAAAACCCAGCGGCAAAATGGCTAAAACCAAAACGATGGTAATCAGGACAAAAAACCCTGCAAAAATCGCTATCCCACCCCCATATGCGGCCGCAGCCAGACCGAATGACAATGCAAAAGCTAACCATTTCAAACACTTACGATCAGCAGGACAAAACATCAACCATAGTTCATTCAACGCCATCCCGAGAACACTGATTAAAAGAACAAAAAACAGCCATTTAGGCGCCATGGCCAGCATAGCAATAAAAAGCGGGATAAATACCAGGCTACTGTACACCCGGGAATTATACAGATATCTTTTCCAGGGAATCGGTTTTCTCATGACAGCTGCTCACTTATCATGCCAAACCGGCGTTCACGATGCTGGTAATCCAAAAGGATACTTTCCATTTCAGTCTCCGCGAAATCTGGCCACAGGGTTTCAGTAAAATAAAGTTCCGCGTAGGCGGCCTGCCAAAGCAAAAAGTTACTCAGGCGATATTCACCTCCGGTACGCAGGATAATATCCGGATCCGGCAATCCAGTAGTATCCAAATAATGGTTAAGGACCTCGGGGTTCAGTTCCGGAACACTTGTATTACCCGTTTCCACTTCCTGGTAAAAACGCTTCATAGCATCGACCATTTCATCCCGGGAACCATAACTAAGCGCCAGGTTAAGAACCATTCCGGTACAGGAGGAGGTTTCATCCATCCGCTGTTCAAGCTCGGCCAGCACCGGGGGTTCAAGCCGGTGGAGATGGCCGATGGCCCGCAAACGAATATTGTTTTTTATCAACCGGGAAGTTTCCCGTCGCAAAAAAAGCCGCAGCAGTTTCATTAAAGCCATAACTTCCAGGGCTGGACGCTGCCAGTTTTCAGAAGAAAAAGCATACAAAGTTAATACTTGGATTCCCGTTTTGGCGCAATACTCGACAGTCCGTTCCACCGCCTTGATCCCGGCCTCATGCCCCCTAATCCGCTGCAATTTCTGTTTTTTGGCCCAGCGGCCATTACCATCCATAATGATAGCCACATGACGGGGCAATTTTTTATAATTCAGCGTTTTACGCATAAAGACCGCCAACAAACTTGATGACTTCGTAAAAACTCCATCTTCTTTGTTATGCTGCAACCTTCATCACTACAACGTACTGTAAGTACGTCTCATGATTCAGGTTTTGCATGCCTCGAATATGAAGCCTTTACTGTGCCATCGATTTCACGACTTATTACGAGTCCATCAGACTTATAGCAATGAAAAATAATTCACATTATCATTGAGTAAAACCCGACAATGCATATCGTGGTTCATAAAAATCTGTCAAGAAAAACTTGAACTTCCGGAAAATTCCCGCTACTTAATGACTATGTTCAGCAATCAACCACTCATCCTGGCCCCCATGGCCGGAATTACGGATAGCCCCTTTCGCCAGTTGGCAAAAAAGTTTGGCGCTGACCTGGTAGTCACCGAAATGATCAGCGCCAGGGGACTCATCCAGGATGATCGGAAAACCAAAGCCATGCTCTCATTTCAGCCATCGGAACAGCCACTGATTGCCCAGCTTTTTGGCCGAGATCCGGAAATTTTACGGGCTGCCGCCCTGAAGGCGCTTGATGCCGGCGCCGCCTGCATTGATATCAACATGGGCTGTC
>Ga0307991_1000212_pt1 | contig 43594 bp, 34 predicted proteins | sample EllFjometagen131_FD_203146 | JGI IMG/M metagenome (GOLD analysis project Ga0307991, IMG submission 203146) | Marine microbial communities from Ellis Fjord, Antarctic Ocean - #131 | ecosystem: Environmental > Aquatic > Marine > Unclassified | place: Southern Ocean | collected 2014-10-08 | reverse complement strand
TCATGAGCCTGGAACAGGTATTGATGACCCCGATACAAAACAAAAGGGTAATCAGCCAAATTTAATCGCTACCCAAGAGACAGAAGATACAGATGAAAATGGAGATGAAGATGATACTGATATTGGTAATAGAATTCAAGCTAAAACTCAAGCTAAATTTAGCGGAGACAATGAAGGAACATCAGCTCAAAGAGCTATTCAAAGACGTAGTCAAACAGCAAATGCAGTGCAAACTATGCTTCAAATATCAGAAAAAAATGAAGGTGTTGGACAAAAAATAAGAATTATTGCCCAAAATCAAAATAAAGAAATGGAAGAAGTTGAAAATAGTTTACAAAGTGTAAAAAAAAGAAGTGGATTTCTTAAATTTTTAATAGGTCCCAAATATGGAAAAATTAACGGTATTGAAGAAAGTTTAGAACAACATAGTGGGCGTTTAGAAGAATTGATGCAGTTAAAAGAAGAGTTACCTTTAGAAGATGCTGAAATACTTGATCTTCAAATTCAAGCAATGGAAGAAATAAAAGAAGAATTACAAACAGAATTAAATTTAGAAGAAAAAGGTTTTGCTTTATTTGGTTGGTTAGTTAAATTATTTAATTAATAGTACAGTAAGTAACAAATCCCCCACTTTTGTATAAAAGTGGGGGGTTATTTTAAAATTTAATTCAATCTCTCTCTGTCCTTCGGACATCTCTCTCCTAGTCAGGAGAGAGACAAGAAAACTAAATGAGTATATAGTCCCTTTCTCCTGACTAGGAGAAAGGGAGACAGGGATAGAGGTTTATCTTCTTCGACCTCTACTTCTGTTTCCTTTGTATCTACTATTATTACGACTTCCACCACGAGGATTTCTTCCTCGGTATCCACCACGACTTCCACTTCTTTGTCTAGGAGGACGGGCTGGTCCGGGATCTTCATCAGTAATACTGACTTTAATCTTTCTACCTTTATATGAAGACATTCCTAGGAATTTTAAGGCTTTATTGGCAAATTTTTCTTCTACTGAAAATACTGAATATTCAGACATTAAGTTTATTCTACCAATTATAATACCTTGTAAACTTCTATTAGCATTAATTATTTCAAATAGAGTTCTAATATCAAGTCCATGTCTCTTACCAATGTTTATTTTTAAATTAACACCGTTCATATTCATTCGTTCATCACCAACTCTAACGTCAGAGTTTAAATCATGGGCATTTTGATAGGCATCAATAAATCTACTAAATTTAGCATCAATAAAATTTTTGATTAAATCTTCCTTTTTTAACTCTTTTAGTTTATCAACCATTTCTTGATAATTTTTATCATTTTTAGTTTCAGAATTAGCTGATTCTTTAATTTCTTTAATAAAATTATCAATTTGATTATTTAAAATACTTTCTCCGCTAGGAATTTTCTTTTGTTCAAAAGTTTTTCCAACCATAGTTTCTAGTCTCTTCATTATTCCAACTTCTCTCATATTAACAATAGAGATACAAACTCCAGATTTTGAAGCTCTTCCGGTCCGACCACTTCGATGAGTATAAATTTCGTTTTTATCAGGAAGGTTGTAATTTATAATATGAGAAAGGTCATTTACATCTATTCCTCGAGCAGCTACATCAGTAGCAACTAGTAATTGAATTCTTTTTTGTCTAAATCTATCCATAATCTTTGTTCTCATAGTTTGAGAAATATCACCATGCATAGCTTCAGTATTATAATGAGCTTGTTTTAATTTATCAGCAACTTCTTGGGTTTCTCTTCTGGTTCGACAGAAAAGAATACCATAGACACCAGGGAGTGAATCTAGAATCCTTTTTAGAGCTTCAAAACGGTCTCTAGCGTGGACTACATAGTATTCATGACTAACATTCTCAGCTCCAATATTTTTTTCACCTGCGCTTATTTCTTCAGCTTTATTCATATATCTTTTAGCAATAGATCTAACACTAGATGACATGGTTGCTGAGAAAAGAAGGGTTCGTTTATTGTCTGGAATTTGTTCTAAAACAGCATCTAGATCTTCTTTAAATCCCATATCTAACATTTCGTCAGCTTCATCTAAAACTAACCATTTAATATTTTGTAATTTTAAATTTCCTCTTCGAATTAAATCACAAACTCGTCCAGGAGTTCCAACAACAATATTAGTTCCTTTATTGAGGGCTCTAATTTGAATATCAATTCTTTCGCCTCCGTAGACAGGAGTAATAGAAATATTTTTTGAATACTTAGCAAATACTTTTAAATCTTTAGAAATTTGAATACATAATTCTCTAGTAGGACAGAGGATGATAGCTTGTAATCCTTTAGGTTCTATCTGATTTAAAATAGGTAAGCCAAAAGCAGCCGTTTTTCCAGTTCCGGTTTGAGCTAAAGCAACTAAATCATTATTTTTTTCTAAAATAAAAGGAATAGCTTTGTTTTGAATTGGTGTTGGCTCTATAAATCCTAAGTCTGCTAGACTTTTCATGATGTCAGAGTTTAAACCAAGTTTTTTAAATTTTGTCATATATTTTCTTTCCCCATCTACTTAAAAGTAGAAAGCCAGTAGTTATTAGTTTGCTGACCCAATATTTAACGACATACAAGTCGACCACAGGCAAGAAAACTTCTTTATATTGGTTAATATAATCAATATAAGCTACAAATTTTAATTATTTATTTAATTTATTTAATTATTTATAAAAAAATCCATCCGAGGATCAATAGATCTGTGAATGGAAATATTAACGTTTTTAACGTTAACACAGTTATTTTAAAAAGTCAAGGGTTTTAAGTATAATAAAATTTTTTCATTTTTACTCTTTACTATTCAAATTTAATGTTATAATATAATATATAATATTCGGGGATAGTCTAATGGCAGGACGACTGGTTCTGGTCCAGTTAATCTAGGTTCGACTCCTAGTCCCCGAGCCATAAAAATATCGAGTTCAGTTTATCTACCGACAGGCAGGCTCGGTTTTTTATTTTCTCCAAAAATTGTAAACTACTCCAAAGTATAGTAACTTTAATAATATATAAATAAACTTAAAATAATTAAATGACTACTGAAGAAAATTTCACTACAAACTTTAAAACTAATTTTAAAGTTAAGTCAGTTAAAAATAAAACTGGTAAATGGCGAGTTAATCGTCAAAGGTTTATGAGAATTCAAAAGCCAATTGATTTTGATTTAACTTCTGAAAAAGAAGAAGTAATAGAACTTTTGGAAAATACTAACCAAAATATTTTTTTAACTGGAAAAGCTGGAACTGGTAAATCAAATTTTCTAAAATATTTCCGAGCTACTACTAAAAAAAATGTAGTTGTTTTAGCTTTTACTGGTGTGGCAGCTTTAAATGTCCAAGGACAAACCATTCATTCTTTTTTTAAATTTCATCCTCAAACTACCATTGATGGTATTCATAAAAAAAGAGGTAAGGGCACTGAAATTTATAAAGAAATTGATTTGATTATAATTGATGAAATTTCTATGGTACGGGCAGATTTATTGGATTTTATTGATAAATTCATGCGTTTGAATGGAAATTATCCGCAAGAACCCTTTGGTGGAGTCCAAATTCTAGCAATTGGAGATTTATATCAAATTCCACCAATAGTTAATAGAGAAGAAAAAAGATTCTTTAGTGAATATTATAAAAGTCCTTACTTTTTTGATTCTCATAGTTATCAGCGAGCTAATTTTATTCAAAAAGAATTAACTGAAATGTACCGTCAAGATAAAAAAGTTCAAAATGATTTTATTAAAACTTTAGATAATTTAAGAACCTGCTCATTTACTCAAAAAGATATTGATTTAATTAATACTCGTTTTCAAGCTGATTATAAAAAACCAAAAGGTAAATTTGTAATTTCTCTAGTTCCAACTAATAGCAAGGCTCATACCATTAATATGGAAGAATTAAATAAATTAAAAACTGAAGAAAAAACTTATCGCGGAACAGTTTCTGGTAAGTTTGCGGAAAAGAATTTACCAACTGCTAAAAAATTACTTTTGAAAAAAGGAGCTCAGGTAATGTTACTAAATAATGACTCTGAGGGAAAATGGGTTAATGGTGATTTAGCTAAAATTATTAAAACTGCTTATGATTTTGTTCGAGTTTTATTTGATGATGGTAGTTTAGAAGATATTCGAAGCATTAAACGAGATTCACTTAAATTTACTTTTAATGAGACAACTGAAAAAATTGAGCCAGAAGTAGTGGGTAGTTTTACTCAATTACCAATTAAATTAGCTTGGGCAGTAACTATTCATAAAGGACAGGGTAAAACTTTTGATAAATTGCATTTAGATTTTGGCAATGGACTTTTTGCTTCTGGACAAGCCTATGTAGCTCTGAGTCGTTGTCGAACCCTAGAAGGAATAACTCTAACTTCCTTATTGAAGAAAGACTATGTTTTTACTGATAATCGGATTAAAGAATTTATGAAATTAAAATAAAAAAATGTTTAAAAAAGCCTTATTAATTTTTCCTTTATTTTTACTGCTATTAAGTGGATGTACTAGTAAAGGAGAAATCAAAGATGATTTCTGTGGAGTTCATATTAATTATCAATATTGCAAATGTGCTTTTCATAATGAATATTGTGGAAATATTGGTATGAGTAAAGGAGAAGCAAAAAATTATGTTTATAGTGAATATGCAAAATGGAAAGAAAAAATTAAAGAATCTGAAAAAAGAAAAAAATGTTTTACTGATAATGGTTATTTTGTTGATGGTAAATGTACTAAGTGTAAAAGAGATGAAGAAGTCCAAAGCAATCAATGCGTAGCTATTGGAGAAAATGACGAGGAAGATGAAGAACAAGAAGGAGAAGCTACTTGTAAATTTGATAGCGATTGTGATCCAATTTGTGAAGGAGATATTAAATGGAAAATGGGTTGTAATCCTCGAGAAAATACCTGTGTAAAAACTTTTGATACAGATTGTAGTTCTGAACAGGATGTCTTTGGTAATCTTAGTTTTTCTAAAACCTGTAAATTTGGAGTGTGTGTTAGTAATGAAGATGCTATTAATGAAAAAAAAGAGGAATTGGAAGAAATCAAAAGAGAAATGTCTAATGAATTAAAAAGTTTAAACGCTACTCGTGATGATTTGAAAAATGTAATGATGGATGCTAATAAAAATTGTATAAATGGTTTAGCAGATATGACTAATGTTGCTATTTTAGAGTTTTCAACTCGAATTGCTTCTCTGGCTGCCGGAGGACTTCCGGGTCTAGCTGATGTGGCTGTTGACTATGTTAGTGATGCCATTAATAAATTGAGTGCTTATGTTAATGCCCCGGAAGAATCTGCCGAAGAAGTACTAAAACCTCATGAATACATTAAATTAAACTGTGATTTATATCATCATTTTATAGCTTCTCTGGCCGCTACTGATAAAGAGCTAGAAGATATTTTAGAAAAAGCTAATCAAGCAGATGCTGAATTAAAGTTATTACCTTAATCTAACTATAAATATGTTATAATACTTTTATGATTCAAGCTATGACTTGTTTATTAAGAGGAGAAAAAAATTAAAATTAATTCTATGATAGAAATTGAGTCAAAAGATAATCCTAAAATAAAACACTTACGAAAATTAAAGAATAAAAAGTATCAAGATGAATATTCTAAATTTTTAGTTGAAAATTTTACTACCATTAAAGATGCTTTTAAGGCTGGTTATAAATTTAAACAACTTTTTGTTACTGAAGAATTTTTAGAAAAAAATAAAGTAGAAATTGAAAAAATGTCAGTAGAGGAGTCTTATTTAATTAATGAGCGAATAAATGAATCTTTTTCTAATTTAAAAACAGCTTCTGGTGTTTGTGTTGTCTACGATAAATTAGATAGTAGAATTAATCTTAAAAAACCAATTATCTATTTAAACGCTATCAGTGATCCAGGAAATTTAGGTACAATTTTACGATCAGCCCTAGCTTTTGATCTGAAAAATATAGTTTTAGATGAAAACTGTGTAGATTTGTATAATTATAAGGTAATTAACGCTTCCAAAGATGCTATTTTTAAGTTAAATATTAAAAGTGATAATAATTTAAAAGTTTTAAAAGAAATCAAAAAAAAGATGAAAGTTTTTTCTACTAGATTAGAAGATTCTAATGGTCTTGATGTTTTGAAAAAAGAAAAAGTATTTTGTTTAGTCTTGGGTAGCGAATCTCATGGAATTTCTTCAGAAATTCAAGACCTATCAGATGATTTTATAAAAATTAATATGGGTAAAGAAATAGAATCTTTGAATGTTTCTGGAGCAGCAGCTATAATATTTAATCAAATATATAATAATTAAATTTATGCTTAGTATTGAAATAATTTCTATTGGCAAAGTTAAAAAAGAATATTTTAATGATGCTATTAAAGAATATATTAAAAGATTAAAACCTTATGCTCAAGTTCAATTTATAGATTTAAAAGCAGAGTCTTTCAATGAATCAAATAAGAATACAATACGTGAAGTTGAAAGTAAGAAAGTAATAAAATCCTTGGAAAAATATAATAAAAATGAGGTTTTTTTACTTCATGAAAGAGGAAAGGTTTTTGATTCTCTAGAATTTGCTAGTTTTATTGATAAAAATCAGAAAATAGTATTTGTAATTGGCGGTTCTTTGGGTTTTTCAGAAGAATTATTAAGTAAATATCAACAAGTGTCTCTTTCTAATCTGACTTTTTTACATGAAATGGTGCGGGTTATTTTATTAGAGCAAATATATCGAGCAATTACTATTTTAAAGGCTAAAAATTATCATCACTAAACTTATGGATAAATATCAAAAAGTTGCCCTAGAAGTAGCTAAAAAGTCGGGAAAAATTTTAATTCAAAAATATGATAATTTTAATCGAGGAGATGTTAAGTTAAAGTCAGCTCATGAAATTGTTACTAAATATGATTTACTTTCCGAAGAAATAATTTTAGCTGGAATCAAGAAAAATTTTCCTGATCATGCTATTTTTTCAGAAGAAAAAGGAGATAACAATAAAAAATCAGATTATTTATGGTTAGTGGATCCTATTGATGGAACTACTAATTTTTCAATGCACAACCCAATTTGGTCAATATCTATCGCTTTAGCTCATAAAGGTGAAATTATTATGGGATTGGTTTATGCTCCTATTTTGAAGGAAACCTTTATGGCCTCCAAAGGAAAGGGTGCTTTTATGAATGGGGAAAAACTTAAAGTTTCTAATATAAGCTCTGGTAAAGTATTGAATGCCTTTTGTCATGGTAGTAAGATTAAAGATATAAAAAGAGCTATTAAATATTACACTAAACAAAAATTGAATCATTTGGATTGTCGACAGATGGGAAGTGCAGCCATAGAAATGTCTTATGTAGCTAGTGGCCGAATTGAATCGATTGCTATTCCCGGAGTAAATTCTTATGATGTTGGAGCTGGAGTTTTGATGGTACGAGAAGCTGGCGGAGTGGTTACAAATTTTAAAGGAAAGAGATGGGACTTAAAGTCCAGAGATATTTTAGCCAGCACTAAAAAGGTTCATAGGGAATTATTAAAAACTTTAAAAAGTATTTAAAATAATAGATTTAATTTATTTAAATATGCCTAAGACTAAAAAGACAAGAAAAAATTGTAAAAAGAAAAAACTAAAAAAATTGACAGTTGGTTTTGAGGTAGAATTTTTTATATTAAATCAAAAGGGTTCAGTCGTTAATAAAGCTGATCTTTTACTATCTAAATTAGAAAAAAAAGGAGAAAATAAGGATCACTCCATTGTCAAAGAAGTGGGTAAAAATATGATTGAAGTTAAAAGTCATCCTTATGAAAATAATATGGAAAGTTTGCAGACCTTGATAAATAATATTAAAACTTTAATATATACAGCTGATGAAAATAATTTAATTATTTGTCCTTTGGGATCATATCCTAGCGAATTTAAGGTTTCCACTAGAAATGAAGCTAAATATAAAGTACAAAAAGAAATTTTTGGATCCCGTCGATTTAAAAATTCAGCTCGGGCCTGTGGTTTTCATCTTCATTTTGAATTGCCTTGGGGAGTTTTTGATTATAAAAAATTAGAATTAAAAAAATTAATTAATTCTAAAAATAAAGAATCCTTAGTTAATGTTTATAATTTTTTGATTGCTGCTGATCCTGCCATTACTACTTTTATGCAATCTTCTCCATTTTATCAAGGTAAATATCTGGGGAAAGATTCTCGGATGATTGTTTACCGAGGAAGTCAAGAATTAGAATATCCTGATGCTTTATATTATAACCTTCCTCAGTTTGGTGCTTTGCCTTCTTATAAACATACTGGTACAGATATTATTAGAATGAATAAAGATAGATATAAGGAATGGTTTAAAATTATTAAAAGCTTTAAATTTAGTAAAAATTTTTATCCTAAATATAAATCTAAATTAGCCACTAATTGGACTCCAGTGAAAGTAAATCCTCATGGCACCTTAGAACAAAGAGGCATGGATATGAATCATATTTCTATTATGTTTTCTATTTCTGTTTTATTAAGAAAAATTATTAGTGCTATTCAAGATGATCATTTTCAAGTACAAACTTCGGATTTAGCCATTAAAGAGCCTTTTAAATTAGAGAAAAAAACCATTTTAATTCCTCCGGATATTTATGTTAAAGGAGAATTACAAAAGGCATCTGCCTATGAAGGTTTTGATAATGAAACTTTGCTTTATTATTGTAAAAGGATATTAAATTTAGCCAAATTATTAAGTAAAAGAAAAGATAATACTAACTTCAGTATTTTAGAAGAAATGATAGCCAAAAAGGAAACTGTTTCTGATCAAATAATTAAACAAGCCAAAGAATTAGGACATACAGATTTAAAGAAAAAATTGCCACCTTCTATTGCAGCCAAGATTGCTTTAGAACATTCTAAAAGACTTTTTAAAGAAATAGTACTAGTAGAAGAATATGCTCAAGAATTAAAAGATAATTGATTTCAGGATGGACAAAATTGCAATATTTTGTTAAACTAGATGATGTAAAAACTATAGTATAGCTATAGTTTCTTTATTAATATATTTTATTATGACTAGTCTAAAAGCACAGGATATAACCTCTTCTGTTGGTAAATCTGTGAAAAAGGTTACCAAAACCATAAGTAAATCTTTGCGTCCTAAAAAAAAGAATTTGAAAAAGTTAACTATTGGATTAGAAGCTGAATTTTTTATTTTAGATAAAAAAGGGAAAATAGTTGATAAGGCTGACCTTATTTTAAAAAAATTAAATAAAAAGAAACAAATTCTTGGTTCAGAAATAATAAAAGAGGTTGGTAAATCAATGATTGAGGTGGGGTCATATCCCCATGAATCTAGCGTTGATACTATGCAATCTTTAATTAAAAATATTAAAACTTTAATTTATACAGCTGATGAAGAGGGTTTAAGACTATGTCCTTTGGGAACATATCCTGGTAAATTTAGTCCTCAAATTAGAAATGATACTCGTTATAAGACTAAAGAAGTTTTAATAGGTAAGAAAAGATTTGCTAAATCAGGAACAGCCTGTGGATTTCATTTACATTCTGAACTTCCTTGGGGTGTTTTTGATAAAAAGAAACTTAGATTAAAAAGATTAATTAATTCTAAAAATAAAGAATCACTAGTAAATGCTTATAATTTTTTAATTGCAGTTGATCCAGCTATTAGTACTTTTATGCAATCTTCTCCATTTTATCAAGGAAAATATATGGGAAAAGATTCTCGGATGATTATTTATAGAGGAAGTCAAGAATTAGAATATCCTGATGCTTTATATTATAACCTTCCTCAATTTGGTGCTTTGCCTTCTTATAAACATACTGGTACTAATATAATTAGTCTAATAGATCAGAAACATAAGGAATGGTTCAAGATTTTAGGTGAAGCTGGAATTACTAAAGCGAATTTACCCAAATATAAGTCAATTTTAGAGGTTGGTTGGACTCCAGTGAAAGTAAATGCTCACGGCACCCTAGAACAGAGAGGTATGGATATGAATCATTTGTTAATAATTCTATCAATTTCAGTTGTTCTGAGAAGAATTTTAAGGGCTATCCAAGATGAAAATTATAAAGTTGTGGCTTCAGATATAGCTATTAAAGAACCTTTTAAATTAGAAAAGAAAACTATTTATATACCGCCAGATATTTATGTTAAAAATGAATTACAGAAAGCTTCTGCCTACGAAGGACTATCCAATGAAACTCTTTGGTATTATTGTAAAAGATTTTTATGGCTTTCTAAAATGATAGATAAAAAATCAGTTAATGGTTTCTTTAAAACCCTAGAAGAAATGATTGAAAAAAGAGAAACAGTTTCAGATAAAATTATTAAACAAGCTAAAAAATTGGGACATACAGATTTAAGTAAAGATTTACCTAATGATATTGCCGCTGAAATTGCTTTAGAACATTCTAAACAATTATTTCAAGAAATTGTTTTAGCTGAAAAATATGCTAACGAAATTTAATAAATTGCTATACTGTTAAATTGTTGATAATATTATAGTAGTTTAACAATTCAACAGTTTAATTTATGTGTGGAATAATAGGTTATATTGGTAAAAAACAAGTCGTACCTATTCTTATTAAAGGATTAGAAAGGTTAGAATACCGCGGATATGATTCGGCGGGTTTTGTTATTTTAGAAGATAAAACTCTCAGAACAATTAAAGAAGTTGGTAAAATAAAAGAACTAAGAAAGAAAATTTCTAAACAAAAATTTAATTCTTGTAATGGAATTGCTCATACTAGATGGGCTACTCATGGTAAACCATCAGAATTAAATGCTCATCCTCATTCAGATTGTCATAATAAGATATCTATTGTTCATAATGGTATTATTGAAAATTATCGTCTTTTAAGGTCTCAATTAATTAAAAAAGGACATAAGTTTTTATCAGAAACAGACTCAGAAATTATTGCTCATTTAATTGAAGAAATGCCTGGTAAGACTTTATTAACTAAAGTACAATTAGCCACTAAAAAGCTTAAAGGAGCTTATGGTATTTTAGTAATTTCTAGTGATTTTCCGGATGAGATTATTGTGGTTCGAAATGGTAGTCCAATTTTATTAGGTTTAGGTAAAAATGAGAATTTTGTGGCTTCAGATGCTGCTGCTTTGTTAGGTTATACTAAAAAAGTTATTTATTTAGAAGATGGACAAATAGCTCAATTAAAGAGTAATTCCTATCAAGTTATAGATTTTTCTAAGAAGGTAATTAATTCTAAAATAAATAAAATTGATTGGGATTTAGGAGAGATTGAAAAAGCTGGTTATGATCATTTTATGCTTAAAGAAATTCATGAACAACCTCAAAGTATTAGAGATACTATTGCCGGCCGAGTTCGAGAAGATCAAATTAGATTGGGTGGAATTCAAAGTAGATTTAATGAACTACTGGAAGCAGAAAATATAGTTTTATCTGCTTGTGGAACCTCCTGGCATGCTTGTTTGATTGGTGAGGTACTTTTTGAGATGTTGGCTGGTAAAGCAGCTGAGGTTAACTATGCTTCTGAGTTAGTTAGTGCCGTAAAACCAAAGTTTCCTCCTAAATCAATAATGATAGTTACTAGTCAGTCCGGAGAAACCAAAGATACTGATTTAGCTATTCAAAAGATGCAAGCCGAGAATATTCCTGTTTTTGGAATTTGTAATGTGGTTGGTTCAACTATTGCTCGTCGTTGTGGAGCTGGTATTTATACTCACGCTGGTCCAGAAATAGGAGTAGCTTCTACTAAAGCTTTTAGTACTCAAGTTGTGGCTCTTCTGATGATGGCTTTTAATTTAGGTGATCAAAATGGTTTTATTGAAAAAAACTTTAGTAAAAAATGGCGTCAAGGATTTTTAAAAGAAATAATTAAGCTACCAGAGCAAATTGAAGAAATATTAAAATTAGAAAAGGATATTAAAAAATTAGCCAGAAAATTTTATAAAAAGAATAACTTTTTGTTTTTAGGTAGAGGAATTAATTTTCCAGTAGCTTTAGAAGGAGCTTTAAAACTAAAAGAAATATCCTATATCCACGCTGAGGGTTATCCAGCAGCAGAAATGAAACATGGTCCGATTGCTCTGATAGATGAAAATATGCCAGTAGTTTTCATTGCTCCTAAAAGTGATGCTGTCTATTCTAAAATTTGCTCTAATATTGAAGAAGTAAAGGCTCGAAAAGGGATTGTTATTGTAATTGCTACCAAAGGAGATAAATATATTAAAAAGATTGCCAATCATGTTATTTATGTTCCTGAAACTTCGTGGCTTTTAACTCCTATTTTAAATACTATTCCTTTACAATTATTAGCCTATTATATAGCAGTTTTAAAAGGTTGTAATGTTGATCAACCTCGAAATTTAGCTAAGAGTGTTACTGTAGAGTAAAAAATACTCTAAATATTTTATTAAAACTAGTATTTAGTCACATACTAGTTTTTTTGTCAAAAAGACTTGACCCTGTTAAACAAAATTTAGATCAAAAAGTGAATAGATAACTTTTACTTTTTTACCCATTCAACATCTTGTTTTTATGTTAAAATACTTTAAAATACTAATCTAAATTTTAATTTTGTTTTTGAGAAGACAAAATTGTTTAACTGGGTTGACATTTTTTAGATTATAGTATATTATAAAAGGTCAATAAAAAATATTAATGAATAGGAAAAATATAAAAATAATGGTATTATTTTCTATTACCTTGTTTGTAATTTATGCAACTTGGTTATCTTTTGGCCCTATAAAAAATATATATGCGGCTGGGCAAAGAATTCCCAAAGCAATGAATGAAATTAAAGGTTATATAAAGAACAACGACTATATTTCAGCTAATATTTATATTAATCAAACTGAGGACAATATAGCTCTTATTAGAGAGAATTTACAATACATTAAATTTTTAAAGGTTGTGCCTGTTCTGGGTAACAGATTAGAACAAATTGAAAAGACTTTAAGTGATGCTCAGCTGGTTTGTTTAAATTCAAGCGAAATTATAGAATCTTTGGCTGAATTTGGAAGTGTTGATCAAAAAACTTTACTTTCTAAACTTAGTGAATATCCTGAAGAAATCCAGGAATTAATGAAAAGTCTTACTTCTCTGGTAGAAAATGCAGACCTTTTAGCTAATGTTTTTAAAATTAGTGATCATAAATCAATTGATAGTATTAGTTTTATATCTAAATTATTAGAAATTGTTCAGCCAATAGAAAATCATTTATTTGAAATTCTTGGTTATAATGGCGAACAAAGATATTTACTACTTTTTCAAAATAATACTGAACTTCGTCCTACTGGTGGTTTTATTGGAACCTATGGAATATTAGAAGTTTTTGATGGAAAAATGACCAATTTATTTATTGATGATATTTATCACTTAGATTCTAAAGTAATAGGAAAATTAAATAATGAAGTACCTGCTCCTTTGAAAAAATATTTAAAAATGGAAGAATGGTATATGAGAGATTGTAATTGGAATCCTAATTTTCCTTCTACAGCTCAGGATTGTTTAAATTTATATAAAACTGAAAGTGAAGATGAAAAAGAAATTAATGGAATTATTACCCTAACTCCAAATATAATAGCTGAAATTTTTGAAATAATTGGTGCTCAGGAAGTTGGCGGAGTTTTATTTGAAAGTGAAAATTTTACCAATGACCTGCAGAAGGCTGTAGAACTTTACTACAAAGAAAGAGGTGCTACTCATTGGGAAAGAAAAGACATTATATCTTCTCTGGCTAAAGTTATTATAGATCGTTTTCAATATCTAGATTTTAATGAATATGGAGAGGTTATTGATGTTGTTATGGAAGGTTTAAAAACTAAAGATATTTTAGTTTATAGTCAAAATTCAGATTTACAAAATTTATTTTTACAATCAAATTGGAGCGGTGAAATACTTAATGTAAATTCAGACTATTTAATGATTGTTGATAGTAATCTGGCCAGTTTTAAGTCAGATCAATATTTAAACAGAAGTGTTAGCTATGATTTGAAAAAGAATAGTGAGGAAGAATTAATAGCTATTTTAACTTTAAATTATAAGCATCAGGGTGATTTTTCTTGGAATTCTACTAGATATAGAACATATACTCGAGTTTTTGTACCAATGGGATCAGAATTAATAGAAGTAATTGGAGCTATGGATGATGACAGAAGCACGGAGAAAGGACAAATTGACATATATTCAGAATATAATAAACAAGTTTTTGGAGCTTTTATTGCCGTAGAACCAAATCAAAGTAATTCTTTAATTTTTAAATATAAACTTCCTGAAAATATTAAGGAACAAATCAATGAAAAAGAATACGAGATATATCTTCAAAAACAACCAGGAGTTAAAAATATTCAATATCTTTTTGATGTTGATTTTCAAGAAAATTTTTCTAACTATCAAACTAATATAGACGAAATAATAGAAAATAATCTTTCTAGTTTTAAAGGGAGATTTATATTAAACGAAGATTATTTAATAAATATAAATTGGTAATAAATAAATATATGAATGACAATAAATTAACGAAACCAGAAAATATAATTGATGATGTTATTAAGAATAAATCAATTGTTTTTTTAATTATTTTTTCATTTCTTTTGATAGCAATATTTTTAACTGCTTTACAAAAAAAGGAATATTCATCAGTTTCTCAGGTTTTAATTATTCAAGAACAAGAACATAAGATGGATGCTTATTTAGCTTCAAAATCATCTGAATCTCTAGCTAAAAATTTAAGAAAAGCTATTTTAACATCTTCTTTTAGAAACAAGGTCCTGGAAGATATGACTGATTTAGATTTAAACATCTCTAAGAGTGAAAAAAGCAGAAGAAAAGAGTGGTTAGAAACTGTAAATGTAAAAATTATTCCTAATACATCAATTTTGGAAATAAAATCTTATCATAGTTCAGCCTTTCAATCTGAAAAAATTCTTAACAAAATTTTAAGTATCTTATTAAAAAATCATCAACTTTATCATGGTGGTGGGGAGGATATTAGATTAGAAATCATTAATAATCCTTTAACTTCAAATTATCCTACTAAACCTAATTGGGCTTTAAATTTATTTTTAAGTTTAATATTAGCAATATTTTTTATTATTACTTTATTGGTTTTATTTCCTAATAAAGTTAATTTTTTTGATAGAAAATTGCAGAGAAAAAATCCTAAAGATAGGAATAGAAAAATAAATGAAAAAAGGGGTAATTTTAAAGTTTTTGATTATTTAAATACTATAGCAAAAGAAAAAGTTGAATTACCTGCTGATTTATTTGAAGAAACAAAAGAATCTAGAGAATCGGAAAATGAAGGATTTTTTAGAGAAGATGATGGTAATTATAAACAAGAAGAAGAAATTAATAATACCAATGGTAATACAATAGAAGTAAAAAATAATGAAGAAATTAAAGAGATTATTGGTAATAATCATTATTTGAAAAGAAAAGATTAAATATATATTTTTAAGTTATTGGTTATTAGCTCTATGAAGCTCATGACTAATAACTTAGAGTTATTAAACGCACATTGAAAATTAAAAAAAATAAAATGGGAGGCTATCATGAGAAAGATTCTTATGATCATTATTCCTTTCTTTCTTTGCTCATATATTTATGCTCAAAAGGATTATGTTCTTGTTGAGGATGATATGGTATGGGAAGTTAGAAATGGAAATCCGAGTGGCAAAACCTTCAGAGAAGGTTTAATGCTTCTAGAAGATCATCCTTTAGAAGGAAGACTTTTAGCGGCTAATACCTTTGAAAAAGGTGATGAATTTGTTAAATTCAGAATCTTTGAAAAAGGTGAAGTTTTAACTGGTGGAAGTACTTTTGGAGGTAAAAATCCAGGTACTTTTCCTATTGTGAGACGCGGAAAAATTACATTAGGTTTTGACAAAGCTTTGTCAAAATATGTAGAAATTTTCATTTCAGGTGATCAAATGGTTACTGATATTGAAAATTTAGATTTAGAACCAGGTTTAAATCATATTGAACATTATGCTTACTATTATTTCGGAAACGGATATGGTGGTGATATTCAGTGTGATAATTTAGCTTGGGATTATGAGGTTATTGAAAAGACAAAACCTTTGATGTTGATGTCGGAAAAAGAAGATGAGAATGAAGCACTTGCTGTTCTTGAGAAAGAACCTTGTGAACCAGACACTGTTTGGATTACAGAGCTTGATACGATTTATATTGATCGTTGTCGACCTTTAGTTTCTTGGTCAGGTTGGGTATCTCATGCTCAAGATCATTTTGCTAAAATTACTCCAGACTCTATTAATTATGGTGATTATTATGTCACAGATTTTAAAGACGAACATGATAATCAGTTAATTTGGAGTTTATTGGGAAACATTACTGCTAAGGTTCACTTAGGATCTTGGTCTTTGGTCAGTTCTTTTGAGGCCGGTTATAATGACGGTCCAGTAGATTGGCAAGTTAGATTTTTAGGAATTGAAAAAAATTGGAATGATAGGTTTTATCTTCAATTTGGCCCAGAATATCGTTATCGAGAATGGACCAAATGGGAGAAAGTTATCACTAATTATATTGATCCTAATAATTTTGAATTTCAAATGCAAGGCTATCGAGCAGCAATCTTTGATTTAGGTTGCTATCTACAGATGGAATTGTTTAATTTGACTGGTGACAATCACGCTAGATTGTATTATGGACAAGGTTTTCGTCAACCTCAAACTAGGGTTGAATTAGGTACTAGTGAAGTTAAGTTTAACTTTAAATTAGAGCCTAAGAAGTGGTATTTATTTTTTGGAACGAAATATCAATTTATGCCAACCACTATAGTGGAGAGTATAAACATTCCTTTAATAGACCACTTATCATTCGAGCCCCGAATTGGTTATTCCATTCATCAAAATTGGATACTATTTGGGAGATATAGAAATATCAGAAATAGGACTTTCGAGGATATTCATAATCCTAATTGGTCCTTATATGAGCGTCAAGATTTTGGTGGTGGACTATTCTTTCAACCTAATAAGTTATTAGGTGTAAAAAATCTGTATGCAGAATTAATCATTTCAGATTCACATATTAAGGAAGAATTTAAAAATCATTACCAAGATACTGAGGAAGAATTGATGGAAGTTAAATTTACTATCTTCTATCACTGGCATCAATAACAATCTAAATTATAAGGAGGTAAAAATGAAAAAGATTGTTTTTCTCATTATAGTCGTAATCACAACGTCATTGATGATTTCTTGTACTTCTGCTCTTACTGGTCCTGGCGGAAATCAAGGTTCAGAAGTTAGCAGTTTCTCTTACTTTATCAAGCCAAATATTGAGGAGGCTTATGGAGAAAGAGATTTACCGGATTTACCTTTAGGTACAGAAATTTTTATTACTGGTCAGATTACTGTTTTGGATACTGTTTCTCAACAAATGGTTCCTTTAAGTGATATTGAACCTACTGATATGATTTCCCTAGGAGTAATCAGTTCTAATTCTGTAATTAGTGCTGTTGTTCGATTGAATAAGAATCAACAGTATGGAGTGAGTTTTTTGGCTCAATTTCCTAACGGTGATTATCAGAAATTGAATACTTTACCAGTTATTTACGTCATTACAGACGAAGATACTACAGAGGTAATTTTAGATCAATTGTATCAATCCCGATCCTTTGATGGTCATTTCCAACATGGTTATCATAAGGCTTATCAATATTATCATGGTTTTTCAGTTGATAATGTTGGTAATATTCAACCCTGTGGTATTTTCTCAGTAGATGCTCTAAGGGAAGTTTTAATTACCTGGGATGGACAAAGTAATTGGACATCAAATGAAGAAGGTACTCAAATTGTTCCAGTTCCAGATTCATTATTGATGTATTTTACTGAGCCTATTAATCAAAATATGGACATTAGAATTAAAATGTCCAATAATTACTATTATCCGACCAGTATGTCCTGGAATTCTGATAGTTTATACTTTGAGTGTACAACTATGATTTTACCAGGAACAGATGATCACATCTTCTATCAAAATTTATCAATTTATGAAGCCTCTAATCAGGCAGCCATGAAATTGATGGGAGTAGAAGTTGATAACATTGAGCTTATGAATGTTTACAGGTTTTATACTGAAGACTTGTTCACTTATAAGATTATTAATGATATTGTTACTAACGTTCAAACTCTTGATTTAAGAGGGACGTTAGGTATAATTTATCCTTAGAGGAGGGAAAAATGAAAAAGGTAATCATTATCTTAGCACTTATGTGTTTAGTAGTACTAACTCTTGCTGGTCAATACAATGATATGATTGGTGAAAGTTACAAGATGCAGGAATGGCCCGGAAGAGTAAGCGTTTATTCTAATGCTGAAGAGTATTCTTTTCAGTATAATATTCCAGAAGATTTTGAATTTTCAATAGTAACATCACGGAACAAGCTAGTCAAAACCTCTGATTTTAAAGTTAGTGGAGTTGAAGGTGTTATGTACTTGAAAATTAGAAAATCTAATGGAGGCTGGACCAAAGGAAAAGAATATCCCATTCTTTTTAAAAAGAATCAGTTTATTATCACACAGGTTCCTTTTGATGAAATATTTGGAACCCGAAATGAAGTGACTGTATCTTTTACTTGGGAATTCACTAAAGGCCATAACTTGATAGATCATTCTCCTTTTGCAGTAAAAGGAGTTGAATTTCAAGCAAAGCTGAAGAAAAACGGGAATGTTATTCCCCGAGGAACACCTGGGTAATCTAGGTATTCCTTAAAATAATAAAGAGCTTCATATGCGAATGCACGTGAAGCTCTTTTCTTTTACAAAAATAAATTTCTTTTAATCTTCAGTTAATAGATAAGCAATAAAAATCCATAGAACCCATTGTAAAGAGGTAGACATTAAAATATTATCTACAGAAGCAATTAAAAATATTACAAAAATACCTATAAAAGAAATTAGGTATTTTTTATTTTTAGATTTTATGTATTTAATAAATATTTTTCTAAGAACTTGAAATATTAAATTAAGATATAATAGTAAACCAATGATTCCGAGCTCAATTAAAAATTTTAAATAATCATTATGAGCATAATAAGGGTCTTCATAAATAGAATATACCTGTTTTTCTCGTAAAAAACGATAAGTATCTAATCCAAAACCAATAATAGGGGACTGGTAAATATAGGCACTCATTTCAGACCAACTATTTAATCTCCATTCCCAAGACGAAACAAAAGTATTAGAAGTAAGACCTCTTTCTATAAAAGCGATGTCTGTCCAATCAAAGTATTTTAAAGGGGTATAATTAGTAATAATTATAAATATAAAAAATAAAGAAATTATTAAAAGTAAATATTTTACTATGTATTTCCTTTTATAAATAAATATTAAACTAATAATAAGTATGCTTAATCCAATCCAGGCGCTTCTAGTAAGCGTATATAAAATAAGAACCCCAATTATTACCAGAAAGAAAAGTAATTTTTTCTTTTTTTCTTTATTATTAATATGTAAATAATTAATTATAAAAATAATAAAAAGTAATAATAAATTAAAAGCGAATATATTGGGATGAGAATAAGTTCCTTTAATCCTATTAAATTGCTCTGGTCCAATAAAACCAGCTTCAGTTATAATTTGATAAATACCAAGGATACAAGGCAATAAATAAGCAATAAATACCGCTTTAATGAAGTAATGCTTTTTTGATTTGTATTTAGTGAAATAGTAGAAAGAAATTGCATAAATTAGATAAAAATCAATTAATTTCAAAAACATTTTTAAAGAATCCATTTTACTAACAGAGTATGAAAAACTAAATAGAGCAAATACCATAAATAACATCCAAGGAAGTGTTAAAGGTATTTTTCTGAGATTTATTTTCTCTTTCAAGAATATATATCCAGCCCAAAAAATTATTAATATTCCTAATATTGAAGAGAAATTTAAATTAATAACATCAAAAAAATTAATAAAAGTTCCTTCTGTATAAGTATCAGTGGCATTTCTAACTATTAATAATAATAATAATGAATAATAGGGGAAGATAAAAAAGAGAGGAATTAAGATCACGATAATTAAAAGACCTATTGCAGTAATAGGTTCTAAATCATTGGCAACTATAAAAATTAAAGCTCCCAGGAAAAAAAATAGCTCAGTAACTAAGAATAATTTGTTTGTTATTTTGTTTGACATAAATACATTTTTATGCTAATATATACTATTAATCTAACAACATTAATTAATAACATATATCAATGAAAAAATCAAGCATCCAAAGCACAGTTTTAGCTATTACCTATAAGTGTAATCTAAAATGTAAGATGTGCAACATATGGCAAAATCCAAATCCTAGGGATATTTCTTTGGATTACCTAAATAATATTCAAGGATTAAAATATATAAATTTATCTGGCGGAGAACCTTTTTTAAATACTAATTTAGTAGATATTGTTAAAAAATTAAAGAAAAATAATCCTCAATCTCAAATTATTATTTCTACCAATGGTTATGCTCGAGATTTAATTTTAAAATCTGTAAAAGAAATAATTACTATTGATCCTCAAATTGGTATCAGAGTTTCTTTGGATGGAATTGGAGATTTACATAATAAAATAAGAGGAATAAATGATGCCTATGAAAAAGCTATTGATACTGTTAAGAGTTTAAAAAGAATGGGCATTGATAATCTAGGAATAGCTTTTACTCTAATGCCTGATAATAGTGATCAGATTAGAAAAATGTATGATCTTTCCAAAAAATTAGATGTTCAATTTTCTATATCTTCGGTTCAGAATTCAGATATTTATTTCAATAAATCTAATAATAATTTAAATTTCAGTGATCAAATTAATAAAGATCTGAATTATATTATAAAAGAAGAACTAAGTTCTTGGAATTTTAAAAGATGCTTACGAGCTTACTTTATATTTGGTTTAAAATATTATATTGAAACTAAGAAAAGACTAATCCCTTCGGATACTGGAAAATTTTCTGTTTTCATTGATGTTGATGGTGAGATATATCCAAGTAATTTAGTTAGTAAAAAATTGGGAAATATAAAAAATACTAGCCTAGATGAGCTAAAATATGAGAATAAATCTACTGATGACCATTGGACTGTTTGTACAATCAGAGGTGCTATGAAAAAATATTGGTATAAAGTTATATTTTGGGTTTTAAAAAATAAAATTAAGACTATACTAAGTAAATGAATATTCTTCAAATAAACAACTATTCTTCTCCTAAAGGTGGCGCAGAGACCCATTTTTTAGATTTAATTAAGCTTTTAGAGTCAAAGGGACATGAAGTTAGCACTTTTTCTTCTGAGTCGAATAAAAAGTATTTTTTAAATTTTAAAGCAGCCCAAAAATTACAAAAAAATTGATTTAGCTCACGTTCATAATATTAATTATCATTTAAGCCCTCTAGTATTAAAAGTTTTAAAAAAGAATAAAATACCAGTAGTAATGACTGTTCATGATTATAGTTTAATTTCTCCTAATTACAATTTGTATCTTGAAAATAAATTTAATTTTAAAAATATTATATTAACTATTGAATTTTATTTAAGAAAACTTTTATTTTCTTATAATAAATTAGTAAATACTTTTATAGCTCCTAGTAAATTCATGGAAAATAAGCTTAAATCAAAAGGCTTTAAAAAAGTATCAATGCTTCATAATTTTACAAAAGCTTTTAATAATGAGCCAAATATTGGAAATTATTTTTTATATTTTGGAAGGCTTTCTAAAGAAAAAGGTTTAGAAATGTTTATTAAAAATATAGCAAAAATAAAAAAAGATTTTTTATTTTACATAGTTGGTGATGGTCCAGAAAAAAATAAACTTTCTAATTTGGTAAATAATTTAAATTTAAATAATAAAATAAAGTTTTTAGGGCATAAAGATAGAGACAATGATCTTCCGGAATTAATAAATAATGCTCAATTTGTGGTTATTCCTAGTTTGTGTCAGGAAAATTGTAGTCTTAGTATTTTAGAATCTATGGCTCAGGGAAAATTTGTTATAGCTCCTAATTTAGGAGGTAATTCTGAGTTAATTAATGATAATAATGGATTTTTATATAATATCGAAAATGTAGAGAAAATGATTGACAAAATTGAATTTTTAGTAGATAATAGAGGGTCATTAAATAAAGTCAATGAGGTATCCAAAAAACTGATTAATTCAAAATTTAGTGAAGAAAAGTATTATCAAAACTTAATAAATATATATAGACAACTATGAAAATAGCCTATATTGGACAAAAAGGAATACCAATGACTCAGGGTGGAGTTGAAGCTCATGTTGAGAATCTGGCTGTAGAAATGGCTAAAAAAGGCCATGATATTTTTGTTTATACCAGACCTTATTATACAAATAAAAAAATAAAAGAATATAAGGGTGTAAAATTAATATCTTTACTAAAATTAATATCTTTACCTAGTATTCAAACTAAACATCTTGATGCTATTAGTCATACATTTTTTGCATCTGTACATGCATTATTTCAAGGATATGATATTATTCATTATCATGCAGTTGGTCCAGCAATATTTTCTTTTATTCCTAGATTATTTTCAAAAGCTAAAATTATTGGAACTTTTCATTGTATAGATAGATTTCATCAAAAATGGGGTAGATTTGCGCAAACTATTTTGAGAATTGGGGAATGGGCAATATGTACATTTCCTCATCTTACAATTACTGTTTCTCCTCATATTCAAAAATATTGTCTAAAAGAATATAAAAAAGAAACATTGTTTATTCCTAATGGATTTAAAATTGATGATAATTTTGAAGATGATATTTTAAAAAAGTATAATCTAGTTTCTAAAAAGTATTTTATAGCAGTATCTAGAATTATAAAACACAAAGGTCTTCATTATTTAATAGAAGCTTTTAAAAAATTAAATAATCCCGAATACAAATTAGTAATTGTGGGAGATACTTTTTATAATCAAAAATATAAAAATTATTTAGATGAGATTAGCAAAGGTGAGAAAAATATAATTTTTACTGGACTTCAAACGGGCGAAAGTTTAGATAAGTTATTTACAAATGCTTTTTCTTTTATTCTACCATCAGAAGATGAAGGGTTTTCTATAACTTTATTAGAAGCAATGGCTCATGGAATACCAGTGATTGCTAGTATTATTGATGCTAATATGTATTTTATAGAAAAGTCTGTAGTTTATAGTTTTGAAAATAGAAACATAGATGATTTAAAAGCTAAAATGGAATATGTTTTGAGTCATCCAGAAGAAAATGATAAAATATCAAAGAAAGCAGAAAAATACGTAAAAGAAAACTTTTCTTGGGATTATATTGGAAATAAAATAGACAAACTTTATTTATCTTATAAAAAATAAATGCCTAGCTTTTATAATAGATATATTAAAAGTAAATTACCATTAAAATTTCAGATCATATTTACAAATCTGAAAATTTTTTTATTAGATCTAATGAGACCACTCCGAACTAGTAAGTTAATAACTAAAATATTGGGTCCTCAATATAGAAGAAGTAGAAAAGATATTGAAATAGATATAACTTATAATTGTAATTTAAGATGTTTTAATTGTAATCGTTCTTGTAGACAAGCACCTACTAAAAAAAATATGAGTCTAGAGCAAATTGAAAGATTTATAAAAGAAAGCAAAGATAAAAATATTAAATGGAGAAAAATATCTCTGGTTGGCGGAGAACCTTGTTTACATCCAAATATTTTAAAAATAATAGATCTAGTATTAGATTATAAAAAGAAATTTTCTAAACAAACCAAAATTTATTTAGTTACTAACGGTTTAATTAAAAATATTTTAAAAGAGGTGCCTAAGAGTATAAATATAGTAAATTCTGAAAAACAGTCTTCAGCTCAGGATGGTTTTGAATCTTTTAATGTAGCTCCGATTGATCTGAAAAAATATAAAAATAAAGATTTTAAAAATGGTTGTAAAATCTTGAAAGATTGTGGAATGGGTTTAAACATGTATGGATATTATCCTTGTGCAGTAGCCGGTGGAATAGACAGAATATTTGGTTTTAATGCTGCTCGAAAACATTTACCAGAAAAAAATGATCAAATGTTTGATCAATTAAATACTTTTTGTAAATTATGTGGACATTTTAAAAAGCATGATATAATAAACAAAGAAAAGAAATCTATAACTTGGGAAAAAGCTTATGCTCAGTTCCAAGATGAAAATGAACAGTTAACGAAATATTAAAAATAAAAAATAGTCATGTCGCTTTTGTATATGACTTTTTAAATTGACATTTTTTTTAAAATCATCTATTATTCTACTATTGATTTTTAAAGTATTTATATATTTATATGTCAAAAACTAACAAAACTAGATTTACATTTTTATTTATTATTGCTTTAGCAATTCTGACTGCTTTAACAGTATATCCAAAACTACCAGATAATTTTCCGGGTAGTTCTTTTTTTGCCAAATTTCAACCACATTTAGGTCTTGATTTACAAGGTGGAGCTCATTTAGTTTATGAAGCTGATCTTTCTGGTATAGAGGCAGGAGACAGATCTTCTTCTTTAAATGGTGTTCGAGATGTAATTGAAAGAAGAGTAAATACTTTTGGAGTTGCTGAGCCAGTTATTCAAATTAGTGGTAATAATAGAATTATTATTGAATTAGCTGGTGTTTTTGATATTAAAGAAGCTATTACTAGAATTGGTGAAACTCCACTTTTAGAATTTAAAGAGCCTGGTAATAGTGAATTAAGTGAAGAAGAAAAAATTGAAATAGTTGTTAAAAATGAAGAAAAAAAGATTTTAGCTGAAGAAGTTTTAACCAGAGTTAAAAACGGAGAAGATTTTGCTGTTTTAGCAGCAGAATTTAGCGAAGACCCAGGATCTAAAGATAATGAAGGAACTATTGATTTTGTAAGTAGAGAAATGTTGGCTCCTGAGTATGCTGAAGCTATCTTTGATAAATTAGCCGATGGAGAAATTACTGATGAATTAGTAGAAACTCAATACGGTTATCATATAATTAAAAAAACAGAAGAGAGAGTCTCAGAAGGTGAAGAACAGATCAGAGAAGTTAAATCTCAGCATATTTTATTTATGATTCAACCTCTTCAGGGTCAGTTTGAATGGAAAAATACAAAACTTTCTGGAAAACAATTAAAAGTATCAAATGTTTTATTTGATAATACTACTGGTAATGTTCAAATTGGTTTAGAATTTGATTCTGAAGGAAAAGATATGTTTGCGGAAATTACAGCTAGAAATATTGGTAATCCAGTTGGCATCTTTTTAGATGGAGAAGCCATAACTGTACCAACAGTTAACGAGGAGATTAGAGATGGTTCAGCAGTAATTACTGGTAATTTTACTTTGCCAGAAGCTAAAGAATTATCTCAAAGATTAAATGCTGGTGCTTTACCAGTTCCAGTTAACTTAGTTTCTCAACAAACTGTTGGGGCAACTCTAGGTAAAATTTCTTTAGAAAAGTCATTATTTGCTGGACTAATAGGTTTAATTATCTTAGCCTTGTTTATGATTATCTATTATCGTTTACTAGGACTTTTAGCAGTAATAGCTTTAGCTATTTATGCTTCTGTATCCTTGGCAATCTTTGAATTAATTCCAATCACTTTAACTTTATCTGGTATAGCCGGGTTTATATTATCAGTAGGTATGGCTGTAGACGCTAATGTCTTGATTTTTGAAAGATTTAAAGAGGAAATTAGAGACGGAAAAATATTATCAATTGCTATCGAAGAAGGTTTCCAAAGAGCCTGGCCATCGATTAGAGATTCAAATGTTTCTTCTTTAATCACTTGTTTTATCTTATATGCTTTTGGAGCTAGCATGGTGAGAGGTTTTGCTTTAACTCTTGGTATTGGTATTTTTGTTTCTATGTTTAGTGCTGTGGTTATAAGCAGAAACTTCTTAAGAATAATTACCAGTCCTAAAATGAATAAGTATCTTTGGTTATTTGGTGCTAAAAAAAATAATTCTCAAAATCAATAATATGTATAATCTAAATATAATTTCTAAAACTAAAACTTGGTATACAATTTCAGGAGCTTTAATTATTTTAAGCATTGCTTCTCTTTTAATATTTGGTTTAAATTTAGGAATAGATTTTACCGGAGGTTCCATGTTAGATATTGAATTCAATGAAATAAGTCGACCAACAATTAACGAAATGGAACTTGCTTTAACAGATTTTAATCTTTCCGATTTAAAAGTTCAACCAACTGGTGAAAAGGGTTTTATAATCAGAATGCAAGACATTGATGAAGAAACTCACCAAGCTATTTTATTTACTCTAAATGAAAAATTTACTCCCTTAGAACAAAAAAGCAACTTAGAAAAAGTTGAGGGGAGTAATAAAATTCCAGAAATAAATTTAGATGCTGCTCAAGTAGAAGCTGGAACAGTAGAACTAGATATGAATAATTTAGAGACTAAAAAACCACTTAAAATAGTAGAAGAAAAAAGGTTTAATTCTATCGGACCAGTTATTGGTGAAGAATTAAAAGACAAGTCTATTTGGGCTATGTTAATTGTTTTAATCGCTATTGTCTTATATATAGCTTATGTATTTAGAGGAGTATCCAAACCAGTTGAATCTTGGAAATACGGTATTTCAGCCATTGCTGCCTTAGCACACGATGTAATCATCATTATGGGTATTTTTAGCGTTCTAGGACACTTCCTGGGCGCTGAAATAGATGCTTTCTTTATATCAGCCTTATTAACTATCCTTGGTTTTTCAGTTAATGACACTATTGTTACTTTTGACAGAGTCCGAGAGAACCTGCATAAAAAACAACATTTGACTTTTAAAGAATTGATTAACACTAGTATTAATGAAACTATAACTCGATCTATTAATACTTCCTTAACTACCTTTATGGTTTTACTATCAGTATTTATATTTGGTGGTGAAACAATTAGATTTTTTGTTCTAGCCTTAATTTTAGGTATAATTATTGGAACATATTCTTCTATCTTTATTGCTTCTCCTTTATTATTGTTTTGGTACAAACGGAAGTATAATTAATTTTTCTTTTTTGACAATCAGTTTTAATACCTACTCGTCATTCCACGGTTTATCCGGGGAATCCAGGACTCGTTTTTATTAAAACATTATAGATTCCCGCCTTCGCGGGAATGACAAAAAAAGAAAAAATTCAACCTCTGGGGTTGATTTTTTGTTTATATTGTGTTATATTAAAAAATCTTCACAAGAAGAAATAAAAAAATAGAAAAAATATTCAGGGAGGATATTATGTTAAGCACAGAGCGTATTCAAGAATTGTTCCAAGAAATCCTATAGAAAATGGAAATTGGACAAAGCCTTACTGTTCCCGGACTACAAGGATGGAAAACAAAAGTGACAAAAAAAGAAAATGGATTTGATACTAAAATTTACCATCCAACAGAAGACGGTAAATGTGAAATGTTTTTTACTATAGATACTAGTGGTAATCCCTATAGAGCTCCGGAAGTTATTCAGGAAACAACGCTTGGCATTCCTTGCAAAGAAATTGGCATTAATAATGATGGGAATGTGGTCGGAGCCCTAGTAATTGGAGTTTCCGGAAAAATTGATGAAAGATTTTCTTGGACAAATGTTGTCTTTATGAAAAACCTAACTTTTTCCATTTCTGAAGAAGGTGAACTACTTATCGACGGTAAAAGCAAAGGTTTTTTACAGCTTCTATTTTTGCCGGACAAAAATCGAATGAAAGGATTTGTTGGAGTATTTATCCCCAAAAAATCAAAAGAGGTAAAAATAATTGAATTAGAAGATCTTCTTCTAGAACAACTATTATAAATTACTTCAAATGAATTTATAAGCGGCTTTCTATTGCAGAAGTCGCTTATTTTTATTATAATTTAACTTTTCTAAATAATTAAAAACTTATCAAGGTTGACAAAATCTTAAAAATAAAGTATCATAATTAGTTATAAAAAATATAGGAGGATATTGTGAAAAAGATAGTTGTAGAAACTCTAAGCGAGTTGATTGGTTTAGTTTCTGGTTTAGGACCAGGGGAAATTATACTTGTCAAATATAAAGATGCTACTATTACCTTTGAAGGAGGGGAGAAAAATCAAATAATATCACAAAGAAATTTAAGATTAATAGACCTTGGCATAGACGCTAAAGAAGAAGACATTATTGTAGAGTTATATTTCTATAATCATAGTAATTGTTTTATAGAAGAAATACCGGCTAAATTTTTCAGAGCAAATAAAATTAGGATTGAAATAAAGGAAGACAACAAAACTTATATTTTCAAAAAATCCGAAAATTTTAATGAGGATATAAATAGGGGGTATTTAAATCATTTAGTACAAATTTCAAACCATTGTTTTATTGGTATTATTACACACGAAGAACCTAAAGAAGTATCTATTATTACAATGGCAGACCTTTTTAAAAATTATATTTTTTAAAAAGAAAATATACGGAATGGCTTGTCTATTCCGTATTTTTATTGTCTAATTGCGTTTTTTTAAGTAAAAAATTTAATCCTGTTAAATACTATTTTTCTTAAAATTTTCTTAAAAATAATTTAATAGGGTTGACAAGTTTTATTATATATGATACGATATGAGAAATATAATAATTTATACAATTTTATGGTTAAAAGATCAAGTAACACAGATTCTATTTTGGATAAAGTAATAGCTGTCCAAAAAGAAAAAATCAAGTCTAATTTCAATCCGAAACAAATTGTTTCTGAACTCTTAAAAACATTAAATGAGAGAGAAAAAGAAATTTTGACTAAAAGATATAGTTTAAAGGGTGACAAAAAGTTCACTCTTGAAGGCATTGGTAAAAAACACGGTATTACTAGAGAAAGAGTTAGACAAATTGAAAATATTGCCATCAAGAAAGCTAAATCAATTGCTGAAAAACTAAATGAAATCGAAAATTTAAAAAGTTCAGTAAATGATTTATTGGATCAATATTTAGGTGTTTTAGGAGAAAAAACCCTAATTACTAAAGTTATAAGTGACGAAGAAAATCCTGAAGATTATTATATTACTAAATTTCTAATAGAAAAATTACTTGACGAGCACTATGATATTAAGAAAGAAGATGATGAATTCACAACTGCTTATAGAAAAAAAGATCATGATTGGGACGAATTCTATGATGCTATTAAAAAAGTAATTGAAATCTTTGAAAAAAAAGCAGAACCTATTAAGGAAGATAAACTATGGGATACCTATGAGAAAGAGCCTGAAATTAATTTTAAAAACGATAAAATAAATAATGATATTTTACTTAATTATCTAATAATGAGTAAAAAAATCAAAAGTAACCCCTTGGGAGAACTAGGATTAACTAATTGGAAAAGTATCGTTCCTAAAAGAATGAGTGATAAGATTAAATTAGTTATGAAGAACCTAAAAAAACCTCTTCATTTTAGAGAGATTGCTGATGAAATTAATAAGATGAATTTTGATAAAAAAATAGCTCATCCAGCAACTATTCACAATGAACTAATTTTAGATGATGAGTATGTATTAGTTGGTAGAGGTATTTATGGTTTAAAAAAATGGGGTTATGAGTCTGGCAAAGTCTCTGATGTAGTTGAAAAAATATTAAAAAAAGAAGGTCCTATGGATAAAAAAGATTTAATTGAAAAAGTTTTAGAAAAAAAGATAGTACAAAAAACAACTATTAATTTAGCAATTATTAATAATAAAAATATTAAAAAAGATAAAAATGGTAAGTACTATTACGGAAAATAAAACTTTAGGATATTTTTTATTGAAAAAACAAAATATGTGATATAATTGATAGTGTTATTAAAGTAATGTTATTAATCTTATCTAGAAACGAAAACTAATGTCTCTAAAAATTTAGGGATGGAGCTATCTTTAGGGATGGTCAAAAACAAAAATGCAAATATACGTAGATTTTAATAATATAATTCAAGCTTTTCAGGGCAATCCTTTTAAGGTTTATGCTCGACTTTTTATGGAAGGAGGCTGGTTAATCCTACTCATATCATTGATATGGGGTTTTTATTTTGTCTTTATTTATAATCAAAGAAGAAAATATATAAAAACCGTAGATTACACCTTGCTAGCCATAGATGTTCCTAAAGATAATGAAAAAAGTGTCCAGGCCGTTGAAGAATTATTTAATACTTTACACGGTATAATTTCAACTAAAACAGAATGGGAGAAAAAAATTCTTGGTAGAATGCAACTATGGTATAGCTTAGAAATAGTAAGTATTGAGGGCTATATTCAATTTTTAATTAGAACCCCCTCTCAGGAAATAGAATTGGTAAAATCTGCAATCTATGCTCAGTATCCAGATGCTGAATTAACTGAAGTAGAGGATTATATGTCTTTAGTCCCTCAAGATGCTGGCGAAGAAGACTCAAAGTATAGTGCCTGGGGAATGGATTATTATTTGGGTGAACAAAATTATTTACCTTTAAAAACATATCTTGATTTTGAACATAGTTTAACTCAATCTTTTATTGATCCTCTGGCTTCTATATTAGAGGTTATGAGTAAATTAGCTCCTGGTGAGTTTATTGGGGTTATGATGATGATTCAGCCAATAAAAGATCGTCAAACTAGTATCATTAAAGATGGCCAAGCAGCTATTGATAAATTAATGGGCCGAGAGGTTAAAAGTAAAGATAATCTTTTAGATAAAAGTTTTAATACTCTTATGAAAGGTATTGATGTGGCTAGTGAAACTATTTATAGTCTTTGGGGAGAAATTGATGAATCTCAAGATGAAAGAACAATGTTAAAAATGCTAACTCCTGGAGAAAGAGGTACACTTACTGCTATTGAGACTAAATGCAGCAAAATAAAATATAGGGTCAGAATGAAATCTTGTTATGTAGCTCCTAAAGATAGATATAGTCGAGCTCGTGGTTATCATGGAATGCAAGGTGCTTTTAAACAATTTGATGGTTTTAATAGATTAAAAGCTGTAAAAACTAAAGCAAAATATTTTTTTACTAAAAAAAGAAGATATTGGAAAATAAAAAGATTTCTCCGAAGATATAAAGAAAGAAATTTCTTTGAAAGCAAAGAATTTATATTAGCAGTTGATGAGATGGCTAGTTTATATCATTTTCCTCAAATGGATGTTATGGCTCCCTTAGTTAAGAAAGCAGAAACAAAGACTGTAGAACCTCCAACAGGATTACCTTTGGAAGAAAAGCTTGAATCTGAATTATTTGATGATAGTCAAAAAAGAGAATTAGATCAAAAATTACAAGACAATGAAGTTATAGATTTGAATTTAGATAATAAATATTTTGAATCAAAATTTGCTAAAGATGAAGATGAAAAAAAAGATTTTGAAGAAAAATTTAAAAAAGAAAACAAAGGACAAAACAAAAAACCTCCTACTAATCTGCCAACTCAGACTGACAATCCTAGTCAAAACAAAAAACTAAAACAAAAAAAAGGTACTATAGAACCGCCTTCTAATTTACCATTTATAGATTAAAATATATGCCAAGTGAAATAACATTATTAGCCAAAACTGATTATAGAGGAGAATACAAAAAGTTTGGTATTAAAACTGACGACAGAAGGCGTCATATGTATTTAGTTGGAAAAACTGGTATGGGTAAATCTTGCATGATTGAAAATATGGTCATTCAAGATATTATTAATGGTCATGGCGTAGCCTTGGCTGATCCCCATGGTGATTTAGTAGAAAAAGTTTTAAATTTTATACCACCGGAAAGAATCAACGATGTTATTTATTTTAATCCAGCTGATTATGAACATCCAATAGCCTTTAACGTCTTAGAAAATGTAGATCCTGAAAAAAGACATTTAATAGCATCTGGTTTGTTAGGAATTTTTAAGAAAATATGGGCTGATTCTTGGGGACCTAGATTAGAGTATGTTTTAAACAATACTATCATGGCTTTATTAGAATATCCAGACTCTACCTTACTGGGTATTATGAGAATGCTAGTTGACAAAGAGTATCGAGGAAAAGTCGTTAGAAATCTTACCGATCCAGTAGTACGATCCTTTTGGATAGATGAATATGATAAATATCCGCAAAAATTTCAAGCTGAAGTTATTGCCCCGATTCAAAATAAAGTTGGTCGTTTTTTATCTACCCCTTTAACTAGAAATATTGTTGGTCAAGTAAAATCATCATTAAATCTAAGAGATATTGTGGATAATAAAAAAATATTATTAATGAACCTTTCTAAAGGTAGAATTGGCGAAGATAATTCAGCTTTATTAGGAGCTATGATTATCACTAAAATTCAATTAGCTATTATGAGTAGAGTCGATATGCCTGAAGAAGATCGAGCTGATTTTTATCTTTATGTTGATGAGTTTCAAAATTTTGCTACTGAATCATTTACCAATATTTTGTCTGAAGCCCGAAAATATAGATTAAATTTAGTAGTTGCTCATCAATATATAGAACAATTAGAAGAATCAGTAGCAGCAGCTATTTTTGGTAATGTGGGAACTTTAATAATTTTTAGAATCGGAGCAGCAGATGCTGAATTTTTAGAAAAAGAATTTGCTCCTACTATTACCCCAGAAGATTTAGTTAATTTAGCAAAATATAAAATATATACTAAACTGATGATTGATGGTATAGCTTCAAGTCCTTTTCAAGCTTTAACCTTAGAACCAACTCCTGTGCCAGAAAATGGATCTGAAATAACTAAAAAAGTTATCAGAGTTTCTCGAGAAAAATATACTGCTCAAAGAGAAGTCGTGGAAAGAAAAATTTTAAAATGGAGCGGAGGGGTAGAAGAAGAAATTATTTCTCAGGAAAAAGATGCTCAATCACCAAAGGAAGGTATTACTTCTAACGTTTCTCAAAAAAAAGATAAACCAATCAATAAAATAGATTATAAATTGAAAGACAAAGAAGGTTTACATAAAACAAAGTGTGATGAATGTGGTAAAGAAATATCTGTCCCTTTTGAACCAGACGGTATTAGACCAGTTTATTGCAACGATTGTTTTACTAAAATTAAAAAAGATAAAGAGCTGGAAAGAGGTACTAAAAAAATGACTTTGGAAGATGCTTTTAAAACTGGCAAAGAAGAAGCTCAAAATTTAAAAGAAGATGAAGAAAAGGACCATGAGTCATTACATAAAGAACGTTAATTAAATACTAGTAGTATGAATAAAATTCAAAAAATTATTATTAATATAAAAAATCTTAAGATTCAAGGAGCAACAGATGTTTGTTTGGCAACTTTAGAAATTCTAAAACTAACAGCTGAACAAAATCAAAGATTAGCTTTGAATCAATTTCTTCGAAGGACAAAAAAAATCGCTGAGCAAACTAGTCTAATTAGAGCTACTGAACCAATGGCCCAAAATGCTATTAAATATGTATTTTATAAATTAGGAAATCACGAACTTAATAATACTCTAGAAGCAATTAAATTGATTTATAAATATTCAGATGAATTTGCTAGGTTATTAAAAAATAATAAAAAACAATTATTTAAAAATGGAGTTGTTGTAATTAAAAAAGGGGATAAAATTTTTACCCATTGTCATTCTTCGGCAGTAGAAAACATTTTAATTAATTCTAAAAACAAAAAAATTAAGGTTTTCAATACTGAAACCCGTCCTTTATTTCAAGGAAGAATTACTGCTCAGAAATTAACTGAAGCTGGCATAGATACTACCATGTTAGTTGATTCAGCAGCAGATTTTTTTATTTCTAAACATTCTGGAGAAAAATTAATGATGGATAAAGTCGTTATTGGCTGTGATTCTATTTCCTGGGACGGTTCTGTTATTAATAAGATTGGTTCCTACGGTATTGGCTTAGCTTCTAAATATAATAAAATACCCTTTTATATTGCTGGAAATCTATTTAAAGTTGATTCTGATAATATAGTAAATATTGAAATTCGAGAGGATTCAGAAGTTTGGAAGAAAAAAGATAAAAAACATTTTGATATTATTAATTTTGCTTTTGATTATGTACCAGCTGAATTTATTACTGGTATTATTTGTGAGTTTGGAATAATAAGACCCCAGGATGTTAAAAAAATAGTTTTAAAAAATTATCCATGGTTAATAAAAAAATAAAAATATGCACAAAAAATCATTCGTTAATCTAAAATACAAACCATACAAAGACGACATCATTGCTACTTATCGAATTGAATCTAAATTAGGTTTAAAAAAAGCTGCCATTGAGGTTGCTAAAGAATCTTCTATTGGTACTTGGACAACATTATCCACTCTAGAACAAAAAACATTTGATAAATTAGCCCCGCAAATATTTTATATTAATCATAAAAATAAAACAGTTAAAATTGCTTATCCTATTGAAAATTTTGAATTAGGAAGTATTCCTCAATTATTATCAGCTTTAGCAGGTAATGTTTTTTCTATGCGTTGTGTAAGTAAGTTAAGATTAGAGGATTTAAGTTTATCAACTAAATATATTAATTCTTTTCAGGGTCCTAAATTAGGCATTAATGGAGTTAGAAGGTTAATAGGTATTCAAAATAGACCTTTAATTGGTTCAATTATTAAACCTAAAGTTGGTCTAAGCGCTAAACAGCATGCTCGATTAGCTTATAATATTTGGACTAATGGTATTGATGTGGTTAAAGATGATGAGAATTTAACCAGTATGATTTTTAATAAATTTGAAAACAGAGTTAAAGAAGTAATGAAGTTAAAAAAGAAAGCTGAAAAAGAAACTGGTTGTAAAAAAATACATGTTTTTAACATTACCGCACCAATGGATATAATGCTTCATAGGGCTAAATTAGTTAAAAAATATGGCGGAAAATGCGTCATGGTTGACCTAGTGTCAGTTGGTTTAGATAATGTCCAAGTTTTAAGAAAATTAGATTTAGGAATGATTATTCATGGTCATCGAGCTGGCCATTCTATGTTCTCTAGAGATCCTCATCACGGCATGACTATGTTAGTTTTAGCTAAATTAGCAAGATTAGCAGGAATTGATCAATTACATACTGGAACGGTTGTTGGTAAAATGGACGGTACTAAAGAAGAGGTTATAAATATAAATTTAAGTCTTAAAGAAGATGCTGGAATTAATAGAGTTCTAAGAGAAGATTGGGGTAAAATTAAGCCAACTTTAGCAGTTGCTTCCGGAGGACTTCATCCTGGATTAATAGAGAAAATGATTAAGATTTTAGGTGAAGATTTAATTATAAACTTTGGTGGAGGACTACATGGTCATCCAAATGGTTCAGTAGCCGGTGCTCGAGCTTGTTGGCAAGCAGTAGAACTTGCTATTGATAAAGATGCCAAAGAAAGACCAAAAGAATATTTCCAAGATTATCGTGATGCTGTGAAATATTGGAAAAAATAAAATATATTATACATAAAAATTCCGTCGAGCTCAGCTCGACGGAATTTTTTATTTAATGGGATTGACAAAAAATTTTAAATACTATAATCTAGAAATACCTGAAAAATCCCATATGAGAACCTTTGTTTGCCTGATAGAGCGTAATTATGGCACTCTGGTATCGCCAAGGCAAAATCAATCACTGCATCTAATTATCGCTAGATTGATTAATTACGCGCAAACAAAGTTTCTCTGGGATGAATTAATTGGAGGAAAATTAAATCCGCGAGTAGCTGAAGGACTAAAGTCCCTAGTCGCGAGTAATAGTATTATTGGCAGAATAAAAAAAGGAGGTTAGATTTTTCTAGCTGATACCTTGTTTATCTCTAACTTGCAACCAGTAATACTAATACACTGGTTAACGCCCCTTTTAAAATGAGGGAAAATGCGTTGCCAGCATCAAAGCAACGAGTGATGGAGACACACATTCATGTTGAATGCCGTCAAAATCATTCGTTGCCCTAATCTTAAAAATTTTATCCTAGCTATACTCTGGTATTTGTATACCCCGTTACCAGATAATTAAACATAGCCAGAAAAACACGGCTAGGAATTCATTTTCTCTTATATTTTATTGGGTTAAGAAATCTGTTTTTCTACCTAATGCTTTAATAATTAAGACTCTGCATAATCCAATGCAGATCTTTTTTTTATTAAATAATTGTAGATAAAAAGGCTTGCCTCTTTTCTAAAAATCATATATTCTATAAGTAGAAACAGGAGGAATCTTGAAAGATAAAAAAGTTGGAAAGCAAGCTTTCCAAAGAAATAGATAAGACTGAGTCAAATCGTAAGGGAAAGCAAATTTTTTGTAACAAATAGTTACAAACACCCCCGATTAATATAAAAAACTTTCTCTTACAAGCCTCAAACAAAAACTCCTAATTAAACATTAGCACCTTCGTATTTAATCTCGAAGATTCACACCGTTTAGTTGGGAGTATTTTTTTACTTAAAATTTATTTAGATAATTCTTTTGATCTTACTTCAGCTTTTTTAGTGACCTTTTGCCAAGTATTATAAAATTCTTTTAAATTTAATTCTTTCAAAGCAACTTCAGTTATACCTTTTTTAGAACTAACTTTAGTAATTAATTTCTCTAATTCTAAATTTTGATTCTGATAATAATTAAAAGATCCACTAATAGTTCCATCAACAATTAATTTAGCCTCCTCTCTGGAAAAACCTAATTTTATTGCTGATTTAATTAAAGCATTGATAAAAGCAAAAACATAAGCTGGACCACAACCAGTAATAGCAGTTATAGAATGAATATCAGATTCTTTTTTTAGTAAAACTAATTCTCCAAAAAAGGACAATAATTCTTGAATAAAATTTATCTCTTTTTTAGTAAAAATGTTCTTTTGATAATACCAAGCTAAGATTCCTTCTCCAATCTGCAGAGGCAAATTAGGCATAGTCCGAATCACTTTAGCCCCTTTAAATTTTTGATTAATTTCTTTCAAGGTAATTCCAGCCATAATAGAAATAATTGTCTTATTTTTTGCTTCCAGGGGCTCTAATTCTCTAAAATTTTGCGGTTTAACGCAGATAAATAGTAAATCTGAACTCCTTATCAACTCTACTAAATTGTTGCTCCATTTAGCTCTAAACAACTTCATTTTCCGTAGGTCCTGGGCCCGTTGAAAAATAGAATCATTAATAAAAAATTTATAGTTTTTTTGTTCTTTTAATAAATCGAATATGGCTTGACCCATATTTCCAAAACCAAATATTCCAATTGAGTTCAGCTCGAGACCAATATTTTTCATATTTATCCTGTTAAATTTTTAAATTTTATATATCCTGCAAATATAGTCTTAAAAAAGAATTTAAAACCATTTAACAAGAAGTTTATTTAATATTAATACAATAATAATACCTGTAATAGTACTTTTAAACAATGAAAAAAAGCGGAGGAGTATTCCACCGCTTTTTAATATTTTTAGAAACTATCCTCCTTGAGTTCCTCTTGACAAAGAAAGATCCAGTCCTTCCAAAACTTTTTTTATTAATCCTGGATTTTTTAAAGCATATTCTTCACAAATATTAAGACTTAATTCAATCTTTAGAAGTTGATTGCTTTTATTTAGTTCAGATATCTCTTTTTTAATTTTTTCTTTTTCTTCAAATAAGGGGTCTTTTTTTGCTTCTAGACCAGTTATATTATCTGCGTAGAAAAGTTCTAACTTAGCATTTCCCAATAAGAAATCAATACCTTTTTTAGCACAGGTTGCAACAATGAAAATATTTTCATCATTAATTTTTATGCCATTCTTTTTTAAGATTTCTTTAGCCGCTTTGATTCCTTTAGTCTTGTCTTTGCCATTGATGTCTACCGGATTTTTATCGGTTGGATTTTTTCCTAATTTCTTTTGAGCCAACTGAATAATTTTTGAATCTGGATCTCCTGGTGTTTTACCATAATAGCCTAAAACCATTAAAGCATAACGTTCACTAAGTTGTTTCCATGGACCAAATTGAACATTCAATAAAGCTTGTTCAAAATAGATTTGAGATACCGGAGTAACTGAAGTTCCAAATCCACCCTTTTGAATTACATGAGCCATTTCTGCTATTACTTCTGGTAATTTATCAAGAATACCATTCTCCCTCATCATCATTGAATTAGCAGTATAAGCTCCTCCAGGCATTGGCGCTCTCAATATTGATGGATTAATAGCTTTTGCTTCCGGGGGTAAAAGGTATTTTTTCAGAGATTCTCTTAAAGCATTTTCAGCAATAATGAATTTCTCTATATCAATTCCTTCTAAATAATAATTGCTTCCCTTTAACATTTCATTGAGAATCACAACACTAGGTTGTCCAGTTCCACTCGACATTGGTTCTGAACTAAGATCAATTCTATCAACTCCAGCTTCAATTGCTTTCAGATATTGCTGACAAGCTAATCCAGCTGTGTCATGAGTATGAAAAGTGATTTCCATTTCTTTCATGTTTTTTTCTTTCAGAAGCCTTTTGGCTCCTAAAATAGTTTCGAAAACTACATGAGGCGAAGAGGTTCCAGAAGCATCTTTGAAACAAATAGAATCAAAAGGGATCTTTTTGTTTATAATGTTTTTTAAAACATCTACATAGTATTTAGCTGTATGGATATATTCTTCATTACATCCCGGTGGTAATTGCATCATAGTTACTGTAACTTCGTGTTTTGCTCCGGCTTTGGTAATACATTTTCCACTGTATTCCAAATTTCTTATATCATTCAGAGCATCAAAATTTCTAATAACATCAACTCTATGCTTTTTCTTAAAAAGCTTTGCGTGTAGATTAATAATATCTCTTGATTGTGATACTAAACCAACAACATTAGCTCCTCGGGCCAAACTTTGAATTGTTATATCAGAACCCAATTTTTTTCGGACAGTATCCATTGATTCAAAAGCATTCTCATTACAATAAAAGAAAAGACTTTGAAATCTAGCACCGCCCCATAATTCAAAATGTTTTATACCAGCTTCAACAAATAATGGTATAACATTAATAAAATCTTCTAACAACACTCTTCCACCATAAACAGATTGAAATCCATCTCTGAAGGTCGTTAGCTGAACCTTGATTGCTTTTTTCATATATTCCTCCTATATTTTTTGTATTAAATATTTATAACACTTTTGTTTTAAAATTGCAATTCTATTTAGCCCTGAATTAAATATAATGTTATAATTATTCTGTAAATTAATAACTAAAATTTAAATATATGATCAAAGCATCTTTTCATGGAGCCTGCAGAGAAGTTACTGGTTCTTGTACTTTAATAGAAACAGATAATTTTAAATTTCTAGTAGATTGTGGAATGTTTCAGGGACAAACTGATTCTAAAAATAAAAATATTGAAAAATTTGAATTTGATCCCAAAACAATTGATTTTGTTTTGTTAACTCATGCTCACGTTGATCATTGTGGTCGTTTACCAAAACTTTTCAAAGAAGGATTTAAAGGAAAAATTTATGCTACCAGGGCTACTCAAGATTTGACTGAAATAATTCTTTTGGATTCTATCAAGATTCAACGCTATGAAGAGAAAAATCCACTATATGAAGAAAAAGATATTGAAAAAATAGTTAAAAGCTTTAAAGCCTTCTCTTACTATCAAAAAATTGAAATAAATCCTCATATGAGCATTAGAATGCAAGATGCGGGCCATATTCTAGGTTCTAGTATTTTTGAAATCTGGTTAAACGATGAGGGCGTAGAGAAAAAGATTATTTTTTCTGGAGATTTAGGTAATCCACCAGCTCCGATTATTAAAGATCCTGACTTTGTAAAACAAGGTGATATTTTATTTATTGAATCTACCTATGGTGGTCGTTTTCATGAATCAAAAAAAGAAGGAGCTAGAATATTCAAAAAAATAATTCTAGATAACATTAATAGAAAAGCTACTTTAATTATACCGGTTTTTGCTATGGAGAGATCTCAGGAAACTTTGTATCAGCTTAACGAACTTATTGAAAACAAATTAGTTCCTAAAATTCCAATATTTTTTGATTCTCCCTTGGCCATAGCTGCTACAGAAATTTATGATAAACATAGAAATCTATATGATCAAGAAGCTGAATCTTTAATTAAATCTGGTGATGATATTTTTGATTTTCCTAATCTGAAGTTTACCAGAAGTCGTGACGAATCAATGGAAATTAATAATGTTCATGGTCCTAAAATAATTTTAGCTAGTAGTGGTATGTGTACTGGCGGCAGAATACCTCACCATCTTAAACGAAATCTTGATAATCCCAATAATCATGTTCTATTTATGTCTTACCAGGCTAAAGGAACTCTGGGACGAGAATTAATTGAAGGTGCTCAAAATGTTATCATTCATGATAAAATGGTAAATGTTAATTGTCAGATAACTAAAACCGGCTCTTTTTCTAGTCACTCTGATCATAATCAATTAATAAACTGGTTAAATAAAATTAAAGATCTAAAAAAAGTTTTTATTATACACGGTGAAGATTTAGAAAATAAAAAATTGGCTGATGCTATAGATCAAAATATTAAAACAACTATTCCTGAATACGGGGAAACATACGAATTTTAACTTGACAAGAAAGGCTTATTAATATATTATGTTCTATTAGTGGAATAAGGAATTCAGTAAAAATATACAAAAATTTCAAGGGCATTAATTGCGAAAAAATTTTTGTAGCTGAGTTCTTTATTTTCCACAGAGCAATGAGCATAATCGCTCATTTTTATTTTGTCTTTTTACTTTTCTAGGTAAATAAAGTAAAATTGAAAGGTATAAAATTAAAAAATTAAATTATTAAATTATATGAGTTATTTTTTGAAAGCTAAAAAATTAGATATCACTTCTGGTGAAAGTTTAATATGTCTCATTAATGATAAAGATGCAGAAGAATTCGGAATTGGTTTAAATAGAGGAGACCGTGTAGAGTTAAAAATTGATAATGTTGAAAAACCAATTATCGTAGTTATTGATACAACTGATAATTTTGTAGAAGAAGGACAAATCGGAATCTATGAAGATATTTGGCAAAAATATGGTATTGAAGATGGCGCTGTAGCTGAAATGAAACTTTTCAATAAATCAGGAGCCATTAAAGCTATTCGTAAAAAGTTATCAGGTCAAGAATTAAATTATGAAGAATTTTATGTCATCATGAAAGACATTGCTAGTGGACACTTATCTGACACCTTTAAAACTTTATTTATTTCTAGTGGTTATAGTCCGGGATTTAATGATCAAGAGATAAAATACATGACTAAGGCCCTAGCTATGACTGGAAAAGTTCTAAAGTTTAGTGGTATAACTGCTGACAAACATTCTATTGGTGGTGTGGCTGGTAAAGGAATTACTCCAATTGTTATTCCAATTATAGCTGCTAATGGAATCATTGTTCCTAACACTTCTACCCGAGCAGTTACTAGTGCTAGTGCTACCACTGATATGTTAGAAGTTATCATGCCCATGTCATTTAAAAAAGAACAGTTAGAGGAAATGATTGAGAAATCTGGTGCTTTTATGGTTTGGGGTGGTGGTTTAGATTTAGCTCCAGCTGATGATGAAATTATTAAAATTCAAAAAAATATTGGTATTGAATCAATTGATAAATTTGTTTCTAGTATTCTGGCTAAGAAAATAGCTCAGGGAGTTAATACTGTTATTTTTGATGTACCAGTAGGCATTGGAGCTAAAATTAAAGATGATGAATTTGTTGAAGTAAAAACTAAATTTGAAAATTTAGGTAAAGAATTTGATATTAAAGTTATTATTTATAAGAGAGAAGTTAATGATATTGATGGTAATGCAGTTGGCCCTATATTAGAATGCAAAGAATTTTTGATGATTTATGAACAAGATAAAAATAGATCTCTTCAACTAGAAGAAGATGCTTTAAAAATGGCCGGTGTATTATTAGAAGGGGTTGAAAAAGCTAAGTCTGGAAAAGGATATGATTTAGCTAAAGAAACTCTTTTGAGTGGTAAGGCTTATGCTAAATTTAAAGAAATTGTTAAAAATCAAGGCGGAAATGAAAATGTAAAATCCCAAGATTTAATTCCTGGAAAGAAAACTTATGATTATCGAGCACCTCAATCTGGAACCATTCTAAGGACTAATAACAAAAGAGTTTTTGAATTAGCTCGAGCCCTAGGAAATCCGAGAATTAAAGAAGCTGGTTTATATTTCCATGTCGAAGCTGGACAGAAAGTTGAAACTGGCGATCTTCTAGTTACTTTATATGCTAATTCTGACTCTCGTTTAGACTTAGGTCAAAAAGTTATTCTAAAACACGAAATGTTTGAATATGTCTAATAAAAGAGAAACAATTGCTTTAGGATTAAGTGGCGGAGTGGATTCCTCGGTCGCTGCTTTTTTATTGCAAAAACAAGGATACAATGTTATTGGATATTATATGCGCAACTGGTCTAGTGATCTAGGTAAATTTAAATGTCCCTGGAAAGAAGATAGGGATTATGCTCTCCGGGTTGCTAATCATTTAAAAATTCCTTTTTATACTTTAAATTTTGAAAAAGAATACAAAAAGAAAGTGGTTGATTATTTATTTGAAGGCTATCAAAAAGGTATTACACCTAATCCAGATATTATGTGTAATAAAGAAATTAAATTCAAAATATTTCTAGAAAAAGCTCTAAAACTTGGAGCTGATAAAATAGCTACCGGACATTATGCTCAGGTTAAAAAAGACTCACCTCACATTCGCTCCGGCGAAGCGGGTAAAAATGGTTTCCATTTATTAAAAGGTAGAGATAAAAACAAAGATCAGTCTTATTTTTTGTACACTCTTAATCAAAAACAACTTTCTAAGACTTTATTTCCCATTGGCACCTATACTAAACCTCAGATTAGGAAAATAGCTAAACAAGCTAAATTACCAACTGCTGATAAACCTGATTCTCAGGGAATTTGTTTTATTGGTGAAGTAAATATCACTGAATTATTAAAAACTGAAATAAAACCTCGAAAAGGCGATATTATTACTACTGAAGGTGAAAAAATAGGTGAGCATGATGGTGTTTGGTATTATACTATTGGACAAAGAAAAGGTATTAAAATAGGTGGCGGAATACCTTATTTTGTGGTAGAAAAGGACCTTAAAAATAATAAATTAATAGTAGCTAAAGGTTCTTGGTCAGAAGAATTATTTAGCAATACTTGTATAATTGATGATATTCATTGGATTAATAAAAAAGCTAAATTACCTTTAAAATGCTCAGCAAAAACTAGATATCGCCAAGCTGATCAAATAGGTATTTTAGACAAATATAAAAATTCTTATCAAATCACATTTAAAGAAAAACAACGTGCTATTACTTCTGGGCAATCAGCTGTTTTATATCAAAAAGAGGAGTGTTTAGGCGGTGGAATCATTATTTAGCAAATTCTCTATAAAACTTAGTTATTTCCTAAAAACCGGCATGTGTCGGTTGACTTTTTCTATATAAAGTTTTAAACTATAGTGTTATTATAAATAGATAAAAGACTGTTTTGTTCTTTAAAAATAGGTAAATAATAAATTAGAAAAAATTTAAAAAAATAACCGAAAAAAAGGTTCTGAGGAGGAGTCATGAAAAAAGGTTTATTTTTAATAATAGTAATCATTATGATTACTGGTCTAATGGCAGATACTGTATTTACAATTGTGGATCCAGAAATCCCTTCTGTGGTGGAAAATGGAACTTATGGTCCACTTCTACAAGCTTCTTTAGTTGTTACTGGTGAGGATTATCTTGAGATAATGGCTACACTATTTATGGTTTGTGATTATACGGTTCATTTAGA
>Ga0307991_1000210_pt1 | contig 43707 bp, 38 predicted proteins | sample EllFjometagen131_FD_203146 | JGI IMG/M metagenome (GOLD analysis project Ga0307991, IMG submission 203146) | Marine microbial communities from Ellis Fjord, Antarctic Ocean - #131 | ecosystem: Environmental > Aquatic > Marine > Unclassified | place: Southern Ocean | collected 2014-10-08 | reverse complement strand
CGGGAAGTCGATATCACCCGTGAAGACTTCATGCATCCACTACGTATATTCTTTGAAGGTTTCGGTGACAACAGCCTCGATTTTTCAATCCGCGTCTGGTGCCGCATGACCAATCTCAAGGCCCCATCCGGCCTGAAAAGCGACTACTATTTTGCCCTTTTTCGAAAATTCAAAGAGGCGGGTGTTGTCATCCCCTTTCCCCAGCATGACCTACACCTGCAGTCGGCATCTCCCGAATTAACGGAAAAGCTGCAAGCCCTGATACCTGAAGGCGGGCAAGCCGGTCATTACCGTAACCCAGATGCGGGGCTCGATGATTCTTAACCCGATAGCGACCCGGGCCGAAACCTCGGAGGTTGCCAACGCCATCTTTGACGGCCGCGCTGCGGTCATGCTCTCGGACGAGGTCACCTTCACTAGCCCATGTTTAACAAGATTTCAGTAAAAAAGGTCATTTTCTCCCCAATATTTCAAAAAAAGTTAATGATTTCAAGGGTGAAATTGACCATTTTCACATGTAGTGCCATGAAATAAATTATCACCTTGACTGCCAGATAAAGTTCCGCTATAGATCATGTTATGTTTATCCGGCGAACTAAAACTGGCACATCTGCTGACGGTAAAAATTATTATAGCTTTCGTCTCGTTGCTTTCCAAAGAGTTGGAGTCAAGGTACATCAGCAAACGCTACTGAATCTTGGACGATACTTTTCACTTCCCAAGGAACAATGGAATTCATTGTGTGCCAGAATTGATGATATTATTTCGGGCCAACTAACCCTGGGCACTTCGTCAGAAGAAATAGAACAGATCGCGCAGCACTACGCAGCCCACTTAATTACCAACCGGTCAGAGTGTAAAGAGAATGATAATGCTACCGACTACCAAGAGGTCGATGTCGCCTCACTTGAATTAGTTCGCCCAAGATCAATTGGCGTTGAACACGTTGGCCTGGAGGCAATAAAATCACTCAACCTACCGAAAATACTTGAAGAAGTAGGTCTTAATAGACTCCAGCGAGATGTTGCTATAGGTGCCATAATTGGTCGCATGGCAGAACCTGGCAGCGAACGTGCGACTTGGCAATGGCTAACCGAACAAAGCGGCATCGGTGAATTAATGGATGTCGATTTTGAGGCTATGTCGATCATGCGTTTGTACCGGGTATCAGATTTGTTGGTGCAGCATCGTCAACAGATTGAAGATGCCCTTTTTGCAAATATAAGTGATTTATTTTCTTTAACCACCACTGTAACCCTGTATGATTTAACCAATACTTTCTTTGAAGGAACTGTGGCAGACAACGACAAAGCACAGCGGGGACACTCCAAAGAGAAACGAACTGATTGTCCGCTCGTGACCTTGGGCCTGGTATTGGATGGCAGCGGTTTTGTCCGTGGATCTCAAATGTTTGCAGGAAACATTGCCGAATCCCAAACCTTGGAAACCATGCTCGAGAAATTAAAGGCACCCAAAAAATCCCTGGTGATCATGGATCGGGGTATCGCTACCCAAGCAAATATAGATTGGCTGATCGAGCATCACTACCGCTATCTGGTGGTAAGTCGTGAACGAGCTCGCAGTTTTGATGCAGATCAGGCCGTAAATATTTCAACAATTTCAGATCATCCCATCAAAATCCAGTGGGTGATCAGTGAAGATGGTGACGAAGTCCGACTCTATTGTTATTCCGATCAGCGACAAGCAAAAGAAAAAGCTATTACAGAACGTTTTGTCGATCGTTTTGAAACGGGCTTGCAGAAAATTGCCGATAGTCTCACCAAACCCCGAGGAACAAAGAAACGAGATAAAATTTCAGAGTGCATAGGTCGCCTGAAAGAAAAAAACAAAGGAATCGGACAGCACTATCAAATTGATTTAAATTTGGATGAATCAGGGACCACGGTAACCGGGATAACCTGGAAACAAAAACTGATAGATGGAACCCAGTTAACCCATCCCGGGATCTATTGCTTGCGAACCAACGAACTCCAGTGGGATGAAGCCACCGTATGGAAAACATATACGATGTTAACCGACTTGGAAGCGGTATTTCGCAGTTTGAAATCAGAACTCGGTTTGCGGCCAATTTATCATCATAAAGAAGAACGGACTGATGGTCAGCTGTTTATTACGGTTTTGGCATATCAGGCTGTCCAAGTCATCAGGCGTAAGCTGAAAAATAACGGCATCAACGATAGCTGGTCTTCCTTAAGAAAAATACTTTCAGGCCAACAACGGGTTACGGCAACATTCAAACAAAAAGATGATCGCACTCTGCATGTTAGAAAAACGACAATTGCCGAGCCAAAATTGAAAAAAATCTATGACGCACTGGAGATATCGCCATCACCAGGACACACAGAAAAAACGATAAATTAACAAAATGAAACAAATGTAGTGCCACTTGACCATTTTTGAATACGTAAGTGGCTGAATTAAATCAATATATTTTTTATGCTGTTAAACATGGGTTAGGATTACTGCTGAAGGTAAGACAGAGGAAGCTTTGAATGGCATGGTTGATTATTGGAAAAAGAAGGCGGTAGATATAATTGAAAAAGGGTAGTCAGTGGAGTTATTTGCTATTACTGCTTGTGCTTTACGTCTTTTTTGTTAGCATTGATTTGATGAGCAGTTCTTTTATGCTGTTTGGCAGTGGTTTTGCTGAAAGTTTGATTAACACAGTTTCCAGTCCGTTTATTGGCTTGTTTATTGGCATTCTTGCCACCAGCTTGGTTCAGAGCAGTTCTTTAACCACCAGCATTGTTGTTGGTTTAGTTGCTTCTGGTGCTTTGCCTGTTCGTTTGGCCGTTCCTTTAATTATGGGTGCTAATCTCGGTACCAGTATTACCAACACTTTAGTTGCTTTGGGGCACATTACTCGAAAGCATGAGTTTAAGAAAGCTTTTGCTGGTGCTACTGTTGATGATTTTTTTAACATATGTGTCTTACTTGTTTTCTTCCCCTTGGAGTACTTCTTTCATTTCTTGGAAAAAGTTGCTTTTTTCTTCTCTTCCTCATTTGTTGGTATTGAAACAGTCTCTTTCCACTCTCCTCTTAAAGCAATTGTTAAGCCTGCTGTTAGCTTTATTACAAATTTGTTGTTTTCTTCTCCTTGGCTAATGATTTTAGTCTCTTTGATTTTCTTATTTGTTTGTTTGCGTCTTATTATCAAGGTCACCAGAAATATTCTCAGCACTAAATTCGAGAACTTCTTGCATCATTATCTGTTCAGAGGTCCTTTGGTTGCTTACTTTTTGGGGTTTTTGATCACTGTTATTGTTGAAAGTAGTTCAGTAACCACTTCTTTGGTCATCCCTTTTATTGGTGCAGGCATATTGTCTATTGATAGAATTTTCCCTTACATTCTTGGAACAAAGGTTGGAACTACTTTTACTTCTATCTTAGCTGCTTTAGCCACCAGCAGTCCTTTTGCGTTAACTATTGCGTTTGTGCATTTCTTGTATGCTTTTTTCGGTTCTTTGATTATTTATCCGTTTAGGAGGATTCCTATCTGGATGGCCAACAGGTTGGCCGTTGCAGCTGTTAAGAATAAATTTTGGATTATTGCTTATATTACTGGTTTGTTTTACATCTTACCAATTATAATAATTATTTTTATGAGGTGAATAAAAAAATGGTTTTAAAAAATTTTATGCGTTTGTGGAAGGAGGATAGCTTGCTTGTGCAGGCCTCTTCTGAGTCTGGGGTTATGCTTAAGAATAGTAAGCATATGTTTAATAAGGCTATGAAAGTATTGCTCGAGGGAAAGCAAAAATTTGAGATTAAGCCAGAAGATAAAAGAATTAATGAATTTGAGATTAAGTCAGAAGATAAAAGAATTAATGAATCTGAGATGAATATAAGGAAGAAAGTTTTGGCGCATTTGGTTGTTTCTTCCAAGGTGGATGTCACCGCTTCGCTAATCCTTATAGGTCTTGTTAAGGATGTTGAGCGTATTGGTGATCTTTCCAAGGATATTGTCAAACTAACCTCAATGTACAACAAAACGGTATCTGAAAGTAAATATTTGGTTTCATTTAAGGATTTGGCAAATAAGACTGTTAAGATGTTTGAACTGACAGAAGATTCTTTGAAATCTTCTAATGTTAAGAAGGCTAAGGTAGTCATGAAAGATTATCTAGTTATTGCAGACAAATGTGATAAAATAGCCATAGAGCTATCTTCAGCAAAGAGATGCAGCAATTCAGAGATTGTTACCTTCGTTTTGTTGTCAAGGTATGTTAAGCGTGTTAATGGTCATCTAATGAATATAGCATCAACCATTGCTAACCCATTTCATAAAGTTAGCTTTAAGACTATTTGATTTGAGGATTGAGAAAATGGAGTATAAGTTTTAATTAATTTTTAAAACTGCTCTGTAGAGGGGGTTATTTTCCAGATTATTGATATCTGATAGGATATTTTCTTTCATTCTCTGGTTCTTTTTATATGTGTCATAAACATCAAGTCTGTAGAGTAAAAAACTAAAAAATAAAATTTTGGCGAGTTTCGGGTTTATATTTAAACTACTAAAATGTTTTTTAATTTGTTTATTCAAAAGTGTTTGAGGCATAATTATTTCATTATCTTATAAGGAGGTGAATAAATCATATGCAGGCAAGTGCTTGTCCCCAAATTGTTCGAAATCAATCATTCTTATCTTACCCCCTGTGTCAGAATAGATGTCGTGTGCTATAATAAAATCTTTAATTAAAAAGAAGGGGGGCGATTTAACTTACATTTCTCACCTTCTGGATGTGATTATGTTAATTAGGTTGAATTGCTACTATAGAGCGGCGGTGTATTTTTAAAAATCCACCAATTGTCTTTGATCGTGGTATAAACCAAGAGGGAAACACCCATTAATTGTAGTACGATTTCGTGTAATACCTTTTAGAAAGGTTTGGATGGTTTGTCCCTGATTTTCAACCAGACCAAGATAAACATTATGGAAGAAATACCTGATATTATTCCAAGTTGGGCTTTTGGTATTCATGCCGTTGGGCAGTATGGGTAGCTTCTTACGGATATTACGTTCCATGAGGCTGACAATCATTAGCGCGATAAAGTAGAGAAAGGTCATGGCTTCGATTCTTCTTGGTTTTTTGAGGAAAACAGGGGCGACATTGAGAATGGACTTGACCGTGTACATCCTTTTTTCCAGATAGGGTTGATTTTTATAGGTTTTCAGCACTTCCGAGGCTTTGATGTCAGTATTGGTGATAAGAGGAAAAATGCCGTCGCGGGTAGCCAAATCCTCTATGGCCTTATGATTTAGTTCCCACTCCAGACGGTAGGAAATATTTTCTTCTTCTTTATACCGCGTTTTGGGTCCCGGTTTTCCAGGGCCTACCTGGCGCTGAACATTTTCTTGGTTTTATCCAGACGGGAACTGAAAATGAACGGAGTATATCCCAGTTTTTTCAATCACTTATCGATCGTGGTTTGGATATGAGCTGTGGTCTCCTGGTAGTAATTGATGGCAGCAAGGGGTTTCGGGCTGCAGTCAGGAAAGTTTTTGGTAAACGGGCATTGGTCCAGCGGTGTCAGTGGTATAAACGAGAGAATATTGTTTCGTACTTGCCGAAGAAAGACCAGGCATACTGGCGTAAATGCCTACAGCATGCCTATGAACGACCAAATTATAATGAAGCCAGACAAGAATTACTGAAAATCTGTTCAAAACTTGTAATTATCAATGAATCAGCAGTACGCAGCCTTGATGAGGGTTTTGAGGAAACCTTCACACTGTACCGTTTGGGCTTATTTCCATTACTTGGCAAATCACTGAAAACAACAAACATCATTGAATCAGTCAATTCCCAGGCAGAAGAGCGCTGTAGCAAGGTTGATCACTGGAAAAATTCCAACCAGAAACATCGCTGGCTGTCAGCAGCATTATTGGATATAGAACCCCGTCTGAACAAACTGATAGGTTATTACCATTTACCATCATTACGAAAAGCCATTATGAAAGATTTAAATCTTAACCATATCATTCAGGAAAGCGAACAAGTGGCATAATGTGGATGAGGTTGGAGGGAAATTTCAACTAAGAATGGGATTGATTCTTTTGAAGACTTATCCATACCTCGTCGATTGACCCCCTGTTTTGTCTCATGGCCATTAAAACCAACAAGATGCATGAGGGGCTGGGATTGCAACAACACGGGACCACAGTGGTGAAAGAACTTCAACCCGGCTACCATGCGCATCAAATAGATGAGCAAAACCGCTGAAAAAGGAACCGGGCTTTGCCGCTGGCGATGGCGTCGCGGGGCAAGTTGTTCAAGAATTTTCATAATACCAAGTTCGCGCAGGAAACAAAAGAACTCATCAAATAATCCGGCATCTCCAAGCCCGTATACTTCATGTATCTCTTGCTCGTTTGCCAACTTTTCTGCAATTCCCGCTTGATCCCGCTTAGCGGTTTGCCAAGTGAGTCGCGAGAATATGATTTCTGATGCTTTTTTAATAATATTCATCCCTGTATGGTGCAGGAATGAAGTCTATGTGTCAAGTGCCAGTGCTTTGTAACCCATTGGTATTATTGATGAAATTCGGCCGATAGGCTTGCCTGTGACGCTTGTTACCGGAGGTGGATAAGGGGGGATGTATTAGCCTTGAATACTATGGGAAAAGGAACCTATTAGAAGCCTTGTGATGCTTGATTGAACTGAGATAGGTGAAGTGGATGAAAAATTATAATTTTTGATTTTTAGAAATTTTTTCAAAAAAAATTACAGGCTTATGTCGAATATCCAGGCTAATATTATGCACCTTGACAAAGGTGCCTGAATTGTGTACGGGAATACTAGAATGGTTATCTAAAGGTTCCTTCGGTGACAAAATTGCTCTCGTGTGGGGAGGTTGCAACACTCGGAAAAGACGTTCTTGGTGGAATCAGCATCACTCCCCGAAAAGCAATTTCCTATCAGCCAAACTCTGATTTTAGGAAAATAATGGCTTATTCCTTCCAGGTAAAAAGAACTCTTTACCGGCTGGTATTATTGATTTTAATCGCGGGAGTTACATTTTGCCAGTCCCTTACCGGTCTCGCGGCCATCTCGGATGAGGATATCCAGATTAAAATAGGCGTGTTGGCCCTTCGTGGAGTTGATCATTGCCTGCAAAAATGGACGCCCACAGCGGCCTACCTCACAACCTCTATTCCGGGGCATTCTTTTGCCATCGTGCCCTTGAGATATGGACAAGTTCGCCAGGCCGTTACCGGACAGAAGATTGACTTTCTCATTGCAAACCCCATTTATTATGTGGAGATGGAAGCTAGTGCTGGGATTATGAGGGTTGCCACCCTGGTAAATAAGAGCGTAAACGGCCAGCCGATGACCACCTATGGTGGGACAGTTTTTACCCGGGCCGAGAGAAATGACATTAACAACATGAAAGATCTGGTGGGCAAATCTTTTATCGGCTCGGATCCACGTTCTCTGGGAGGCTGGCAGGCGGTGGTACTTGAGCTTTTGTCGCACGGCATCAAGCCGAAGCGAGACTTTGCTTCTCTCTCTTTCGCCGTCAGCCATAACGAAGTTGTTTACGCGGTGCGGGACGGGGAGGCGGATGCCGGGAGTGTGAGAACCAGTACTCTTGAACGGATGGCCGGGGACGGGGAAATTAACTTGGCTGATTTCAAGATTCTTCAGGGTTACCAACCTAAAATTATCCTGCTGCCTGAACTTATCCCATTGCATTCAACGCCTCCCTATCCGGAATGGCCGTTGGCCAAGCTTTTTCATACCAGTTATGAATTGGCTGAACAGGTTGTAATCGCGTTGGCTCAGATGCCGGCTGACAGTCAGGCCGCGACAGCCGCTTCCTGTCTGGGCTGGACCATCATCCTTAGCTATCAGCCTGTGCGCGAATGTCTACAGACGCTAAGACTGCCTCCTTACAAGGCTTACGACATAATCAATATAAAGAGATTGTTCCGGCAGTACTGGCTATCAATTTCCTGTGGCAGCTGTTTTGTGCTGCTGATTCTATTACTTTCTTTAAATCTGCTACGCGTTAACCGCCGGTTGAAAAGTGCTATTGTAACGCGTGAAAATGAATTATTGAAACGTCAGCGGGCCGAGGAATTATTACTTGAAAGAGAGGCTAAATTAAGCAGCATCTTCCGGGCCGCGCCAGCTGGAATCGGGGTTGTAATTGATCGGGTTTTCCAGGAAGTCAACCAATGGTTCTGGGAAATGGTGGGTTATTCCAAAGCAGAGCTGTTGGGGAAAAGTGCCAGGATGATCTATCCCACCGACGCGGATTATGAGTGTGTCGATCGGGAAAAATACCGACAGATGAATGAACGGGGCACCATAACAGTTGAGACCCGTATGCTAAGTAAAGAGGGCAAGTTCATAGATGTGCTTTTAAGCACGACCCCTCTGGATTTTGACAATTTGTCAGCCGGGGTAACCTTCATTGCTATAGATATAAGCGCGATAAAAAACACCGAGAGAAAACTTTCCGCGAGTGAAAAACAATATCGGTCGATGATGGAGTCGATGGAAGACCTGGTCTATATCCGCTCCGTGGATTTCCGGGTGAAATATATGAATCCGGCGATGATCAAGAGGATCGGGCGGGATGCCACCGGCGAGTTCTGTTTCAAGGCCATCCACGATTTTGATCAGAGGTGTCCCTTTTGTGATCTCATTATTGAAGATTTGCGGCCGGACATTGTCAGTCCCATGGACAACCGTTCGTTCCAGGCTTCCTGTTCACCCATTGTTAATGATGATAACTCAATGATGATTATTCTTCGGGATACCACCGATTTGAGGAAACTGGAAGCCCAGCTCTTCCAGTCCCAGAAGCTGGAAGCTATCGGCAACCTTGCCGGTGGGATAGCCCATGATTTCAATAATATTCTTACCGCCATCAACGGTTATTCCGAAATCGTTCAGATGAAGCTGGAAGAGGGCAGCGATCTGTGGAAGAACGTCCATGAGATCGAAAAAGCCGGCAATCGGGCGGCCAATCTTACCCGCCAGCTACTGGCCTTCAGTCGCAAACAGCTGATCACGCCAAAAGTGGTCAATATCAACAAACTGATAGCCGACATGGGGAAAATGTTATTTCGGCTGATAAGTGAGGATATCCGTCTGGAAACCTCACTGGATGTGGAAGTTGGTTCAATCTATGCCGATCCCGTCCAACTGGAACAGGTGCTTCTTAACCTGGTGGTCAATGCCCGGGACGCAATTAAAAACCAGCCCGAAACGGCCGGGAAAATCATAATAGTTTCCACCTCCCAGGTTTTTCTGGGTGATGACTATGTTGCCGATCATCCTGGCAGTTCTCCCGGCCGGTACCTGCTGTTTCAGGTGGAGGATAGTGGTTGCGGCATATCTAAAGAGGTTTTTGATCATGTTTTTGAACCTTTCTATACCACCAAAGCCGAAGGTTTAGGTACGGGTATGGGGCTGGCCATGGTGTATGGGATCGTCAAACAAAATGATGGCAGTATCTATGTCTACAGTGAACCGGGAGAGGGAACAACCTTTAAAATCTACTGGCCGATTATAGTGGAAGAAGTTAGCTCGGTTGGGGATCAGGCGCGTGAACAACCCAGTGGCGGTACCGAGGTGATTCTGCTGGCCGAAGATGATGAACAAATCAGAACAGTAATAAGCCTCCAGTTACGACGGGCGGGATACACGGTTATCGAAGCGTCCGATGGTCAGGACGCCCTGAGAAAAGCCAAAACCTATCAAGGTGACATTGACCTGCTGTTTACCGATGTGGTGATGCCGGTCATGGGTGGCAAGGAATTAAGTGAAAAAATCAAGGATATCTACCCCAATATAACCGCCCTGTTTACCTCTGGCTATACGGACAACGGCATTCATAGGGATATTATTAATCTTGGCAGGAACCGGTTTATCAATAAACCATATAATGTCAATGAGGTTATGATCAGAATTCGCGAATTGTTGGACAAGGTTCTCGCTGAAAACCGGAGTAGAACCTGATTCGGTCGAATCAGTACCTGATCCGAGTCTGCCTGAAGACGATAGCCGACCCTGATGACCGTGCGAATCAAGGCTGGGTGGTCGGGATCGATTGTGAGTTTCTGGCGCGGATGATGGATATGAACATCAATGGCGCGGTTCCAGGAGTAGAGCTGCCGTCGTCCCCAGACCAAGACCACTGCCAAATCGTTCACCATTTTTATGACTGTACCGGTAACTTGATTGGGAGAGCAATGTCGTTCTGGATCTCATGGATGTCACGGAAAGCAGCGGTGACGCCACGCAGTTTTATGCTCCCGGTCCGGGTATTCAGGGGAAAAATTCCACATGCAATATGTGCCATAACGACCAGATAATCTATAATCGCATCCAGCAATTTAAGTACAATTATTGTTGATATCGTCAGACGGATCAACCCTGTTTCCTTCAGCAAGAAGGCGGCGAACTGTTTCGTCAAGATATTTTTGCGTCACCGGATTTATGTATTTACGTATATTCCTGTACCGTGCTTCTTTTCCACGGAAGGAGACAGCCACTAATCTTGTTAGTGTAACATTTTTTATCACTACTGCCCGGCCCCCTGTGTCAGAATAGATGTCGTCATAAAGCAGAATTGCTCAATTTAGGTATCAAAAAGATCTGGGAAATTGGTTCACTACTCCCCGAAAAGCAATTTCCTATCAGCTATCAGCTATTAGCTCCTATCAGCCTCCGAAGTCGGTGACGGCACCTCAGTAAAGCTCTACCTCCCCTTAAAAACCCTCGAGACCGACCAAGCCGCAGCCAAGGTTGTCAACCAAACCATCCTCCTGGTCGAAGACGAAGAGGTACTCCAGTCTGTAGAGAAGAGATTTCTTGAAAAATTGGGCTACAACGTTTTATTAGCCGGCACCGGCAAAGAGGTCCTGCAAGTGCTGGAAAATCACAACGATACAGTTGATATTGCCCTGCTCGATGTCTATCTGCCCGATACCACGGCTGACAAATTCTTAAGAGAGCTGACAAAGTTCCGCCCGACCATCAAATTACTGCTCTGCAGCGCCAGCGTACCGAACTGGATAGTCGAGAAAACTATCGATTGCGGCGCCAAAGGCTTTATCAAAAAATCTTTCTCCTTCTCCGACAATGTTCAGGATGTCGCGCACCGGGCCGCTTTTGTGGACTACTGGTTAAAACAGCTCGATGAGCACCGCTATATCTTCACTTTTCTGGCCCCGAACATGGATTGGTTCAGTGACTTTGAGCACCTGCGGAGAACAGGCTATCTGCCATCTGGTTCTGATTTGTGCTGGCAGGTTGACAGAAGAGTTGGTTGGGAAATTTTCAGTGAATATGGTTTTCGGACCAGGATCGGCCGGACCCTGGAAAAAACCGGATCTTCAGTAGTGTGCTTGGATGGAGAATTGCTGCAGCCGGTGGTTGAGAGGTTGGAAGAAGTGCTGCGCAACGAGTTCGGTGGCTTTCGGAACCTGGAAGAAAAACCGCTGATCCAGTTTTTGCTTGGTCTGCTGGTTCACCTGAAAAACCGGGGTGGCGATTCCTTCCCGGGCTGATTTTATCATCCGACCGGCACGAATGCAGGATGCGGCCAAACCGGTGGTTATTTTTCTCGATGGCTTGTCCTATCACCGGGCGCGGGTGGGCCTGGATATGGCTCAGAGAATGGCCATTGTCCAAAGCGGTAAGTTTCATGTGTGGTCTTTGAGCTGGTATGATGTTCAGGATACTTTTACCCGTCAGCATAATTTTTACCGGGATTATCTGGATACCACAGCGCTGCCGGCCGGGGACAGGTTTGAAAAATTGCTGGCTGGCTATGGTTTGCATGAGTTGAAAGGTCTTGAACGGCAGAACAGTTTTGCTTTGCTGATGAGATTTTTGCGGCATCCGGAAGCCGATAGCTGGCGGCAGTTCAGTTTTGTCTGGTTGCTGCTGCATGCCGATGTCAATCGTTTTGCCGGTCCGGAAGCTGTTGATAGCTGGCGGGGTGGGATAGAAAATGTTTTCCCGGAAGAAATTGCGGCAAAATTTATCACTGTTGCCGGCGACAGCCTTTATGGGTTGTCCGAGCCAAAAGATCATCATGGCCAGGTGGAAATAGCGCAATTCATGCTGGTTGGGCAGGAAGCTTTACGTCCTCTTGGTGAGACTTCCGGAGTCAGGTTTGGTTGCTGCCTGGATGACAGCGAATTGAGACGAGAGGAAAACGGGTTCAGACTCGCTTGGAATGGCTATCTCCGCCTTTTCAATCTTTGCCAGTTTCTTCCTTATGCTTATTTTGTTACTCGGGAAGGCTTGCGGCAGAGAGTTTATGACAGTTTGAAATTATTAGATGATAGTATTCGGGAGACAGCGGGAGCAACGACGCAGCCCGGTCGGGAAGCCTGGAATGAAGTTAAGGAAATGACGGCTGAAACTTTGCATGGTTTACTCGATACATTAAGCGAGCACGACTGGCCGCTGCCGGAGGCGGGTTTTGAATTGACTGATAGTCGTGGTGAATCTATTGCACGGTATAAAATTTGATGATCTGGATGGTGGTCTGGACAGTCAAAAAGGTTATCGGTCGTTGTTGTCCGGGATAGTGCCGGTGGTTAAACGTTTTTCCACTTTTCAGGAGGAAATTGATTGTATCCTTCATTATCTTGATCAGGTGGAAGGCGAGGGTGGCTCGGTCAGCGAAATATGTCTGGTTGCCCGAACGCACGATTTACTGAAACAATACGAAGGGGCTTTGAAAGCCAGGGGCAGGGATATTTATTTTATCCGCCGTAGTGAGCCTGAAGACCGAAGATTGTCGGGTGTCAGACTGGCTACCATGCATCGGGTGAAAGGGTTGGAGTTCGATCGGGTTATTATTGCCGGGGTTAATGATAAGATGGTTCCCTGGGAAGGACACGGGGATGTATCCGGCGATCCCGTGGTCAAAAAAGAAAACGAGGACCATGAACGTTCCCTGCTTTATGTTGCCGCTACCAGGGCGAAAAAGGAAGTTGTGGTGACCAGCTTTGGTAAAATGAGCAGGTTTTTGGTCGGTGAAGTGAACTTGGGTAATGGAGTAAAATAAGCGCAATGATCATTAAACACCGTGATTCCAAAGAAACGGAAATTGCAAAGGTTTTTGATTGAACGTGAATTATACGCCTCGCATTAGGCGCAATTTACGAGCATCCTGTGCATGCGTATGTTGGGTAGTTTTAGAACGAAAATAGCCGTTGTAATGTTGTGATAACTTTTAATTGTGTTCCCGGATTGATAATCCCGAGCTTTTTTACGAGTCTTGTTTTGTCGATAGTTCGTATCTGGTCTAAGACAATTTGACCTTTTTTCTTTTTGAATGTACAGGAGATTCGGGTGGGATAATCTTTCCCGGCTGTGGTCATCGGGGCGACTATTACGGTGCGGATATGTGAGTTCATTTCATCAGGTGAAATGACCAGACATGGCTTGTTTTTTTTGATTTCTGAACCAACTGTAGGATCGAGATTTGCCAAATATACATCAAATCGATTTGCTACCATCGCCATTCGTCGTCATCCCAGGAATGTGAAATATTTTCAGCCTCATCTATAATTGTATCATCACCTCTATCAGCCATAGCCTTAAAAGCATCATCCCATCCGGCTCTCGGATTTGATACAGGGCATATAATTATCTTACTTTTTTCCACCTTTAACTCAATATCGTCAATGATTCCCGTTTGTTCGAGGAGAGGTTTTGGAATTCTTATACCTTGGGAATTACCTATTTTTACTATTCGTGCTCTCATATTTGACCTCCACTAAACAACACGTTGGCACATTGTAATTACATTTTTGCAGGAAGTCAATACCCAAATTTATTTTGCCTATCCATATTCCTCCTGCGAATGCGGAACAAATGAAAATACCAATGGTTTGGTTCATCAATATTTTCCCAAAAATCAGGGGCTATCAAAGATCATGGTTTCCTGAGTTGACCGGGCAATGACACTGATAAATCAACGGCCAAGAAAAGAAAGTAGGGTGTTTGATGATCACGGCCCTGATGGCCGAAAAGACTTACCTTCAATGGCTTTCATCCCTGCAAACCAACAGACTCGCCGCTCAGGTGTTTGACCGACCATCATTTGCAGAGGCGTTGCCTTTGTTGGCGTAGATCATCATGTTTTTTCATAGTTGTCGTCGGCATATTTTCTGCTTGTCGCTTGTTTCATGGGACACGCAGAATTCTGGCCGGCTGCTGCTGCCGTTTATCACCCTAGAAAGCCAAAAGACTCACCGCTCTGGTGTTTGATCGACGGTCATTTTGCCGATTTTGAGCAGGACTATGAAGAGCGGTTTACCGGACGATATGGCTTTTATCGACGGGTAATCCCTGATGTTGTTGGTCAATATCTCAGATGCGGAGATCTGCAGGAAGGAGCAGGCGGGCCAGGCGGAGGAAATTGTCGCACTGGTCGAGGGGATTGAAATAATCGATGTTGCAGATTATCGACCGTGCACCATACCTTCGCCAACCTGGCGGGAATGTATTAAGAAGATATGGGAAGTGGATCCGTTGGAATGTCCAAAGTGCCATGGGGTGATGAAGATCATCAGTTTCATCACTGATTCCCCCACCATCCGTAAAATTCTTTTACATCTTAAACTCTGGGAGCGACCACCGCCCGGCAAGGCTGGTCTGGAGACCATCAATGATGCTGATCAGCATCCTGCTCTCATTTACGAACCTTTCGATGATGGCTGGCCGGGGTATGAAGAGCCGCTTACTGCAACTTGGTAATCGTGGTATAGGGGCTTTTTGTGTTATTAACCCATTATCGGTGAGGCCAACCGGTATTAATCAGCATGCAATTGACAAAGGTGTCTGAATTGCGTACGGAAATATCAGGATGGTTACCTGAAGGTTCCCTCGGTGATAAAATTGCTCTCGTGTGGGGAACTGCAACACCCAGAGGAAGGATGTTCTTGGTGAAATAAGCATTACCCTCAGAAAAGCAATTTCCTATCAGCCAACACTCAACTACGGCATGAAGGATCTTTTTTTCCGCACCCGCCATTACCAACGACGTGAGCGGGAAATTCGCGATCTGGCCCCGTTGCTGATGTATGATATGTTCCGGGCCTTAAAAAAACTCAACGAAGAAGGCATGACCATCCTGCTTATTGAGCAGAATGCCCATGTAGCCTTGCAGTGCGCCCACCGGGGCTATCTGCAGGATACGCGGGTACCATCGCCATTTCCGGGACCTCAGAGGAACTGATGGCCACCACAGAAGTACAAAAAGTCTACCTGGGCGGCTGAAAAAGCCTCCTTACCCTATACTTTCCGCCAGTTTCAGCACCAACGTTTCACTCTCATCCCAACCAAGACAAGAATCAGTAATCGAACGGCCAAACTCCGTGCCTGATGCTCCCTGTGACCCTGGCAAAAGATAGCTCTCGATCATCAATCCACGAATCATACCTGCCAGATGTTTTGCCTGGCGACGGCTGTGCATCACTTCAGCGGCAATCCGCGGCTGTTCCTTATACTTTTTACCCGAATTGGAATGGTTCAGATCAACAATAATAGTTGGGTTCTCAAGCTTCCGCTCTTCATAAATGGCCGCCAAGCGTATCAGGTCTTCGTAGTGATAGTTGGGCAGATGGTTCCCGGCTCGATCAACAGAGCCCCTGATAACCGCATGGGTCAGACTGTTGCCGCTGGTAGAAACCTCCCAGTCATTGTAGATAAAGCGATGGGAAATCTGGGCGGCAAAAACTGAATCAAGCATTACCTTAAGGTCACCCGAGGTTGGATTTTTCATCCCTACCGGAACATCAAGTCCACTGACCGTAAGCCGGTGCTGCTGATTTTCCACTGACCGCGCTCCCACTGCCACATACGAAAGCAGATCGGCAAGATAGGGATAATTCCCAGGATAGAGCATTTCATCAGCGGCACTCAGATGTGATTCTTCCAGGGCCCGGAGGTGCATTTGCCTGATGGCCTTCAGGCCCTTGGCAATATCCGTTTTCTTCAAATGGTCTGGCTGGTGCAACATCCCTTTGTAACCCTCACCGGTAGTCCGTGGTTTATTGGTATAAATCCGCGGAATGAGCATCAGCACATCAGCAACCTGCTCCTGCAAACGGGCTAAGCGGCTGACATAGGTGCAGACAGCATCTTCATTATGGGCTGAACAGGGACCAATAATGAGTAAGAATCGCTGATCCTCCCGGGTGAAAATTCGCCTAATCTCCTGGTCTCGACTCTTTTTTATGGCCGCCAGATGTTTCGGTAATGGCAAGCTTGATAAAATTTCCTCAACGGATGGAAAACGGCATATATTAGTGAAACTCATAAGTTCACCTCTTCACATAGTTTCGCCAAAACCCTAAGGCCTGCCTCAACGCAAAAAAAGCTACCCAAGGTCTTCAACTTCGGCAAAAAAAATATTGTAATAGAGAAATTAAAAAGATAGTTTACCCTACAATGGGGGTATCAGGAAGGAAAGGTTGTAAATATGAAGTTGCCCTGCAGGTTAAGCCAGGTGCGCTGATTGACGTGATTCATGAAATACCTTTAGTAATACACGAGGTTTAGATGCTACTTTCTATCACTGAATCTGGCCGGGAAGTCAAGAAAAAACTGGAGAGGGGGTTAGGTTTCAGCCACTGAATTGCTCCATTGACAGGCTTCGGAGTACAACGCGGGCAACTCAGATTCTGCAATACCCAAACGGTTGGCAATTTTAGCTACGGCAGACCATTTCCCCTGTTCATAAGCAACGCTGAGCATCAGGAAACCAGCCAGCAAACCTTTTTTTTCCACCAGAGCGGTAATCAGGTTTTCGGGAAATGGTAACTGGGCCATAACTTTTTCCATTGGCTGATCAATGATGGCATCAATGGGAAAAAAATGCCCACCGTAAAAAGCTCGGCCGGCTTAACCGGCTGTTTAGCCACCTTGCTCATCAACTCACAAAATTTACCCCTGATGCAGGCTAGCCTGACCAACTCATCGGGCTTACCTTCTGCCAGCTTGGTGATCGTCATCAGCGACATGAAGCGTTTCATCTCGGTTGTCCCCATATAGATGAGCGCCTGCTTGATCGCCGATATTTTGCTTGGTTTAGCATCAAACGGTGAATTAATATAACGCAACAATTTATACGAAATTCCCACATCGTGCGAGATAATGGTTTCAAGGTCACCGAAATCAATATCTTCCTTGTTGATTTCAGCTATAATCTGCAACTGCGTAATGTGGGATGAAGGAAAGGCCAAAAGATTCGGTCATTCCATAACCTGCCTTGACCCGGATGCCAATATCATAGGAAAAACGTAACACTTCCAAGCTTGTTTTGGCAGGGCATGAACAGTCGGTTACTGCAACCTGGTAATCGTGGTATAGGGGCTGTTTGTGCTATTAACTCCTTATCGGTGAGGCTAACCGGTATTAATCAGCATGCAATTGACAAAGGTGTCTGAATTGTGTACGGAAATATCAGGATGGTTACCTGAAGGTTCCCTCGGTGATAAAATTGCTCTCGTGTGGGGAACTGCAACATCCAGAGGAAGGATGTTCTTGGTGAAATAAGCATTACCCTCAGAAAAGCAATTTCCTATCAGTTCAGTTCAACGAGCGGCTGCGGGGAAATCAAGCGCTTCACCAGCGTCAGCGGCAAGGAGACAATATCATGAAGGCATTGATTATCTATTTTTCCCAAACGGGCAATACACTGAGAATTGCCGAGTGCATTCGCGATGGCATTCTGGCTGCCGACGGCCAGTGCGAGATGACGATCCTGAAGGATGCTAAAACGAAGTCATTATCGGATTACGATCTCGTTGGTATTGGGGCGCCGGTGTTCTGGTACAAGGAACCCAGCAATGTCAGGGATTTTATCGAAGGACTGCCGGAGCTGAACGGCCAGCACTGGTTTGTTTTCTGCACACACGGCAACATCATCGGCAACTATTTTCCCTCGGTAGCGGAAAAATTACAGGCCAAGCGGGTGACGGTCATTGGTTTTTACAATACCTATGCAAACATCACCGTACCATTTTATCCGCAGCCGAGCTATACCTCGGGTCATCCGGATGTCGTTGATTTTGAGCAGGCCAAGGACTTCGGCAAAGAGATCATAAAAAGCAGCGTGAAAATTACCAACGGCGACCGTGATCTCATCCCCGAAGCCGGCCCGGTTTCATCCCCGGAATGGATTGAGGAGGGTAATGCCCTGACCGACGAGGTTATACGACAATTCATCCCCAGGTTCAGCATCAACAGCGAAACCTGCATTCAATGCCACGCATGTGAGGAAAACTGCCCGGTGCAGGGGATCGATATTGCCGCTGATCCACCCCGCATCCAGGAGCCGTGCATGTACTGCTGGCGGTGCGTGACCATTTGCCCGACTCTTTCAGTGGAAGCGGATTGGGAACCGTTGGTGGCCATGGCGCCAAAAAATTATGCCCGCTACAAAAAAGAACTGGATAAAGTTGCCGCACGTGGCGGATTCCGTTGGCTGGTTGATCCGGAAAGCATTAATGTTGATGATCCGCTGTACAAACAGCGTCAACACGAACTCAACAGGGAAAAAATCTCTGAAGACAGCGCAAACAATGATTAAACATTTTAGCTGGCAAAAACCACCGCCATGCAGCTTATACAGTTGTCCTGAAAATTTCATCAGTGGGTTTAATAAAACAAGGATGTTACGGCTGGTTTTATGATCGGCAATGTCAGTTTGCAATCATAAAGAAAAGAAGATTATCACTCTACAAAAGCAATTTTAGTTGTATTGTTATTTCAAAATGATTTCAATCCGGCTGTTTTGCCGCCGGCCTTCGACTGTCTCGTTCGATGTGACCGGTTGATAGTGCCCAAACCCTGTGGCTGACATCCGTTCAGGAGCAATGCCAAGTACATCTTGAAAAAACTGAACCACCGTCGTAGCCCGTAGAGCAGACAGCTCCCAATTGCTGGCATACTTTGCCGTTGACTTCAGTGGACGGCTGTCAGCATGTCCCTCTACGCGGATATAAACATATTTCCCCTTCTGTAACAATTTGTCGAGCTCTTTCAACTTTTGCTTCCCTCTTGCACTCAATATGGCTGTTCCAGGCCGAAACAAAAGGTTGTTCATGAAAACAAGCTTACCAAATAGTGGAGTTGTGGCTCCCTGCGAATTTTGCGCGGCAACTTGTTCCTGTATATTCTTCTGCAATGTCTGGTTTTCATCATCAAACAGTCGAATAACCGTCTCCTGCAGGGAAATAACTATTTCTTTTTTTCTAATTGTTTGATTTAACTCTTCAACTTTCTGATAGAGAAAGTTGTTTTCATCATGCAGCTGATTAGCTTTGAGCTGCAGTTGAGCCTGTTCCCGCCCTGAAAGTTCAAGTGTCCGTTGAAGCTCGCCGCATTTCATTTCACTTTTCGAAAGTTGTTCCTGGGTATTGCGATAATTATTGCCAGCGGTAAAAAATGGAGCTTTTGCAGCACAGCCACACATGAATAATAGAGATATAAAACATGTCCACAGAATAAGTCTGTCTTGCATTTTTATCCCTCATGGAAACGAGGTTAAATCATACCCCCCCCCATGTGCCTCCTTCAGTCTTGAAGAACAAAAGACAGGCACTGGGCGGATCGTGATAAACATATAAAAATTATGACAGTCAAGTTTTCAAGATGATATTCCGATATGATAGAAAGCGCCGGGCAAACAAGAATGTAAGCATGTACAACAACAAAATGAGCAACGATAAGGATATTAACCTGCAGGATCAGTTAACTGCGGCTGGACTAATATCATAACATAACGATAATCATATTTTTATATTTTTACAGTATTGTCCTCAAGTCAGAACATCAACACTAACACCATATTAAATATATTCACATATAAATTTATACAATTTCTTCCATTAAAGCTAATCGGTTGTTTTGTATCAATTATTTATTCATTTTCACAGCGTGATACGCAATATGCACACTAGCCTAAGCATCTCCCAGCAAAAAACTAATCCGGATAGCAGTTTTGCTGCCAGGTATAAATCCAGTCAAGACACCAGGTCATCGTTTAAATCCACTATCCAAAAAAAAATATTATTTAGGCTTGTCGTTGCCGGCACCCTCATTTCCATTGTCCTTGCATCTGCCGTATTCTTCATTGAGCTGCAAAGACTTGGTCGTCTGGTCAACAACCGTGCCAGCGAAATAGCTACCCGTTTTAATGCTGAAGTTCACCATCTGCTGGATGACCCGAAGCTGGGCAGGAAAGCAGCTCTTCGTAATAAGCTTAAGGTACTGTCCATCGCTGGCAAAATGAACCTGGGGATGGGCCATGTCATCTATGCGGGGATTTATGACCTTGATGGCAATCCAATTGTTATCGAAAGAGATACCCTGTGTACTTATCAAGAGGCAGTCGATGATATCATGTTATCTTTCGACCATCATCTGCCAAAAAACTCCAGAAAATATCATAAGTATAGAACGATCAACGGAAAACCTCATATTCAGCTCACTTATCCGCTCACCAACAGCAAAGGAGAGCAAGCGGCAGTCATTGAAGGCCTTTTTGCCGTCTCCAGAAAAACCATCGACGAGGTTGTGAGAAGAATTATGCGGACGGTCCTTGAGGCCATCGGTATCGTCATGCTGACCACTCTGATTCTTTACCCCATTATCATAACGCTCTTCAGGCGATTGTCAACACTCACCGACAGCCTTCTGCAAGCGAATATCGAAACTCTGAGGGTTCTTGGCAGCGCTGTTGCCAAACGGGATAGTGATACGGATATACATAACTACCGGGTAACAATCTATTCGGTAAAGCTTGCTGAAGCGCATGGCCTACATTACAGCTTGATTCAAAAACTGATCAAAGGCGCCTTTCTGCATGATGTTGGCAAAATTGGAATCAGTGATCAGATATTGCTGAAACCCGGGAAGCTGACAGAACGTGAATGTGAGATAATGAAGCGCCATGTCAACTACGGCATCGACATTATCAGGCATTCCGAGTGGCTGAAAGATGCCTCGGACGTGGTCAAATATCATCATGAACAATTTGCTGGCGGGGGATATCCTGCCGGTCTCAAAGGTGATTCAATCCCAATCACCGCTAGAATTTTTGCGATTGCGGATGTTTTTGATGCCCTGACTTCCAGTCGGCCTTACAAGGATCCGATGCCTTTTGAAGACGCCATGGGAATTTTAGCAGATGGACGCAACAATCACTTCGATCCATTCCTCCTTGATACGTTTATCACCATCGCAAAATCTCTTTATGAAGCGATTTCAAGCTGCACGGAACAAAGCCTGCACCAAAGGCTCGAATCCATCACCCGCCAGTACTTCTCCAGAGAAATGTACAAAAAATCTTGACAGCAGCTTTGGCTTGAAACACGGCAAACCAGGGGTGGCCATGACCCCCCAGACCTTTCAAAAGCTGAAAAAACAGGAGAGGGGGATGGCGCCAAAACTATGGCGGTCATCCTGCTTTTTGAACTCCTTGGTGCGCAGGACCTGGGTAAAAGTGAGCATGAACCTGCCATAGCTGCAGGCGGCGCCGGCGGCAAGGTCAGCGACCAGGGGTTTCTTGTCGACGCTGTGACTATGGGTGAACGTATTGCCATCTAGAAAAATATCCCTGAAAACCAGCCGACTGTCAAAGGCGCCGAGGAGATAAAAGCTTGGCCTGCAGCTCACCCCCATGCTGGTGCTGCCCGCCGGCCTGATCAGCGAAACACCAAAATTTTCCGGAATGTTCCAGCCGAGCCGCATCTCCAGACCGCCATTGAAGTAGGTTGCCACATTGCCCAGGGTGCCGCCCACATGGCTAATGGCCGCCCATCCCCTCTTTGTGGGGGTGAAAGAGCCATTTTCTTTCATACGCGAGGACAATACCGGGCTCATTGTTTAGCTGATGATCCCAGCCGTTGGGGGTCTGGAGATCACGGAGATTATGGACAATCTTCTGGGAGTTCTCGGCAAACGATTCCGGCCCTACCAGACCCAGTTGAATTTCCACTGTGTCCATGGTGGCAATGCCTGCCGGGAGGATGCTTTTCCGGTGTATAAAGTCAAGGACCTTTTTGGGGATTTTTCTCTTGTCCTGTACGGCTGGCGACAGGTTCACCCCGTTGGTGTAGTTGCTGTCGGTGCCGGTGAACAGGTCGTTCTCGAAATAGCAGCTGTGAATCCAGGGATTCAATTCTGCCGCCCGGGAACTGATGGGGAACAACAGGGTGAACAGCAGCAGGGTAAGTGATAAAATGTGCAGTATCATCGTCGGGCATCGGTCTCGTTGTTTGTCCCTTCAGACGGGTTTTAGGTGCCGCGATGCTAGGAGAATGTATCATGCTTTACCGGGGTACGGAAACGAAAAACTTTTCTTCAGTTGCCGGTTCGACGGCGAAGATGACTGATGGCAAAAGCACTCTTATCCGGCAGCCTTTCTGCCAGGCAAAGGTTTTTGATTGAACGTGAATTATACGCCTCGCATTAGGCGCAATTTACGAGCATCCTGTGCATGCGTATGTTGGGTAGTTTTAGAACGAAAATAGCCGTTGTAATGTTGTGATAACTTTTAATTGTGTTCCCGGATTGATAATCCCGAGCTTTTTTACGAGTCTTGTTTTGTCGATAGTTCGTATCTGGTCTAAGACAATTTGACCTTTTTTCTTTTTGAATGTACAGGAGATTCGGGTGGGATAATCTTTCCCGGCTGTGGTCATCGGGGCGACTATTACGGTGCGGATATGTGAGTTCATTTCATCAGGTGAAATGACCAGACATGGCTTGTTTTTTTTGATTTCTGAACCAACTGTAGGATCGAGATTTGCCAAATATACATCAAATCGATTTGCTATCATCGCCATTCTTCGTCATCCCAGGAATGTGAAATATTTTCAGCTTCATCTATAATTGTATCATCACCTCTATCAGCCATAGCTTTAAAAGCATTATCCCATCCGGTTCTCGGATTTGATACAGGGCATATAATTATCTGACTTTTTTCCACCTTTAACTCAACATCGTCAATGATTCCCGTTTGTTCGAGGAGAGGTTTTGGAATCCGTATGCCTTGGGAATTACCTATTTTTACTATTCGTGCTCTCATGTTTGACCTCTACTAATCGTGATATTCAAATTTTGAGCAAAATCCTCATGCCGCCCAGGCAGTGGAAAGCTTCTCGGCCTGCCTTAAGACCAGGTCGATTGCCTCGGCCCGGCGGTCGGGCGGGTATTTGTATTTTTTCAGGAGCCGGCGAATCATGTTGCGAATCCTGGCCCTGACGTTCTCTCTGATCTGCCAGTCGATGGTGGTGTTGGCCCTGAGTTTTTCGGTCAGCTCATGGGCGATTTTCTTGAGGGTCTCGTCACCCAGTTCCCGGGCGGCGCTTTCGTTGTTAGCCAGAGCGTCATAGAAGGCGATCTCGTCGGGGCTGAGACCCAGTTCCTCATCTCTTTTGATACCTGCCTGAAAGTCCTTAGCCATCTGAATCAGTTCTTCGATAACCTGAGCTGTCTCAATAATCCGATTGTGATATTTTCTTAAAGTTTTGAGCAGGCGCTCTCCATACTTCATCTCCTGGACAACATTGTTGCGGGTTCGGGTTTTTATCTCATCGCGCAGGAGTTTTTCCAACAGCTCAACCGCCAGATTCTTACCCGGCATCCGGCGCACATCCTCCAGAAATTCGTCGGAAAGGAGGCTGATGTTGGGCTTGTCAAGGCCGGCCAGAGCGAAGATATCAGCCACTCCCTCGGAGATTACCGCATTGTCGATAATTTGTTTGAGCAGGGTATTCTTTGCCTCTTCGGAGCGTTTGCTGTCGACCGTGGTGTGTTTGATGATCACGGCCTTGATGGCCGAAAAGAAGGCGATCTCCTTGCGCAGCGGCCTGGCTTCATCCAGGGTGCTGCAAAGCGAATACGCTTTGCCGATGGCGGCCATGGTGTCAAGGAAACGCTTTTTACCGTCATCAAGTGTCAGAAGGTGATTGGCGGCCAGCGGCAGCAGCCGGACCGCATCAGTTTCATATTCGCTATAGTCGAACCTATGCAGCATGCCTCTTACCACTTCCAGCTTTTCCAACAGCAGGGCGAGGGCTTCCTCAGCCAGCCGGGTAGGCGAGCCTCTTCCCTTGGAGTCGGTATAGTCTTTCATGGCCTTTTTGAGCTCGTTTCCGATGCCGATATAATCAACCACCAAGCCTCCGGGCTTGTCCTTGAAGACCCGGTTCACCCGGGCGATGGCCTGCATCAGGTTGTGCCCCCGCATGGGTTTGTCAACATACATGGTATGACAGCAGGGAACATCGAAGCCGGTCAGCCACATATCCCTGACAATCACCAGCTTAAGCGGGTCAACCACATCTTTAAATCTTTTTTCAATCCGTTTCTTGGTCTGTCGGTTGTAGATATGGGGCTGCAGGTGCTTCCGATCGGCGGCCGAGCCGGTCATAATAATCTTGATGGCCCCTTTTTCGGGGTCAGGATCATGCCAGCCAGGTTTTAAAGCGATGATCTCATCATACAGATTGACGCAGATTTCCCGGCTCATGCAGACGATCATAGCCTTGCCTGGGATTACTGCCGTCCGGGTCTCAAAATGTGTCACCAGATCCTGAGCCACTTCTTTTAAACGTGGTTCAGCCCCCACCAGCTTCTCCAGGGCCGCCCATTTGCTCTTGGTCTTTTCCCGTAAAGTGAGATCCTCCTCATCTTCAATGACCTCTTCAACTTCATTATTAAGCTCTTCAATTTTTTCACGGTTGATGTCGAGTTTAGCCAGGCGGGATTCATAGTAGATAGGGACGGTGGCGCCGTCATCGACGGCGTCCTGAATGTCATAGATGGAAAGGTAATCGCCGAAAACGGCCCGGGTGTCCTTGTCCTCAAGGGCTATCGGGGTGCCGGTGAAACCGATGAAAGAGGCATTGGGCATGGCATCGTGCAGATGTTTGGCATAGCCGAAGACGTATCTGCCGGTTTTGCTGTCGAGCCTGGCCTTGAATCCATACTGGCTGCGATGGGCCTCATCGCTGATGACGACGATATTATGGCGTTGGCTTAAGACCGGATGGGTTTCTTCATCGTTGACCAGTGAAAATTTCTGCACGGTGGTGAAGATGATGCCCCCAGCCTGGCGGGCGGCCAGCAGTTCGCGCAGATTGTCCCGGCTGTTGGTCTGGACCGGAGTCTGCCGCAGCAATTCTCTGGCATGAGAGAAGGTATTGAAAAGCTGGCCGTCGAGATCATTGTGGTCGGTAACCACGACAAGCGTCGGATTGCTCATCTCCGGCTGCTGCAGGAGTTTACCGGCATAAAAACACATCGAGATACTTTTGCCCGACCCTTGCGTATGCCAGACCACCCCGGCCTTGCGGGAGCCCGGTACGACTTCGCGGCCATAAGTTGCTCTTATTTCACCCTGGGAAAATCTTTTTGATGGCTGTGAGGCGATCACCGTTACCCGTACCGCTTCCCGCACCGCGTGAAACTGGTGGTAGCCAGCAATCTTCTTGATAATGACATCGCCATCCTGCTCAAAAATGATGAAGTAGCGGAGATAGTCAAGCAGAAGCTCACGATCGAAAAAGCCTTTGACGACCTTTTCCAGTTCATACGCTAACAGCGGCTTGTCATGCTCATTCTTGAGCGTCCGCCAGGGGGCAAAACGCTCTTTGCTGGCGGTCAGCGAGCCGATTCGGGCCGTAATCCCGTCACTGATTACCAGGGCTTCGTTAAAGACGAAGAGATCGCTGATCTCATCCTTGTAGGTCTGGAGCTGATTAAAGGCATCCCAGATATCGGCCTGCTCATCGGCCGGGTTTTTCAGTTCAATAACCGCCAGCGGCAGGCCGTTGATAAAAACCACCAGATCCGGCCGCCGGTTCATTTTGCTGCCCTGAACCGTAAACTGGTTGACGATCAGAAATTGATTGTTATGAAAATTGTGAAAATCGATCAGCCGGACATGATCATGACGGTTCTCTTTGCCGTCGCGATAGGTGACCGGCACTCCTTCCAGCAGCAGCTTATGGAAAGCCTTGTTATTTTGCAAAAGGACCGGTGATTGCGGTTTACTGACCATAAGCGCCGCTTCTTCCAGGGTGGCAGCGGGCAGGTGAGAATTGAGACGACTTAAGGCCGCAAGCAGTCGGCTGAACAGAACCACCTGGCGATAATCCTCCCGCTCCGGCCTGGGACCGTCATGGGTAAGGTCGGGTCCGTAGGCATAGTCGTAGCCGCCTTCATGGAACCAGTCAATACAGAGCTGTTCAAGCTGATCTTCAGTGATCATCGCTTACCCATTGTCTTTACGGTATCGACACATTTTTATTATATGTCGATATTTTGCATATTTATCGACAGGTTAAAAATAATCAGGCAATTATATTTTTGATTTCTTGTATTGTTTTTCAGCAAAGACATGGTTTCACTACCGTCATACAGCCATCTCCTCATTAGTGGTTTTAGTCTTTCCGACACTGATTTCGCCGGAGAGGAGCTTGGGGAGGAGGGTGTCGCGGAGTTTGGTTAAAGTCACACATTCCAGCCGAGACTCAATTTGCTTAAATAGCAATTTGTCAATGAGATCAAAAACGCCAAAATCGACATTAGACACAGCACACAATGCTTCTTTAATATGACTTCGTTTGATATGTCCCATCGTCACAGCTTTATCAGCTGCAATCTGTTGAAAAACAGCAAGATGGTGTTTAGTCCAGAGATAATAAAACCATTTTGGGTAACTATCAGATGTGACTTTGAACAAATGTTGATTTAGTGCTGCCTTGCCACCACACCAGAGATCAACCATTAATGAACCAGACCAGGAGAAAACAACATCTCCGTTGTCAATAATACAGGATGGTTTTATATTTGGTGAGGCTTTTTCATCCGTGGTAGCTACCCCAGCTTTGAGCTGGGCGATCTTTACAACAGGCAAAAAATCAGCTTCGTTTTCAGGGCGGAACTTCTGAAGGGCAAGGCCATTTTGGTAATGTGCTATCTTGTCAAGGGGTTTCACCTCCCACCCCTTGGGAATTAACCCTAATTTGGAGTCCACCAGTTCATTGGGAAAGAGGGCTGCGGTGGTGGTGAGTTGGACAAGCTGGACAGGGGGGAGGTGGTCGAGTTCAGCATCGGTCTTGCCGCTGATGGTGCTCATGGCGGCGCGTTCCGGGTCCTGGCCGTTCTTTTTGGCCTCGATCTTGGCCTTGACCGGTTCGAAATCCACAAACCAGGATTTAAAGATGGCCTGGGCCATCTGCTCCAGAGTCTGGTTGATTTGGCGGCTGAGTTCGATTTTGTCATCCAATGAGCAAAGAATGTTGGCAATTATCTTCTGCTCATCTAAGTTGGGGTAATAAATTGGAACATCACTTAAAATTTTTGTATTGATCGAAGGCATGGTTGCGCCTACAGCAATACTCCTTATGTAGTTCCTGAAGTATTCTAAACCAAAGAAATAAGAGAGATAGGTCGGATCTATTTTACTTTTATCGACTCTCACGCGTAAACAACGGCCAGAAAAAAGCCATCCATTTTCTGATTTACGAACAAGCGCCCTCCTATCAACTGATCCCACACGTGAAAAAACGATGTCACCATTCTGTAAATGATATTTTGACAGTCTTTCTTTATCTTTATCAGAAACAAAAGGCGTATTCTGGTGAAGAATACGATTGTCACCTAAATGTTCAACAGTGATTATTGGGGTTCCTACCTCAACGTAATCTTCATTGTGAAGTTGGCTGCCGAATGGGCCTGTTTGAACACCAATCTTTTCTAAACATAAATCAGCAAGTTGATTTTTCGAAAAATCACCTCTGATTTTGCCATATTCAGTTATTTGAGGATCAGCACTCATATCCCAACCCTGCCAGATTTTCTTTAATCTGTTCTTCCAACCGGCCACTCTCGGCAAACTGCTCTTTGAGCTGACCGGTCAGCCGGGCCATTTTCTCGGCGAAGGGTTCGCTGTCATCTTCCTCAGCCGCCGCACCCACATAGCGGCCCGGTGTTAAGACATGGTCATGTTTGGCAATCTCCGCCAGGGTCGCTGACTTGCAGAAACCGGCTTCATCTTCGTAGCCTTCGTCTTTTTGCCAGGTGTGAAAGGTGCCGGCGATTTTGGCGATATCCTCTTTCTTGAAATCCCGCAGCACCCGGTCCTTCATATAGCCTAAGCCTCGAGCATCAATAAACAGCACCTCGCCGGAGCGGTCCCGGAAACTGTTACGTTCCTTCTTGTTACGGGTCAGGAACCAGATGCAGGCCGGAATCTGGGTGTTGGTGAAAAGCTGGCCGGGGAGAGCGACCATACATTCGACCAGATCGTTTTCAACCAGGGCTTGGCGAATCTTTCCCTCATTTTTGGTGTTGGAGCTCATCGAGCCATTGGCCAGCAAAAGGCCCATTGAACCGGTGGGGTTTAGATGGTAGAGCATATGTTGGAGCCAGGCGAAGTTGGCGTTGTTGGAAGGCGGCCGGCCATACTGCCAGCGGGGGTCATCGTCACTGACGCCGGTATCCCACTCCTTCATGTTGAAAGGCGGATTGGCCATGATAAAATCGGCCCGTAAATCGGGATGTTGATCGTTGGTGAAGGTGTTGGCCGGTTCGCGGCCGAAGTTGAAATCGAGACCGCGAATAACCATATTTATGGCGGCCAGCTGCCAGGTTGTGTGGTTGTATTCCTGACCGTAGATCGAAACATCGCCGAGGCGGCCGCCGTGCTCCTTGATAAAACGTTCGCTCTGAACAAAAAAACCGCCCGAGCCCATGGCCGGATCGTAGACCCGACCGGCGAAGGGTTGCAGTATTTCGACGATCAGGCTGACGATCGCCTTTGGGGTATAAAACTGGCCGCCCTTCTTGCCTTCGGCCAGGGCGAACTGACCGAGGAAATATTCATAGACGTGGCCGAGGATATCCTTGGCCTGGAGGTTTTCGTGAGTGAAAGGGATTTCGGAGAGGAGGTTGATCAGCTCGATGAGCTTGACCTGGTCGATTTGCAGGCGGCCATACTGCTTATTGAGAATGCCCTTTAGCTTCGGGTTGTCCTTCTCGATAGCCTCGAGGGCGTCATCAATCAGCCGGCCGACACTGCGGAAGGTGTAGGTTGAGATATTACCGTTTTTAATCCCGATCTCGCTGCCCGGGGCCAAGGTCGCGTTATCCCTTAAAGTCTGCCAGCGGGCCAGTTGTGGCACCCAGAAGACATTCTTTTCGGTGTAGTAGTCGCGAATCTCCAACTCAGAGGCAACCTCACCTTGATACTCTTCATCCGAATCATATTCTTGCCTGTCCAGAAAATAGTCATGTTTAGAGTCCTTGAACTGTTCGATCAACTCCTGCCGCCTGATGTCAAAGGCATCCGAGACATATTTGATGAAGAGAAGTCCCAGAACTGCATGTTTATACTGGGCCGCATCCAGGGTGGAGCGCAGCTTGTCGGCCGCAGTCCACAGCTTCTTGTCAAGAGCATCGAGAAATTTCTGTTCTTTGTCGGACATGGAGTTACCTGTTTCTATCCGGTTGCGTGGCCGCAAACCACTGGTCAATAATGTCTTTCATAAACGCCAATGTTTGCCGTTCTTCTAGCCGGGAATAGCAACTATTTTAAACCTTAGAAATTCATTGTTGCTTCCGTTAGCTGACCCTGGCCAAGCTCTGTGAGGTAAACTTCATCTATTGTTAATTCACCACATTTTGGGCAAACCAGTTTTTTCTCAAATCTTGGGCGCATTGTTTTTTCATCAATCGAGACTTGCCCTATGTCACAATCAAAGATCCTTTTGCATTTTTGACATTCGAAATTGATTTTCAATTATTTCTCCCATTTGATGTTGTTAACTATGTCAATCGAGCCACGCGGTTTTTTGCGTCGGCTGCATTAGCCTGATTATGCCCCGGCATTATTCTCAAGCCCTGTTTTTGTTGTATTAACTGGAATAATTCGCAGTTTGATATCAGACCAAATTTTACGCTTTATCATTCTCAAATCAAATTCGGTCTGTAGGTTCATCCAAAACTGAGCCTCAATACCAAAATAGCGCTGTAGTCTCAAAGCGGTATTGGCAGTGATGGACCTTTTCCCGTTGACAATCTCGCTGATCCGATTGGGAGGGACAGAAAGGTCACGTGAAAGCTGGTTTATACTGATACCTAATGGTTGCATGAAATCTTCACGCAGGATTTCACCAGGGGGAATTGGGTCAAGAAGTTTTTTAGCATTCATAATAATACCTCAATGATAATCGATAATTTCAACATTAAATGCATTACAATCATGCCACTCAAAGCAAACACGCCATTGTTTGTTAATACTGATAGCGAATTGCCCCTTCCTATCTCCCTTTAGAGCATGAAACTTATTGCCTGGGTTAAGCATTAAAGCTTCCAGACTCGGAGCGGCATGAAGAACCATAAGCCTTTTTCTCGCCTGCCGTTCACAAGATTGGAAGCGGCGAACTCGCTGATCGTTGAATAACTTTTCAGTGTCTCGGCAGGAGAATGAATTTATCATATACGAAGCGTATTACGTTCGTCGTAATATGTCAAGCGGATTATTTTTAATGAAGGTATAACGCTGAGCTGAGGGGCTGGGCAGACGTAATACCAAAGCTCTGATAAAGTCATAAAATACACTACAAAATTAGAACCCCTGCCCAGTTCCTCTACAGCGTCTTGTTGAGCAAATTGCCGGGCAGGGTGATCAGGCTCATGTGGTGGGTGATGCCCAGGGCGGCGATGGTCAGATAGAGATTGACTCCTGATCCCCATGAACTGCCGGCGAGAATTCCCAATGAATTTAATGCATCCATCCGGTGACCTTCTGCAACGATTCATGACAGGAAAATCAGAGACAATAAAGCATGAAAAGTGAATCAGGTCAGCAATCCAAGCCAGAGGGCATAGGTGAACGCGGAGAGGATGGTGCTTAAAGAAACGCAAGCTACTGCCAGGTCAACTTCACCGCCCATTTCCTGGGCCATGACAAAGGTGAGCGTTGCAGAGGGTGTTGCCAACAGAATTAAACCGGGAACCATGCTTGTGGTTTTAAGACCAACCAGGAAATAGAGTAGTAGTCCAAGGCCAGGCAATGCCACCAGTTTCAAGGTTGCAGACAAAAAAGCCAGGGGTAACCAGCGACGTAAAAGGCTGGGGGAGAGTGATGCCCCGATGAGCAGAAGCCCCATGGGCAGGGCCAAACCGCTCAATATCTGTAAAAAACGGTCAATGATTACTGGTAAATGGATGCCGCTCAGGTTGAATATCATGCCGCCAGTGGCCGCCAGGATAACCGGATTGAAAAATACCCGGGTAAACATTTCCCACCCCCGACCTTTCTTTTCAGCATTGCCATAGAAATGCAGGATGAAAACCGCCAGGCAGTTCTGCATCAGCATCAAAAAGCCCACCAGCATGCTGGCCTGGGAGAAGTCTGCTTCACTGAGGTAGTAAAATGACACGGCCAGGCCAATGTAGCCCAGGTTGCCATGAATGGCCGCCTGGGAAAATGTCCCCTTGACCGGGCCGGAAACCGCTGTCCGGCGATGATTGAAAAGCCAGCTCAGCAGGACAATGATGAGTACTGCCAGCATGGTCATCAGCACCAGCCGGAGATCAAATTGCTCTTTAAGCGAGGCCCGGGTCAATGCCCGGAAGACCAGGGCGGGAATGGCCAGGTAGAATACCAGGCGGTTGGCCGGGGTGGTAAACTGTGGTTCCATGAATCCCAGTCGTCGGGCTCCGGTTCCCAGAAAAATAAGCATGAAGATGGGAATAATGGTAACAATGACCTGGTGCATTTTTCAAAACCATGTAAGAGTTGTTGCTGGCCGCTGAGTCAGCCTGTTGAGGGCTTACTTCGTGGTGGCAAAGAGCTTTTTGTAGTTCCCATAGCCTTCTTTTTCCAGCTCCTCAACCGGGATAAAGCGTAAGCTGGCTGAGTTGATGCAGTAACGGAGGCCGGTTGGCGGCGGTCCGTCACTGAACACATGGCCCAAATGGGAATCAGCATCCTTGCTGCGTATTTCAGTTCTGACGCTGAACAGTCGGCGATCTTCCTTTTTGACGATATGTTCTATTTCCAGGGGGCGGGTGAAGCTGGGCCAGCCGGTACCGGACACGAATTTGTCCGTAGAGCTGAAAAGAGGTTCACCGGAAACAATGTCCACATAGATTCCAGCCTTTTTATTGTCCCAATACTGGTTGGAAAAGGCTTTTTCCGTGCCATCTTCCTGAGTGACATGATATTGCAACATGGTCAGTTTGCTTCGTAATTCTTCCGTTGTCGGGCGCTGATATTCTTTCTTTTGACCGGGATTATCTACCGGTGTTTCATCCGTTTTCCAGACGCTGTCCAGGAACTGATCCCTTCTGGAGTTGGTCCGATAGAAACGATAATGGACTTGATTTTTTTTATAATAATCCTGGTGATAGGTTTCCGCCGGATAGAAGGTAGTTGCCGGCAGTATTCTGGTGACTATCGGTTTTTTGAATACGTGTGAATCAACCAGTGCCTGCCGGGATAATTCAGCGGCTGTTTTTTGTTTTTCCCCATGGTAGAAAATTACTGACGTATATTGCGTTCCCCGATCGACAAACTGGCCGCCGGCATCGGTGGGATCTATTTGCTGCCAGTAAAGATCAAGCAGTTTCGCATAGCTGATTCGCTGGGGATCAAAAGTAATCTGTACCGCTTCCAGATGGCCGGTGGTGCCGGTGGAAACTTCCTCATAGGTGGGGTTTTCCGTGTTGCCGCCGGTATATCCTGAAATCACCGCTTCAACTCCCTCCAGCTGATCAAAAGGATGTTCCATGCACCAGAAGCAGCCACCGGCAAAGGTTGCCTTTTCCTGCTCCTGCTGTGCTAAGGCTTGGCGGGCTGCAATCAGGGAGAAGAGGGTGAAAAATACCAGGATAGATGCTTTAATAATCATTTTTAAACTCCAGCTATCTTTTTTCACGGTTAGGGTTTAACAACGGTGGCTTCTGTGCCTGTCCGCGAATATGATTAATGGTTGAAAGCACTCTTGGTAGGCTGATGAATTGCCGTTCCAGGTATCGTTTTCCGGGAAAATTAAGCAGGGTAATGGCCAGCAGGATGGTCAAGATTCCCTGACCGGGAAGAAACAGCATGGCTATGCCTGCCAACAGGAAGATGATGCCAAAAAGATTTTTGCTGATTATAATGATCCAACGGATAATGGGATGCCGACCATGATAGTAGGGTCGCTGTCGGGTAAAATAGTCTGCCGGCATCCGGATCAGTAAAAGGGGAACAACGATCAGGGTACCGATGAAGGCCAGCGCTGATGAGATGGTAAGCCACCAGAACAGGGATTCATGGACCTCAAACCATGTCATGATACTGGTTGGTACAAACATGAATCCAAACTCGCCTGTGGGGACAGTTTTTAAAACGGTCCCCCATTAAGGCAATTTTGACGCTCCATGTGCCGGAAAAAAGTAAAGGGCTACCCTCACGATGTCGCGCCCGAAATAACCCCCGGTTGAGTACCATGCTATTGCCGTAAAAAGCATGCAGACAACAGTGATTACGACAAATTTTTAACAATCATTTGCAGCGGTCGCTTTTTCGGGCTGCTGCCTGATTTTCTGGCATAGCCGATCGGGATAACGGCCATAAATTCACCCTCTGGCTCTCCCAGAAATTCCAACACCTCATCCTTCAGCAAAAAAAGAATCCCTAGCCAAACCGATGCCAGCCCCAAGGAAGTTGCTGCCAATAAAAGGTTCTGGACGGCAGCAGCTGAACTCTGGATCTCCATGGTGCGGAAGAAGTCATAAGAGATATTTTTGTCTATTTTAAAAAGATCGGTGCCATGTTCAATCAGCTTGCCGGTGTTGGCCACGGCAATGACTATTGGGGCGCTGGCAACGCTGCGGGAGGCCATGCGCAATAGTGCCGTTGATGGACGAGGAAACGCTGCCGCATGGGAGCTGACTAGTTTAGCCAAAGCCTGCTTCTTCTCTCCCTGAACGACGATGAAACGCCAGGATTGCTGGTTATGGGCAGAAGGTGCTTTATTAGCAGCCTGGAGGATTGTGTTGATATCACTTTCGCTGACTGGTTGATCAGCAAACATTCTGATACTGTGTCGGTTATTGATTGTCTCCAGGGTCTGGTTGCCGGTCATTTTGCTCCAAAAACCCGCTGCAATAATTCCGTGGTTCTTTTGACCGGATTCTGGCGGATGGCAGCTTCTTCTTTGGCCATATAATAAAAGATGCCGTCCATGCCTTTATCAAGTACATGGTTGGTTAAATCAGCCTTGGCATCAGGAACAAATGGTAATGATTTATATTCGCTCATCACCTTGTCATAGGATTGAATAGCACCCACCTGGGCCAGGCTTTCTTCAATAATCGGTTTCATTTCTTCTGCCAGGGGTTTTGACATTTTTCCCTTGAAATAGCTGGTTGCCGCATCATTCGGTCCCTGGTAGATGGCTTTTGCATCGTCCATGGTCATTTCCTGGATGGCATCACCAAACAGTTTTTTTGCCTTGGGCGTTGCTGCTTCGGCTGCCCGATTAAGACGCAGTTCAAGGTCGTCCACCATGGATGACATGCCGACTTTGTTTAAGGCAGACTGCACTTTTTTCAGGTTTTCCGGCAACGGTATATGAATTTGAGGATCAGCATTGAACCCATCCGCTTTTCCCAGTTGCTCAACCACCCTCTCACTTCCGACCCTCAACGCTTCTTTCAGCCCTGAACCTATTTCGTCGGTGCTCAGAGCCTTGGATGCAACGGAACTGCCGCCAAGCCCTGAGCCGCCCAGCATATCTTTACCTTTTTGCAGCCAGTCGGCGGCGCTTGAAGTTTCTGCGAATGTCAAGAGAAATACACAAGCAAGGATTATAGCAAAAAATTTACTGAACCAGCGGTATGTTATTTGTTGATTATCCATCAGTACACCTCCCGTAAATAAAGTTGAATAAAAGGACTATTCTTTCATTATAGCTTTTTTTGTGAAATTAGCCAAAGTTTTTTCAATCTTTTTGATGATCACCTCGCGATTATTGATTCCATGTCGGTTGGCCAGATAGCGGGGGTCGTTGTAGGAAAGCCATACTTTGCCAGATTCATCTTCCCATACCAATGCTTTCTGAGGGAGATCGATGCCAATGCTCTGGGAGCTTTGCATTAAGGGCGTGCCGACTTTCGGATTGCCAAAAATAATCAGTACCGTCGGGCGGAGATTTTCCCCCACCTTAGCAGCGCCGGCGGCATGATCAATCCGGGCAAAGACCGTCATGCCTTTTGCCGCCAGCACTTTTTCCAGGCGGTTGGCCGTGGTGGGGACGTCAAAGGCGCTTTTAGTGCTGATGATACCGTTGGCAGCATAAGAGATTGAAACAAAAAACAGGAATAGGATACATGATAAAAAGAGTTTCCGCATAATAAAACCTCCTGATAAAAAGTTACATATTCCAGCAATTCAGTCAATAATTATATCATTGATCTCCCGGGTTTTGTAGAATTTTATTTCCGGCCATTTTTCCATGGTGAAATCAAGTTTCCATTGACTGGTGGTCAGGAAAGCCAGTGATCCTTCAGCGTCCAGGGCAAGATTATCACGATGCTTCTGTTTGAAAGAGTCCAGCATTTTGGGGTTATCACACTCAATCCAGCGGGAAGTTTTATAATCAACCGATTCATAAATGGCATCGACGCTATACTCACTTTTGAGGCGTTCCATGGTAATGTCAAACTGCAGCACACCCACGGCCCCAAGGATATACTCATTGCTTTCCAGTGGTCTGAAAACCTGCACGGCGCCTTCTTCGGCCAGCTGGATAAGACCTTTCTGCAGATGTTTGATCTTCATCGGATTTTTGAGGATAACCTTTTTGAAAAATTCCGGAGCAAAATTGGGGATGCCGGAAAATCTCAGTGGCTCTTTTATGGAAAAAGTATCACCGATCTTTATGGTTCCATGGTTATGGATACCAATAATATCTCCAGGGTAGGCTTCGGTGACATTCTCCCGTTCATTAGCCATAAAAATGGTGGCGTTGGCAAAAGTAACTTCTTTGCCGATGCGATGATGAAAGGCTTTCATCCCCCGGGTAAATTTACCGGAGCAAATGCGGATAAATGCAATCCTGTCCCGGTGGGCCGGGTCCATGTTTGCCTGGATTTTAAAGGCGAAACCTGAAAAATCCTTTTCATAGGGGGAAACCTCCCGGGTTACGGCTGTCCGGGGACCGGGGGAAGGTGCCATTTCCACGAAGGTATCCAGCATTTCTTTGACCCCGAAATTATTGATCGCGCTACCGAAAAATACCGGTGTCTGGTTCCCCTTCAGGTAATGGTCAAGTTCGAAAGGGTTGGCCGCCCCTTCAAGCAAGGCAATATCTTCCCGGAGTTCATCGGCCTGGCTGCCGAGGAGTTTATCAAGCTTTGGGTTCATGAGATCATTAATTATCAAGCCTTCCTGACGGCTGGTGCTCTGCCCGGGGGTGAAGAGATGGAGCTCTTTTTTGTATAGGTTATAGACGCCTTTGAATCGTTTACCCATGCCGATGGGCCACGAGAGTGGGGTGCACTCCACCTGCAGCTTGTTTTCAATCTCATCTAAAATGTCCAGGGGCAGCAGCCCTTCACGATCAAGCTTGTTGATGAAGGTGATGATCGGGGTATTGCGCATCCGGCAGACTTCCATTAACTTTTCAGTCTGAGGTTCAACCCCTTTGGCGCTGTCAATGACCATCAGGGCGCTGTCAACTGCCGTCAGGACGCGATAGGTATCTTCGGAAAAATCCTGATGCCCCGGGGTGTCCAGGAGATTTATTTCAAAGTTTCGATAATTAAATTTCATTACCGAAGTGGTGACCGAGATCCCCCGTTCCTTTTCGATTGCCATCCAATCACTGGTTGCATGTCGCTGGGCTTTTCGGGCTTTGACTGCCCCTGCCTGCTGAATGGCGCCGCAATAGAGTAGCAGTTTTTCCGTCAGGGTGGTTTTGCCGGCATCCGGATGGCTGATGATACCGAAAGTCCGGCGCCGGTCTATTTCTCGACGATACTTTGTCATGAGAAGTGAAATCTCCTGATTTATTTTTGCATGAATCATGAGTTGGTCTTGATTTGCTTGTCTCATATCTGCATTGAGCGATTAACTATTAACTTAATGATTACAGAAGGTTTAATATTACGAACTTCCAGCCGTTAGCTGTTATTTGATAGTAACTCAACTTTCTGATTTGCGTTACCAGAATATATTATCAGGCTGTTCGGGCTTGGCTCATAGCCGTGTCTGCCCAACCTGCCGGCAGGCTGGGCTGTTTTTTCATAATTCCGAAAGTTGAGATATTAACGTATCACCCTGATTTTTAAAAGCTAAATGCTAATAGCTAACGGCTTATCGCTTAACTTCTGATCATATGTCTTTTTTGGGCCGACAAAACCCGTTTGTGCAGGCGGATGGATTTTGGTGTTATTTCCACCATTTCGTCATCCTTAATAAAGTTGATGGCCCTTTCCAGTGACATCCGTTTAACCGGGGTGCAGATAGTGCTTTCATCTTTGCCGGACGCCCGCATATTGGTCAGCTTCTTTTCCTTGCAGGGATTGACATTCAGGTCTTTATCCTTGTTATATTCACCGACAATCATACCTTCATAAACGATTTCTCCAGGGGCAATGAACAGCCGTCCCCGAGGTTCAAGGTGGAAGAGGGCATAGGCCACTGCTTTTCCCTGACGGTCAGAGACCAGGGAGCCATTGAAACGGGTAGGGAAGTCGCCGCGAAATTTCTCATAGCCATCAAAAAGCGTATTCATAATTCCCGTACCCTTGGTATCGGTGAGAAACTCATCACGATAGCCGATCAGGGAGCGGGACGGAATGGAAAATTCAGCTCTTATTCTGCCTTTGCCGTTGTTGATCAGGTTTTTCATCCGGCCCTTTCTCTGGGAAAGTTTTTCGGTGATTACCCCGAGAAAATTTTCATTGCAATCCACGAATAAATTTTCAATTGGTTCGAGTTTTTCTCCATTTTCATATTTGAAAATCACTTTTGGGCGGCCAACACATAATTCAAAGCCTTCTCTTCTCATGGTTTCAATTAGGATAGCCATCTGGAATTCTCCCCGACCTTTAATGATAAAATGATCCCGATCATCTTTCTGCTCGAGCTTGATGGCCACATTTTGCAGGGTTTCCTTGACCAGTCGTTCACGGATCTTTCCCGACTGGACAATTTTTCCTTCCTGGCCGCTGAAAGGGGAGGTGTTGATGGTAAATTCCATTGAAATTGTCGGTTCATCGACAGAAATGCGCTTCAGGGCTTTGGGTGTTTCCCTGGTGCAGATGGTATCACCAATAATGACTTCATCAATTCCTGAAAGAACGACGATGTCGCCGGGGTCAGCGGATTCTGCCACTTTTAACTGTATACCTTCATAGACCTGCAGTTGTGATATCTTCAGCGGTAGCAGTTCTTCCTGCTTATTAATGCAGATCATGGCATCATTAAATGACGCTTTGCCGTGAAAAACCCGGCCTATTGCCAGCCGTCCAAGGTAGTCGGAATAGCCAAGGTCGGAAACCAACATCTGAAATGGTTCCTGGGGGTCATACTGAGGTGCCGGTACTTCACTGACGATGGTTTCAAAAAGCTGCTGCAGGTTGTCCGTTGTTTCCTCAAGGGTTTTTTTGACGATTCCTTCTCGGCCGATGGCGTAGAGATAGGGGAACTCAAGCTGTTCATCGTTGGCACCCAAATCAATAAAGAGATCATATATTTCGTCAAGAATCTCATCCGGTCGCGCATCTTTTCGGTCAATTTTATTAATAATTACAATAACTTTAAGTCCTTCTTCGAGAGTCTTCTTTAAGACAAATCGGGTCTGTGGCAGAGGTCCTTCAGAGGCATCAACCAGTAAGATAGCGCCATCTACCATGGATAGCGCCCGTTCAACCTCGCCACTGAAATCAGCATGCCCTGGAGTGTCGATAATATTTATTTTAATATCGTGGTAGCGGACGGAGCAGTTTTTGGCCGCAATGGTTATACCCCTTTCTTTCTCCAGGTCCATGTTGTCCATGAGGCGCTCATCAACCGCCAGGCCGGGCCTGAAAAGGCCACTCTGTTTGAACATGGCATCAACCAGGGTGGTTTTACCATGGTCGACATGGGCGATGATGGCGATGTTTCGTATTTTGTCATTTCTGTTGATATTTTTCATTAATTGTAGTCCTTTAATTCATTGATATTATGTCGTTTTGGACACTTGATTGTGAGGGTATCCTGTTGCTTTCCCGGCATCTGGATCCTCAAAATTGTCTTCATGAGGGGCAGATATTATATCTGCCCCCACGTCAGGCAAAGGAATACCAAAAGCGGTGAAAGTAATTCCGGTTATCAAAAAGATGGAGTTTCTAGGAAGCCATCAAGAATTGAGCGCGGGTGGTCACTATAGTCATTTATGAGATTATTGCAACCTAATTTATTTTTCTGCTGCTGCAGTCCGGCCAGCCAGCCAGCCGGTTGAAAAGGCTGCCTGCAGATTGTAGCCGCCGGTATCAGCTTGAAGATCAAGCACTTCTCCAGCAAAATAGAGACCTTTAATCAGCCTGGATTCCATCGTTCGGGGATTTACTTCCCGGGTGTTGACGCCGCCGGCGGTGATAATGGCTTCCTTCAACGGCCGCGGTTTGACCATCTCCAGGCGGAAATCCTTGAGCCAGGTTCGCAGTCTCCGTCGCTCTTTGACGGTAATGCCATTAGCCAGACGATCAGGAGCAAGGTCGATAAGATCCAGGCAGACGGGAACCATTTCCCGTGGCAATAGACCACGCAAGACACTGCTTAAGGGTTCATTGCCGCGGGCGGCAAAATCACGTAGGAGCCTGGCCTCCAGTTTCTGCTCATCAAGGGCCGGTTTGAGGTCAAGGGAAAAGACGACTTTCTGACCTTTCCTGCGGGCATCCACCGCCGCGCTGCTGAGGGTGAGAATGACCGGACCGGTCAGGCCGAAGGAGGCAAAAATAAGCTCGCCAAATTCTTCCCGTTGTTTTTTGCCATTGACCAGCATTCTGACTTTGATATTGCGTAAATTCAATTCCGCCATTTTGCCGGCTTCAGGACCGGCTGTTTCCAGGGGAACCAGTGCCGGACGTATGGGGATGATGGTGTGCCCGGCAGACTGCGCCAATCCGTAGCCATCCCCAGTTGATCCCGTCAAAGGATAGGATGCGCCGCCGGTGGTCACAATGACCGCGTCAGCCGAAAATATTCTTCCCTTTGAAATAACGCCAGTGACCCGGCTGTCTTCTCGCAGTAGTTCATCCACCGACGAGATATTATTGATCTTGGTTTCACCCTTATTAATCCACTTCAGTAAAACTTTCCGCACCTCGGTTGCTTTACCGCTGGCGGGAAAAACTCTGCCGCCCCGTTCAGTTACCAGTTTCAAGCCCAGATTCTCGAGAAAAACCATGAGCTCTCTATTGAAAAAACGACCGAATGCCTGGTGGAGAAATTTCCCCGTCTTGCCAAAATGGGCAATGAAATCAGTTTTTTCAGCAATGTTGGTAAAGTTGCAGCGACCTTTACCGGTAATTCCAAGCTTGAGGCCGGGCTGTCTCATCTTTTCAAACAGCAGGACTTCAGCCCCGGCTTCGGCCGCCTGACCGGCAGCCATGAGCCCGGCAGGTCCCCCGCCGATGATGATTACTTTTCGTCTGGTCACCTGCATAACACCTTAAACCGGCGTAGCCGGAAGTAAATGGGTTGAATAAAGTTTATATTCTTACGGAGTTCACAGAGTCCACAAAGAAAAAGTTCAGGCAGCCTTCAGTCTTTTTTTGTTTTAAACAAACTTTCAAGGTTGGCAAAAGGTTTGAAGGTGGATGATGGGCTTTCATTGCCTGCGGCTGCATTGTCGCTGCCATATTGATTTTCTTCCAGGTATTTTGTGTGTTCCTGTTCATGGCAGTAGATGCAGAGCAATTCCCAGTTGCTGCCGTCAGCCGGATTATAGTCATGATTATGGTCTTTATGATGGACGGTCAGCTGCTGGAGCTTTTTGCCGGAAAATTCCCGGCCGCAGCGGGCACATATCCAAGGATATATTTTCAGGGCCTGCTCTCGGTATCCCTGTTCACGTTGCCTTTGGAAGCGTTTAGCCTCGACAATGACTTTCTCAGGGCTATCACCGACGGATGTGCCTTTATCTGTTGCCATAAATACCTCTTGTTCTGTTTCTTGTATATACCATAATGGGGTAATATGCAGGAATTGTCAAGGATGGTCCATGGGAATTATTTGCGGGATGAACATCGTAAGATTAGAAAAAATTGGCAAAAACTAACCATTTAATGGTGAAAAATTGCTTAGGGATCAAGGAAGTGTTCGAGATTAAATAATTGTTTTATAAATTCTATTCATGTTATATCTACCACATTGAAAAAATGTTTGGGTTATCTGTTTTGGATTGATATTTGCTTATGATCAAACAGCAGATTTAACCTAACCAGTTTAACCGAGGGGGAATATATGTTAATTACGGAAATTCTTGCACGAAATGCCCGGATGTATCCGGATGAAATTGCACTTATTGAGCGCGACCCGGTCAAGGGAACCAGAAAAGAAATGACTTGGGCCGAATTTGATCAGCAGGCCAATCAGGTTGCCCACATGCTTAAGCGTATGGGGATTGGTAAGGGCGACAAGGTTGTTCATTTATTGATGAACAGTATGGAGTGGTTACCACTTTACTTCGGTATTATTCGTTCCGGTGCCTGGGTGATACCGCTGAATTTCCGTTTTACAGCCGATGATATCAGCTTTTGTATTGATGTTACCGAAGGCGATGTCCTTTTTTTCGGGCCGGAGTTCCTGAAGTGGATTACATCCATCAAGGACAGCCTGCCGACGGTGAAAGAGTTTGTCTATGTCGGCGATACCGATGTTGACTTTGCCAGCAGCTATTCCAAACTGCTGGCGGCTGAAAGCCCTGAGTCCCTGGATATCCCCCTGGCGCTGGAAGAAGGGGTGGCTCTTTATTTCACCTCGGGAACGACCGGGCGGCCAAAACCCATTCTGTTGACCAACCGTAATCTGGAAGCGGCCTGTATTGTTGAAAACCGCCATCACCTGCAAACCCATGAGGATAATTTTATCCTGATTCCGCCACTGTACCATACCGGGGCCAAAATGCACTGGTTTGGCAATTTTATCGTCGGGGCAAAAGCGGTTATCCTCAAAAGGGCCAGCCCCCAGTGGATTCTTGAGGCGGTGTCGGAAGAAAAGGGCTCAATTGTTTGGTTGCTGGTCCCCTGGGTCCAGGATATCCTGACTGCTATCGAGAATGGTGAAATAAACCTGGATGATTACCAGCTGGATCAGTGGCGCTTGATGCATATCGGCGCCCAACCGGTACCGCCCAGTCTGATTAGAGATTGGCTGAAAGTTTTTCCCCATCATGATTATGATACCAATTACGGTCTGAGTGAATCAACCGGTCCTGGATGTGTTCATCTGGGGATGGAAAATATTCATAAAGTTGGGGCCATCGGGGTGCCGGGCTTCGATTGGGAATATGCTATTGTTGGTGGCAATAATCAGCGGGTGAAACCCGGTCAACCGGGTGAGCTAATGGTTAAAGGTCCCGGGGTGATGAAAGAATACTATAAAAATCCCGAAGAAACAGCCAGGGTGCTCAAGGATGGTTGGCTTCGTACCGGAGATATCGCCCGGGTGGATGATGATGGTTTTATTTATCTGGTGGATCGCAAGAAAGATGTTATTATCGCCGGAGGAGAGAACATTTTTCCGGTTGAGATTGAAAATTTCCTCCAAAATCACCATGATATACAGGATGCGGCAGTGATTGGCCTGCCAGATGAGCGCCTTGGAGAGGCAGTTGCCGCCATTATCGAGGTAAAACCAGGGCGGGTCTTAAATATTGAGGAAGTGCAGGTTTTTTGTGAAGGACTTCCCCGCTATAAACGGCCGCGGAAGATTTTCTTTGACGAAGTTCCCCGTAACTCGACTGGCAAAATTGAAAAACCTAAATTAAGAAAAAAATATACCGGTCACAGTGAGATGTTTACGATCAAATCTGATTAGACCAGTTAGTTTATTTCCATCCGGAAACTAGCGTTTCCGGATGGGCTGTTAGCTATCAACCTTTAGCTCTCAGCTTAATCCGTTGTTTTTTTAATATTTTGCTAAAAGTTGATTGCTGATCGCTGAAAGCTTTCATCAAGGAGGGATATCTTGTTCAGCAAGATTAAAAAGAGTATAAGCGCATCCGTAAAATGGTTATTGGAATAAATGCTAAAATCACCTTATGAGGTGACAAAAAACGAGATTTTCTCACTTTATCACCACTTTTAGATACCCCTGGTTTTGAACTTGACGGGCATAGATTGTGGTTCGCTACGCTCACATAATCTATCCTTATTCGTTAGGCTTGATTTTCCAAATCATAAAGTTCATTCAGCTCATTCATATTACTTCCCCATATTTGGGAAACAATAGTTATACACAATAAAATGGTATTTTCCTTAAACTCTTCTCTTGTAGAAGGTTTACTGTTGTTGAATAACTATTTATTTCACCGCCTATTTTTCAAGATAAAATACCTCCTTAAAACGGTAAATATGCGAATTGATCCACCAGCTTTATGCTTTCCCAACAACTTGGTAACTCAGTGGGTTTTTA
>Ga0307991_1000209_pt1 | contig 44173 bp, 35 predicted proteins | sample EllFjometagen131_FD_203146 | JGI IMG/M metagenome (GOLD analysis project Ga0307991, IMG submission 203146) | Marine microbial communities from Ellis Fjord, Antarctic Ocean - #131 | ecosystem: Environmental > Aquatic > Marine > Unclassified | place: Southern Ocean | collected 2014-10-08 | reverse complement strand
GCTCACTGGGCCTCCGCGCAGGGCACACATCCAATGTTTATTTATAAACTAATATATGGCAAACTTTAGGTTGTGCCGTTGCCACGTGAATTCAATAAAAGTGGCGGAGAGGGTGTGTCACTTCGCCTTTTAGCTATCAGCGGTCCTCGATGCAAGAAAACATTCGGGATTGTAATAAAACAACATAATACGACAACACAATACATATATTTTTTCAAACAAGACCTGATAAGGATATAGGTCGGCACTGCAAACAGACTGGCCAAAGATCCAGCAATCGTGACAAAATCGAGGATTCCAAAAATAGCTATTGGATTTAATAACTGTACCATGTAATAGGTTAGAAAGATCGTTATCGAACCCCAAAAGGCCGTCGCGGCATAAATGTTACTGTTAATACAACTACGTCTTTTCTTATTAATTATGATGAGAAGAATTACAAAGACCGTGGGTAGCAAAACGGAGAACATAAACAAGAGTGGATGCAATAGAGTTAAAATCACTCCGTCAATTTTAGATATTCCCAAAAACCATGCTCCAAAAAACGAGCAAGATATAATTGGATCTCCTATTATTGCGTATCCTAACCCGGCAATTAAAATTATTACCGTGACAATGCAAAATACGATGACCCTGAAATTACTCTTTAGATGAAACCTATTCAAAAGAACGGCAGTAAAAAAAAACATCGGATAGATCAAGCTAATAATTGATTTGCGATGGGCAAACAATGAAAGAATAAAAAATTCCACAGCAATGAAAAAGCATAACCATGAGCGTTTCTGACCCGCTATATAGGCAAAGGCTAAAAACCCAGATACACAAATATAGGAAATCGCATAGGAGTCAATATAACCGATAAATCCGACAACTGAAGGGAAGAAAGCGAAGAAGGCCAACGCCATTAACTTGTCCCAAAATCGGGATTCCAGTTTTTTGACAAAGAAAACAGCCCCCCCGATGTAAATTAACCCCGCCAACCTCCAAGCCAACGGAGCTATATCCAGCTCTCCTTGGGATGGCTGAAAAATTTGAATCCATTGGATAAAGAGATTTCGCAGTCTTAACGGGGCATTCGCATCCGAAGGGTTCACGTGCCCGTCTCCTTCCAGCCAGGGAGCCCAAACGGAACCCAGTACAATCATCCCGATAAATATAAATACCACTGTCAGCAGCAAAAGATTTTCGCCGCATTGGCCAGGCGCCCAGGCGGCCAGCTGCCGGTATCGGCGCGACACGATGAATAAGAGGATTAAACCGGCAATGATACCGATTGCTCCCCCCGGAAGGTAGGCAATGGAATTAAAAGGCCAGGTAAAATAACCTGAATGGAGAAATGATAATACAGCAAGAACTAAAATCAGCAAGCCGGTAATAAACGGTATCCTGCTGGAGACGAACTGTATGAAATTATTCAAGAATTTACACACCGTGTCTATTCATATCCAGAACCTGAACCCGAGCCAGGGATCCGGATGAAGTTCCTGAATATCAACAGTCCACCATGCCCTTCCTCTCGGAAATCCGGTAAAGGAGGAGGTTGTTCTCCTGGGTTCCTTCCAGTTTCCAGTCGGGGATGTATGGGATTATGGTTTTTTGTTTCATAGTAAGTTGGGATAATTCCCAGAAGACAATATATCTTATAAAGCGATCTGAGGTATAGATCATTTTATCGTTATAATTTGAAGCTCCGAGGAATAAACTGTAGCCGCGGTCGTTGAGTTCGAATGTACGGGGGGAGATTCTAGCAATGTAGCCGCGGTCGTTGACCGCGGCAGGGACGGAACCGCGGTCAACGACCGCAGCTACAGAAAGCGAGCTAGGAAATACCCTTATCCCTTCCGAAGAGTCCACCGGGCTCCCCGGCTTTTTTCTATGCTGTTTTTCGTCGCCGCAACGGCTTGGGAGCAAAAGAAACAAGCCGCTCTGGATGATTCCTTTCCTTTCGGCGCAGATCATCAACTATGGCATCCAGATTATATCCGAATTTTCGAGCATAATCCTGACGTGATCGGCGAACTTCAGCGACAATCGGATCATCATCATGACTAATTCTCCATCAATTCTTCAGGGGTGCATATAATTGGACAAATGATTAAACTGCAGCTCCAGTCAACGCCCCTGACTAGACAACAATCCAGAGACTACCCTTATTAATACCCTTATTCGTAGATAATACCCCTATTCCTTCCGACGAATCCACCGAGATCCCCGACCTTTTCCTTCGCATGCAACCCGTCCATCTTTTTTCAGTTTGGCCAGGATAGCTTGAATCCAGTCCCGGCCAACCCCGGGGCAAGCCGTCGCCAGTTCTGAGAGGGTGAATGAACCATGAAACTTTTTCAACGCGTCGAGCACTAACTCCATCTTCGCGCCCCGGGGAGCTGCCATCTCACCAACCCGGGTTTCAAGCTCCTTATAGGCTTCTTTAATGATGAAAAGCAGGTAATTGATATAGGGCCACGGATCATGTTCGCCTTTATGCCAACCTCGGGAACTGAGCAATAAGGTTTCATAGTAGCGTTCTTTATTCTGTTCAACAATTCTTTCCAGACTTATGTAACGACCAACTTCAAAACCAAGATGATAACAGGTTAGAAGCAGAAGCAGCCGGGAAACCCTCCCATTTCCGTCACGAAATGGATGAACACATAAGAAGTCAAGATTGAGGGCGGCAAGCAAGAGCAATGGCTGAATGCGGGCATCTTTAAGTGCTTCCTCAAAACCGCTCACAAGGTCCCGGATAGCGGCCGGTGTTTCTTCTGGAGAGACGCTCTTGAAGCGGATAGTCCGGGATCCATCTGGGGAAAGTTCAATAATATCAACCGGTTTTTCTTTATACTGGCCCGCGTCCCATATATTCCCCCGGCTAAGTTTATGAAATCGCAAAATTGTTGATTCAGAGATAGGAATTCCGGCGTGATCCGAATGAATCCAGCTTAACGCTGAGCGATATCCGGCAACTTCTTCTTCATTCCGGTCTTTAAACGCCGGGGTTCCCAGAATCAAGATCTTTTCACGACCCGGCTCCACCTCCACGCCTTCGATACGATTAGAAGAAATGGCGCTTTCAATAAGCGCGTGTTCACGGAGCACTTTAAGTTTCTGAGGAGACTGCCTAGTGTAAAGTTCCTGTTTCCCCCGAAACTCAGCCAGATCGGCTATTAACCATCCGGTTGCCATCGGCACGGATAGATTTTTCCCTAACATAAATATTGTATTCATACTTTAACGTCTTTTCTCTTCAACATTCTTATTTTTCAACGTTCTTTATCTTTAACGTTTAAGTTAGCGCCTTCGGCGCTAATTTATTCTGTAATTCCTCTAACCCCTCCGGAAAGCCGATCTCATAGAATCTATGAAATACCTCGTAACCGGCCAGTCTCCCCTCCCCGGCCAGACGTTGGTAGAGATGATCAAGACTGTATGGCTCTCCATCCGGAATCTCATCGAGGATAAAGCGGGACAGGACCGAGAGGCCGTAATCGATATATCTCATTGCCGGGTTCCGGGCCTGCTTGTCAAAGACAGTGACGCTGCCCGCGTCATAGATAACATTACTCTCGCCCCAGCGGTTATCATTCTTAAAGACGGTCATTAATACGGGTCTATCTATCCGGAGGAAGCGGTCATAGACCGGGCGGTAATCAATATCGAGGTATGAGTCCCCGTAGATCAGGAAAAATTCATCTTTCAGGAAATGCAGGGCGTTCTTCAGGGCGCCGCCGGTCCCGAGCAGCCCCTCCTCTTCCCGGCTGTATAAGAGATTAATCCCGAACTCTCTTCCGTCTTTAAAATAATCCTCGATCTGCTCAGAAAGATGACCAACGCATAAAACCACCTCATCAACCCCGTTTCTCTTCAATATCTCAAGCTGATGCGCCAGGAACGGTCGACCGTAAACCTCAACCATCGATTTAGGAATTGTTTCAGTTATTGGTCTGAGTCGGGTTGCCAGACCTCCGGCCAAAATAACGCACTGCATAATTAAAATTTCTCCGGAATTTTAGTTGATTTGGGTATTGATATCGCCGAGTTAACCCATGATCAGATTTCTAAAATTATCTATGATTCTAAGAATGGCACAACGTTGCAACAAAGCCAAGTTAAAGACCGGATATTATATAGGTTTTTTCGTTAGGATTACATTGTTTCCGAGGTTTTATCACATAAATTCCTACCCCCTACTTCCCCGGCTGGAAGCGGGAGACGCCCCTGGAGAACGACCTCCTCCTTACCGGGTATTCGAGAGGAAGAGCGTGGCGGGGTGATTCCAACATAAAGAGTGCCCAAATAATGGGGGCAGGTCAGTGAAGAATAGAGTTCAATCTTTCTCTGATCTTTCCGAAAGCATACACTTGAAGCCAATCATAGCACCTTCGTTGTCTTTTATTGTTTCAATCCGGGCTTTAGGATCGAAGGACGTAATTTCCATCAGTGCCGATCGACCTTCACACGGAAACACATTATCGATAATAATGGCGGTTTTCCTCTTGAATGAGGCGGTATCCCGAAGAGTTTCTCCCAAGCTTGCGAGGTAAAAAAAACGAAAGTATGGATTCTCTGCGATCGTCTGGCAATACATACCTCCTTTCTTTCTATTACCAGGCAGCCCCATATACGGGTGATTAGTGTAAAGCTGTTGAGTTTTCTGGTAGGAAAGAAAATCCAGGAGTTCTTTTAAATGGGGGTCAAGTTTGTTTACGTGGGATATTTCTACTCGATACCCATTGTCGATTAAATCGATGCACTGCTCCGCTAAGATTCGTTGGGAGGCATCAATATACCAAACCACGCTGTTGAAGTAACGGGTTAGGCCCAATGCGCCGGTTGCCGATAGCCAGAGAACAATACCGGTTAGAACCAATAACCGTTTCTTCTTTTCCCCGGGTCGGGCAAAAAAGTTAAGAATAGTATTCAATGTAATAGCCGCCAGTGAGGGGAGAATTACAGCCATCAAAAAAGCTCTCCGAGCAAATTGCTGCTCGCCAAACCGGGAAGATATTATCATTATCGGCGCGGTCATCAAAACGGCTGTCAGAGCGAGGAAGAAGCAAGAAAATTGCTTCCATCTGCTCACACATATCCCGAACCCAAGAATTGATAGGGCAAGAATTCCCCTGCTGACCAATAAAGTATTAGGCGCTGGGAATTCAAAATTATGGCTTCGATAAAAGAGATTATAGAATAACCGATTAAAGTTGATCTTTAGGTCGATTACCGCCATCGATAGGTTGAAACCGGATTTTAACGGGGGACTGCCCAAAAAACCCTGGTTAGTTATAGCACCATTCAGTTTCAGGTAAGGATTACCCTGGAACAGACAGACAAGAAAAAATCCGGCCAAAAATACAATCCCCCAAAGTAGCTTTTTTCGGATAGGGAAACAGGCAAAGCGAAGGTTGTGGAGCCAGCATAATATTAAGAGTGGTAAGATTATTTTTACCGGTAGATAGAAATAGCTGTAAAGGCCCGACAGCACACCGGCTATGAAAAAATCCCATTGCTTGCCTTTTCGTGCCCCGCGCAGGAAAAAAAGGGCGACCAACAGAAAATAACACAGACTCTGGCTGATATATCCACCGTACCGGGCTATGCTGAGAAACCAAGGGGATATCGAGGTAAGGAAAATTGTGATCAAAGCAGTCCGCTGCCCGAACAGATCCTTGATTATCCGGTAAAGAATAACAAGACTAATCATGCCCCATAAAACGCCGAAACTTCTAATCACCAGAATACTTGTCCCAAAGATCTTCAAGACGATACATAGAGGGAAAACGAAGAATGGACACGATGCTGAACTGCCCATAGATCGTTGCAAAGGGAGCCACAAGGATTTTGCATAGCCCGGGTCGATCCTATGGATAATCTGTAAAGCGGAAATTCCACTGCTTACTTCCCACCCACTTAGGCAGTATGGGTGATTCTCCAGGTTATAGAAACAGCTTACCAGGGCTAGGGTCAGAATAAGTATTAGCCATATTTTACGGGTGGCCCTATCACCGCCACTATTTTTGGGATGTGAAAGAGGGGAAACCACAACCGCAATCCCCATCCCGGTGGCCGCAATAAGACAGGAAAACAGACCGAATATCCAGAACCCTTTGAGAAAAAGCCAGTAACTCAAAATTATAAAACCCAGGCTGCTGATGATGATAGTGCGTGGCCGGTTTTCCGGGGGGGATTTCAGCAGCAAAAAGCCACCAAGAGCGATGGCCGACATGGCGCATACAGGGATTACTATTCCAGAAATAGAAGATAATAGGGACCCTACCGAATAGGTAGCCAGAAAAATGGTATTGTAAAAAGGATCGCAGATACCTAGCACTTTCCCGCCTGCACGTATTGTGTAAATACCGCCTAGCAGGAAGAGCGCGAAAATCCCCAGGCCACCGATTATCAGAAATAGCGTTTTCGTTAATCCCCTAGGGAAAATGGTGGTATAACGTATTTTCATAACTGTTTAAATTTATCTGGATTTTTTTGCTTAATTAAGTAAAGTTGTAAACAAATCGATTTTCTTGGGCTTAATTATCTCAATTAATACCATTATGCCTCCATCCCCTTCAATAAGAAATTTCAGTAGCTTTGTCATACTGATGGTATTTAGCGGAATATATGTTCTTCCGGGTTATCCGCAACTCTTTTCGCTCGGTGCTACCAATAGTTATGCTCATTCGGCATCCAGTAACATCAAAGGGATAGTCCTGGATGCTTCGGGTCGCGTGCATGTGGTCGGTTATACTTATTCTCCGGCCTTCCCATGCAAGAACGCCTATCAGTCACGCATATCCGGGAAAGTGGACACTTTTGTGGCTGGAATCTCATCTTGCGGAAGCGAGTTACTCTATGCAACATATCTTGGAGGGAGGGGGGAAGACAGGGCTTTCGGAATCGCTATTGATGGAGAAGAAAGGGTGGTGGTATGTGGAGTAACGTCGTCCCCGGATTTCCCCATCCGGGGAGCATACCAATCTAAATCGGGAGGGAAGCTGGATGCTTTTGTTGCCTGTATTTCATCCTTCGGAAGCGAGTTGCTTTATGCAACTTATCTGGGGGGAGAAGAGGATGACGGCGCTTTTGATGTTGTCGTAAATTCAGGCGGGGACATTCTCGTGAGCGGGGAGACGTTTTCAGGAAACTTCCCGACCAGAAACCCATACCAAACTTCCAAGGTCGGCTGGGAACAGGATGTTTTTCTTGTTTGCCTCAATCCAAGTCTTTCCAATCTAATTTCTTCGACTTATTTTGGGGGGGCAGGGGTTGATTGCGGGGGAAAGATTGGTCTGGACCCAACCGGCAACATATACATCGCCGGGAGTACTTGGTCGGAAGACTTTCCTGTTGAGGCCGCTTACTCTTCAAAGAAGAGTGGAAAATACGACGCATTTGTCAGCAAGTTTAATCCCTCGGCCAGTGTTTTGTTGTACTCGACTTACCTCGGTGGCAAGGAAAATGACCTGGTTAACGATCTGGCCGTTGACCCGGAGAGAGGCGGGGCACTGATTACCGGTACAACCTGGAGTACAGACTTCCCGGAAGTCTCCCCGCTATTCGAATATCGTGACGGATGTGGAACTGCCTTTGTAACCAGTATTTCTCCCTCTGGTTCTTCGATCTCTTTATCAACCTGCTGGGGAAGCCCGGATTTTTCGGAAGGTATGGTTATCGATATCGACCGGAAGGGTGGGGTTTATATCGCCGGAATACTCTACGTACCTGATGTCCCCGTGATTAACCCATTTCAATCACGAGAGAAGGGGGACGGGGACGTATTTATCACCAAGTTATGTCCCGCTACTTCATCAATCGTTTATTCAACGTTTTTAGGGGGAAATGAGATTGAAATTCCCTACGGTCTGGCAGCAGATTCTTCAGGCTGCCTCTATGTGGCTGGTTTCACCCGCTCTTTCAATTTCCCCGTGAAGCATCCCTTACAGCGGAATATGACGGGAGATGCCGACGGTTTTATCACCAAGTTTGTTCCCTCTGGATCCAGTCTCCTATTTTCCACCTTTCTAGGTGGAAAATTATCAAGGTAAGCTGGAAAATGAGGTGTTCAACCCACCTTTAGTAACTCCTACCTGGACTGAAATACTTATTCTTCTTCAACAGTTCCAGCTGGTGGGCCAGGAACGGACGACCACAAACTTCAATCATCTATTTCGGGATCTCCCCGGAGACCGATCTTATTCTGGTTCCCAGTCCTCCCGCCAGTATAACGCATTGCACTTTCCAGCCTCCTTCTTAAATCAATCATTATGTCCCGAAAGGAATATCAACGCATATAGCCCAGGGCCCGCAGTTGTTTCAGCAAACCGGGTGGATATTCGCCTTCCTCTCCTTCAGCTGGAGGAGGTAACGGCACCGCGTCAAGGCGCGACTCCCATTGCGCAATTGCCTCCTGCATATGCAAAACTTCTTGCGGACGATGACGGGCCTGGTTGTTTTTTTCCCCGGGATCCGCATCAAGATCGTAATAAAAACAAAAGGATTCCATATCCAATCCTTTGGAGTGCCCCGGAATATATTCATGGGGATCCTGCATATACTTATTGTTCCCTTCCCAGCAGGCGAGAAACCAGCGGATTCCGTTATCCGGGCCTTCAAAATCAAAACTGCCTTCCACTACTGTTCCCCTGTTGTGAAGCATCGTATCGATAAAACCTTGGACGCGCCAGGGCTGCCCCGGAGCGGAAGGAACCAGAGCCTCGATAGACTCTTTAAGTGATACCACCGGCACTGGAGTCTTTATCACTTCAGGAGTAACCGGCTTGCCGAAAAGGATGAGAGGAACATGTAGTACCGGCTCCAGAAGGGTCTTGGCATGGCCATACATCTCCCATTCTCCCAGTAATTCACCATGATCAGAGGTAATCAGAAATAAAGAGCGGGAGAACTGCCGGGCTTCCTCAAAGGAGTCGATCCAACCTTTCAGCCGAAGATCCATAAATTCCGTACCCTTATTATAACCTTCAGCAAAACCATCTTTCTCAGGATTGCAGCCTGGGTAATACCGAGAATGGGCGTACATCCAGTTAAAGAATAAATAATACGGACCTTCACGACGGGCGCGCAACAGCCAGGAGGTAAGAACGCGATCCTCTATTCTCAATACCGTATATTTAAAGGGACCATCAAGAAGAAAAGTCAGATGATCGAATAATTGAATCCCCAGGAATGGATTACGGTAAAATGGAAGAAAATGTCCCTCGGCCGCGACATGAGTGGGACAGTTAACCGCCTCATTAAACCCTTTTTTTAATACCATAACCCAGGGGTTTTCAACCATAAAGAGAGGCCGGTAGCCGCGCCCGATCATAGTATCCGCCATATTTTCAAATAAACCATAGGAGGCACGGTCACTTTCAGTACCGTCATAAAGATGATGCTCTCGAAGATAGCGGCCGGTTAAGATCGAAACATGGCTGGCAAAAGTGTAGTTGGCGGGACTATATGCCTGCCGGAAAATTATCATATGATCGCGCCAGCTTTCCAGATTGGGCGTGGTAGATAAATCATCATTGTAAACACTCATAGTATCGGCCCGCTGAGCGTCCCAGACCATTAATATCAGATGAGAGTCATAATCTTTACCTGGCCAACCATAGTAAATCCCCTGTAGAAATACTGCCAGCAGAGTTGCGGTGAAGATTCCAATTATAATCGGGCCAATCCGGGGACGAAGCCGGGCCAGGACGCCTCCGACCCCGACCGAGACCAGAACCACTATCCCGAATAATATTAGTCGAAACGGCCAGAGGCCGGATGATCTGTCAAAAATATTGAAAAGGACCGCTCCCAGGGCAACCGGTACCAACCAGTATTCGGCCGTTCGGAAAGTCATCCGGCGGGACACTTTTATTATCATTGATCCTGATGCCAGAAACAGGATCGCACCGACACCCAACCACACCCATAAAGATAGGGGACGGTATGATTCCGATATCCCGGCCGGGGGCAGTACTTTCCCCAGATCGGAAGCTTCAATACCATGTCCCAGGTAGGCGATTAACGCGCAAAGCAAAGCCAGGCCGGCAAAAATATGAACGGAATAGCCAGCTTTGAAAATCCTCCTGAATAATTCCGCCAGAATACCTGCCGCCAATGCCGCGACTATATAAAGGGATAGATAGATGGAATAATTGAGGATTATCCCCCAGAATGGGGAACTGACAAAGAAGCCGAAAACCAACGGGAAACGGTTAAAGAAGGCGTTGGCGATAACCTCGGAGGAACCCAAAACCGCTCCTCCTATCAGCCAGAACATCACCCAGGACGGTCCGCCTTTGATCCCGTGAATTTTATCGCTTTTATTCACTGCTTTTCAGTTCCTATTCCTCCAGTTTTTCCCGCACCGGAAGCGTGCTATCCCAGCATCTCCCTGATCGATAGGCAAACCGCTTCTCTGGAATCATACCGGGCATCCCAACCCAGGCGATGGATCTTATCCAGATTAAATCTCACCTTGGGGACATCGCCTTTCCAGCCTCTATCTCCACCGCTATAGACCAGATGTACCTCCGTCAACCCCATCTCCTCGATGACCAGGCCGGCGATGGAGGAGACATCGATATAATCGTCGGTTGCAACATTGAAAATATTAACTCTCTCATCCGCGTTCTCATAGGCAAAGAGCATAGCTATGATTACATCGCTGACATGGATATATGATTTACTCTGGGTACCATCCCCCAGGATCGCGAGTTCAGCCGGATCGGCTTTTAGCTTGTTGATAAAATCAAAACCTACTCCATGGGTCTGCCTCTCCCCCACTACATTAGCGAAACGAAACGCCCAGCCCCGCATCTCAAACATGTGGCAGAAGGCGCTGATCAAACCCTCACAGGCCAGCTTGCTCGCCCCGTACATGGAGATGGGGAGGAGCGGACCGAAATCTTCCGCGGTGGCGGTGGTGCCAAGATCACCGTATATCCCGCTCCCGGAAGGATAGAGAATCTCTTTCACCCCGTTCTTCCGCATGGCTTCCAGGACATTATAGGTCAGGATAGTTCCCTCCCGGATATCAAGATCCGTTTCCAGCATACTCCGGGCAATATCCGGGTTGGCGGCGAAATGACAGACCACGTCATGTCCTTCCATCGCCCGGATAAGATGATCCAGATCGCCGACCTCTCCTTCGACAAAGTTAAAACCGGGATTATCCCGGTGCTGGACGAGATGTTCCATCCGCCCGGAGGAAAGGTTATCAAATACGGTAACCTCTCCCCTTTCCATAAGCGCGTCGGCCATATTGCTGCCGATAAATCCGGCACCGCCGGTGATAAAGTATTTCATATATAAATTTGCTCCTTCGGCACATATTTGGGGAGTAGAGATTGGGTCCTCGAAAAGTGCCTGCGGCACCTCAGGGTAAAAATAGGGAATGTTTCACCTAGGTTAATGATTCCACCAACTCCTTCGACATCTTTACGCAGGCGTCCATGTTGATATATTTAAAACTCCCGAACCGGCCAGCATAATATATTCCAAGTGAATCCAGGTAGTCATAGATAATCTTCGTATTCTTTTCATACTCCAGATCATAGACGACATAGGCATACCCCACCCTCTTTACATCGGAGGAGATAATATCATCTTTGCTGAATCCGCAGATATCTTTTAGATCGGCGGCAACCTGTTCGACCAGCTTGCTATCCTCGCTCTTGAGTAACGGATCACCGGGAGGGACGGTAATCTCAGCGATCAGATGCGATTTTCCTTCAGGAGCATTCCAGGATGAGAATTCTTTTAAATAACAGACCCGATGGGCCAGAATATCCGGATCGGGGATATATAGCGCGGTTCGTCCTGTCAATCCTTCGTGATTTACCCCGATCATAACCACTACAACAGAATTATACTGCAATTTCTTAAGAGCGTCCCGGACTTTGTCCGGGACGCTCTCAAGAGAATTGATCAGGTTGAAGATCGGGATAGTGGATATAATCCTTTTCCCCAGAACAGACCTATTCCCATCCATAATCTCCCAGCCTTCTTTTCTCCTGATGATATTCTTTACCCAAAACCCGGTTTTAACCTCCGGCAATTGATTTAACAATGAATGAATTAGTGCCTGAATTCCTCCCCGCTTCGGGTAGAGAAAATTAAGCTGATAAACATAACCCTCGGTCTCGATCCCCAGGGCCGACTTTACTATCTCCTCCCGGGAAGGGTCGGGGATTCTGTCCACCCAGAGCAGTGATAACTCCTTCAGATTCCGCTTCCAGATCTTCCGGTTGTAAGGGATAAGATATTTTTCGGCGATGCCCCGGCCGAACCGGGCAAAGCACCATTCTTCCAGGTTCTCGGGGATCAAGTCGGGGCGATTGAGGAATGAGATCAGGCATTCGTAGACATCCTGTCGGTCAAGCGCGGAGAGACCATTTTCAAAGGGGTATTTAACAAATCTATCCCGATACCGGATCTGATTATTCCTCCTCTTTTGATCTACATTCTCCCCCAGCCAACCGGTGATCTCATCCAGGAGTAAGCCGTCTTTGGAAAAAAGAATATGACCGCCTATATCATAAGTAAAGCCGTCTTTATGAAAAGACCGGCAAAGACCACCCGGAGTCTCCTCGGCTTCCAGCACCAGGCTATCTCCACCGATATAATGAGCAACTGACAGTCCCGATAGGCCCCCGCCTAGTATTATAGTATCTTCTTTTTTCTTCATGAACTTCCTTAACCAAGATAATTAACCAACTTTTATGACCTATTAATTTAACTCCGCAATTTTATGCCACTAAGGCACCGAACCTTAGAGATAAGTTTTATATATGCAAAACATATATTTTTCGTAACACTATGTATCCCTTAATACCTTTGTGTCTTTGTGGCTATCCCAATGCTGTAGGTTAGTGTTGCAAAAACCCAAATCTTTGGGCAAAGCGAACCATCCGCCGACGAGCCATATCATCAACCAGGACCGAGCCCAATACAAAAGGCCAGGCCACTGAGGGAACATCACAGTTTCGGCAGACAGGATGCTTCCGGTACTCCCCTTTGACGTGAAGCCTCCGCACAGCCTGAAACGATTCGCTGTCCACAATCTCCCGCAGTGGTGTCTTCCTGGCGTCCCCCATATTCGTTCTCCCTTCAATATCCATGCAGCAGAGCGTAACGAGACCATCCCAATGAATAGAGAGAGATGTCCACAGAAGAATGCAGGGTTTATCCTGTTCCCCTCCGAATCCGGAATCAACACTTCCTCCAAAATTCAGCATTGGCTTAATACGAAGCAAATCAGCGCCTTTATTTTTCCACTGCCTGAGAAATGATTTCACTTCATGCCGGTTATCCGGCCCCCTCACAAACTGGACAGTTGTCTTTGGTCTTTTACGTTTGGGCCGAGACCGGGACAGGTCAAGAAAATGTTCTACATTGTCAACCACCTGTTCAAAATCACTCCCCGGTTTTAAAATTCGGTAAGTCTCTTCGGTAGCAGCATCCACGCTAAGAGTTATTGAATCCACTCCAACATCCAGGATCTCGCGGGCAGTAGAGTCATCAAGAAGCAACGCATTTGTCTGCAGGATCGCCCTGATATCACGCTGGTGACAAGCCTCAATACAATCAGCCCAGTGAGAATGAAGAAAAGGTTCGCCATCAAAGGAGAGATCAACAACATTCACATAGGGAACGACCTGGTCAAGGATGGAGTCAAGAAGCCCGGGTGAGATCTCCCCTATCGGGCGCTTGCTGAATTTGCGGGGGCAAAATTTGCAATTAAGATTACAGCGATTGGTAATCCCGATCGCTATTTCAAAAGGGAACGCATCCAATCGGGTTTGACCGGAAAAATATGCTTTTACTAATTTAATTCGGTTATTAATATTTCGAGGAAACATCGGTACCTCCCACAATCTTATCGAATCTATGAGATGTTCATTACCGGCCCTGGGGGACAAAAGGAATAGAATGGACCGCTCAGCAAGAGCCACCAGAAAACGGCAACATGAACGCCGACGAGAAGATATATTATCCAGCGGGCCGAGGGCCAGCGACCAATTATTCTCCAGCATCCCAGGGCAAAGAAAGATATTATTCCTCCGGACGCACCCAGCCACATCCGTGGATATGTATGACATCCCCATCGCGGCTCCGGGAATAAGTACGAGGCGAGAAGGACAAAAAACGCGACAATACCGATCCAACCGAGCGGAGGAATCCACTCGGGAACAGTTTTAGATCTCCATAAAGCCATGACCAACCCGACCAGAATCATAACCGTAATCGGCAACGCCGTAATAAAGATAGCCGCTGTGGGAAGAGCGGGAGGGCGGTCAGGAAGAAAATCCGGGAGAGACCACCAATAGATATATAATTTTGACGGCCAGGAGAGATCGGCTTTGCATATCCGTTCATCATCGATATCCGGTATAGGAGTAAACGGACGTCTGATTATCTCCCCGAAACGAAACGTAAAAAACTCCCAGCTATCCCCGGACCAGTTCTTTTGATGAAAACCCTGATCGTGATGGATCCAGTTTCCCGTGTCCTGATAATGACGGAGATAAAAAGGAGCCGTCGATATTAAAATAATCAATGAAGATACCAACGCCCGGGTTAACAGCCTGGAAAAGGGATTATTATAGAGCCAGTATCTGATTAGCAGGCAACCGGCCAGAGGGATAAAAAATTGCTGGCCATTCTGTTTGATCGCCGCTCCCACCCCTAATATTAAAGCAATCAGAATAACATTCTTCCAGGAAGGCATTCCCTTATATGCCATTATTTTTATTGTCAACAGAAGCGCCAGGGTAGCCAAAAGAGCCATGCTCATATCATTATCGATAGTAACCGACATCGTTACCCATCGGGTGGAAGCTCCAAAAATCAATAAAGCCAGAATTCTGGCCCTTTTATCCGGAATCAGCAGCCGAAGGATGAAGACCAGCAGGACCATCAAACAGAACATTCCGGTCAGATTAACCAATTGTCCGGCTCGATCCGGCGCGATATTAAAAACCGGGTATGCATATTTCAGCAAGCGGTAAAGACCCGCCGATACAGTATGATAATATGGCGTATGCTGGGCAGATCTATACTGTAGGACGGAAGGCCACTCTCCGGTTTCAGCTATATAACGGATGATCGGGGAGTGATCGTCATTCTCCAGGACCGGGAACCGGAGATAGCAGATCAGACAGGCAGCAACCGCGGGAAGTAGCCAGAACCATTCATAACTCCACCAGGGTCTTTTAGAATTCTCACTCATAACTGTTTATTTCGTCATTTTCTATAAAGACAGATAATTGAACCGCAGAGACGCAAAGAACGCGGAGGAGAATTAATAACGAACTTACTTGGTAATGGATTAATTTATTGCTCTTTCATTAAAATAATAGAGTAGGTTTTATCAATATATTCTAATTTAATTTCTCTGCGTCCTTTGCGTCTCTGCGGTTCAAATCCATCGCGAAACCAGGTTCTTCTTCCCGGCGGAGAAGAACAGCCGCCGTAATCCCAAAGGGCATGGGAAAGAGCCGGGTCAACCAGCGTTCGATAGTCCCCAGCCCGATGCAGATATTATTGGTCAGGCTGTTCCCGAGGGCCAGATCGGTCGTCGCCCGTTTGGCAAACTTTCTCACCAGCCAGGTTGGGAGGAAGACGAAGAGGTGGAGATAGGTTTTTCTTATATCTTTAACCGGCAATCCGGCAAAGAGATTCATAAGCGACCGGATGGTAAATCTCCGGCAGCCTCCAAAGACCAGATCGTGGCTCCCGAAAAGACAGTTAAAGGCCGGTTCCACCGATATGATAATCCCTCCGGGGCGACAAATTCTGACCATCTCCTCGACGATCCGGCGGGGTTCGACAGCTTCACACTGGTGAAGCAACCCCTCGCAGACCACCAGATCACACGCGCCGGTTTTTAAAGGGATCTCATGCCCGTCACCGCAGACGCGGCCGAAGATCTTCCCTTCTGTCAATTTCAGAGCTATCGGACGGAGGTCAAGTATTATCCTCTTAACCCCGGCCGGAAGATTAGCAGTGGACCATCCTCCGGCCGACCCCAGATCCAGTACCAGCATCCCCGGCTTCAGATAGCCTTTCAGGAGATCCAGTATCGCCGGGTAATGAATCTTAAACCACCAGTTCCATCCCTGGAGCGATCGCATCTCTTCGTATAAGGCGGGATAATCGACGTAAACCTGATTATTATTAACGTTGTTCATTTTAAAACATATTCAGGAATAATGGAGTGATGGAGTACTGGAGTGATGGAGTATTGGGGGAAACAGCTCACTTGACCCCCATGCTCCGGCAACTGGGATTCCATCACTCCAGTACTCCATTACTCCATCACTCCATTACTCCACCACTCCATCACTCCAGTACTCCACCACTCCATTGCTCCACCACTCCACCAATCCACCACTCTACCAATCCATCCTTATTTATGCTTCATAAGATAGATATAGACCGAATTAGGCGGATAATATATCGACTGATGCTGGCTAATTTCGGCATTTGGGCCGGTCTTCTCAATAATCGGTTCGATAATCCAATCTGGACCGCTTAACTCAGCTAAATTCGGATGATCATTGGTAATCCCGGTCCCTTCATAGCTCCCATTGGAAGATTGATAAAAATCCAGGGCCAGAACATTCTGCCCCGGAATGGGCAAAGGATACTTTCCCCAGCGATCATTACCCAGCTCAAAGAAACTGGTGAGATTAACTCCATATCGATCAAGCACATCCGTCTTGAATTCAGGATGCCGCTGAAGAATCATCCGAAAGGGGTCATAGGATGCCTCGGCCATGATCAGGGTATCCGGGCGGAATTCTTCAATCAGCTCTCCCAATTTATCCAGGTTAAGATTGGAAACCCGATCACTATAAAACCGGGGAAGTGATAAAATAAACGGAAGGATCGCCAGCAGTACAAATAATATTCCAAAAAGAATCCGCAACCAGCGCCGGCTTATCCAATTTTGGTATTGAACCGTCATTGCCCCATACGCCAACCAGATAACCGGAGCTATGAAGAGGGTATTTCTCAGGCCTCCATACGGAACAGCCAATAAAATATTACCCATAATATATACTCCCAGAACTCCGGCTAAGACGGCCAGAATACCATGGGAATTCTTCCTCTTACTGGAAAAATACAAGACTATTGCTCCGGTCGCGGCCAGAATGAATGGAAATGAAATCCAGTTCCATTCCAGAGGTTGGTAGAACCTTTTATCGAAGACCAGCGAAGTATGATAGTTCAAGAGGTCATAAGCCCTGGTAGTAAGATAACTGAACCACCCGGCAATTGACTGTACGCCGGTCAGCTTGAAACATTTTACAGGATAATAGGCTGAATAGTAGTACCGGTAAACTCCCTGAAGAGTTGTTCTTATCATAAAGTAAAAAAAGGGCATGATATTCAATATCCCGTAGAGGAGAAGAGAACCAGCCGCCCTGATAATCCGGGGGAAGCGACGGGGCGGACCGCGCTCAATAATACTGGCCAGAAGGCAACCGGCGGTTACCAATGCTTGGAGATATCCGACCAGGACACAGATATACGCGACGACGGCAAAGATAAGGTAGCGACACCAGGTATAACGTCCCCTGAGGACAAGCCAGTAAACCAGGTACTGGATCACGCTTGCCGTAAAATAAATCGCGTAGACTTCGCCGAACTGGCCAAAATTCACACTTACTACCGAGAAGACGGAGAGGGCCGAGACCGAGAGAATTGCTCCCCAGATCGGACGGAATATCCGCCAAGCCAACCATCCGATCAGGGCAATCCCGATTGATTGAATAATGGCATGGAACCAGCGGGCCGCCGTCAGATTCTCCCCGAAGGTGTACCGGAAGAGTTCGGCTATCACGCAGATCATCGGAGGACTGTCACCCTCGGTGATAATAGCCGCGTTATTAAAGAGGATGGCCAGGAAATTTCCGGGTGATCCGGCCGATTCCAATGGTTCTCCCCGGGCAAAACCGAATGCGGGAGATTCATCATGATGAGGCTGAATCTCCTCAATCCGGTATCCCCGAACCGTTAACGCGACTATGAAAACCAGCACCGCGAAGATGATTCCCTGTAACCATTGGTTCTGTTTTATGAAGCTCTCAGTCATGTTTTAAAAGTTATAAGTGCCTAAAGTAAAAGGAGTGCCTAAAGTAAAATAAGTGCCTAAAGTGCGCTAAAGTGCCTAAAGTTAAAAGTTATCGCTTCCGCTTGGCTTTTCCGACTTGCCCAATAAGCAAACACTTAGCAACCCCGCTATTACAGATTTGATACTCAATTATGATAGAGGTCTTTTTCCTCGATCAATGAGGACAGGGAAGCGGGGTAAAAAACTCCTCCCACAGGACCGGTACAGCCCGCACACAAGTTGATCAAATGTTTACGTTTTTTAATTGCTTAGAATACTCTTTATTAAACCTTTTCCTTTCTCGCTTGATAACCATACGACCGTCCATTGCCCGGTGAAGCGACAACTTTAGGCACTTTAGCGCACTTAAGGCACTTTCAACTTCTTCCCAGCACTTTAGGCACTTTCAACTTAGCCCGAGCCAAAGGCGAGGGCTATCCCTTCTTCCCCGGCAGGCGGAAGAAACTAAGCAGATAATGTATCACGGTCCCCGGTTGGAGGGCAAAAAGCGCGTTATACATATTCCCCCCGGTCTGAATACAGGCCGCGCAATTATGCCCCTTCATGCTATTCCATGCCTTTTCTATTCCAAGTTCATATACATTCGGCGGGTTATATTCTTTTCCGGTTCGGCAACAGGGCAGAAGATCGCCGTTAGTCTCGACAATACCGAAGAACCGTCCGGCCTGACAGGGAATCGGTTTAAAGTCATCCGGGAGCTGATTATTGAACAAGCGATAAGTACGGTATGACAGCGGCCAGGCCCGAAGATAACGCATTACGTAAGAACTGAATACCATCCGGGGATTGGGCTGGTTGATGGAGGAATCAAGAATTGATCGAATTATTGAATCGTCCGCGGCTTCTGGTCTTACTTCGGAAGTCCCGTCCGGTTGATATAACGGGGCCAGGAGATCAAAGGTTACAGCACAATCATACTTATCCGCCAGCGCGTAAATATCCGGCAGACCGGGTTCAGTAAGGCGGGTAACGGTACAGAGCAGCTGTACCGGAGTTCCCGCATTCCTGCCGACTTTGATCGCGTGGACAGCCTTATCCCAGGAACCTTCTCCCCGGAACATATCGTGAACTCTCCGGTTGCCATCCATACTCACGGTCAATTGATCAAGATCCTTAATCAAGCCTGGATGTCGGTCTATCAGAATCCCGTTGGAAGTTAGCGAGACCTCAATATGATTTCTCCGGGCGCGGAGAACAATCTGGTGGATATCATCCCGAAGGAGCGGTTCTCCCCCGGTCAGTGTTACCCGCTTGGTCCCCAGCCGGCCCAGGCCATCAAGAACCGCGAAAAGCTGCTCGGTGGTGGGAGGAGGGAGATTGCGAACCGGGTAATCCCCAAAACAATATTTGCAATGCAGGTTACAGCGGTCAATAACCCGGATATGCATCTGTATCGGCATACGGCCACCACTTATCTTCGCTCTGAGAAATTTAAAGGCGGAATTTATTGTATGAACAAACTCATTCATTTTTTTTGATCCGCAAAAAATATTTTGCGGCTTTGGTTATTGATTCAAAATCAGTAATATTTAGGATATTTGGATATTTCCCTAAAAGTTTAGTATTTCAATATTTATAACCCGAGATGATCAAAGATCATTTTTTGGGTAGGATTTAGGATTTTCTTATATCTTACGACTTCCCCCTCTCCTAAAGATTATCATTACCAGTGCGATAAATACTCCGCTAATTGTTCCCCATCTTCCTATCTTCCATGATCCGGGAACGAATGTCATTATAACTTTGTGGATCCCTTTTTCCAACCAGAGACCTCGCTGGAGATAATTGACACGGAAGAGCACGGCAGGATGTCCATCAACTTCCGCTGACCAGTCAGGATGCCAGACATCGGTCATAACTACCATAGAGGGAATGTTGATATCAATAGTAAGCTGGACCCGGTTGGGATTGCTGAGATCCAGTTCATTAATTGTGTTGGCAACCTGAAGTTCGTTGAAGTGCTTGATGGATCCGGGATTCAGCTCAAAAGAAGAGTAGTCTGTAAGCGGTGGAGAGACGGTAAGCGGTAAGCGGTGAGCGGTAAACGGTGTAGAGGGAACGACAAGCGGTAACCGCGCTCCCATCGCGGCGGACTGCTCACTGCTTACCGCTGACTGCTTACCCTTTCCCCCCGACTGCTCACTGCTTACCGCTAACCGCTCACCTTTCTCTATAAACACCCCTCTTCTCAAATCACCATAAACTAATTCTTCAAGAGCTTCTTCTTCAGAAGATGCCACCACCATATCCTGCGTAAATATCCGGGGAAGCGGATCTGGAACACTAATAACCAATGGATTATCCGCCAGGCGAGCTCCTTCGGCATCAGTATCCACCACCGGGATATTTATGTCTTCAGTAGTTGGAGCCTCAATTCCCGTTTCTACCTGCTCGGCTTCAACCACAGCCCGGTCAACACTCATATTGGCTAAAAAGCGGGTATCCCATTTCTCAATAACCATCTCATAAATCAAACCTTCGGGACCAAGACGATGGAGGGCCTTGTTGAATCGAGGCAATAATGGTTTGCAGTCATAACCGAATATGCTGAACCCTCCGGTCAGCCAGGACGAGTTAGCCAGACGGGAACGGTAGAAAGCGGTCCGGTAGAGCCCGGTATTATCATAAGGATCTAATCTGACTATCTTCGCCAGCGGCGTCTCGCTAAAACGAGAGTGATGGATGATGAGAGGATCATAACCAAACCAGTCCCGATGGAGATAAAAAGTCAGGGCCCCCCAGATGATAAGTTCAATCAGCACTCCCCCGATCAAAAACTGAGTACGCCGGCGGGGCTTAATCCACATGGCCATAAAAATCACCAGAACCAATAATAGATAGGGAAGAATATTCTTCAGAGAATCCCAAAATTCTCCGGTGGCCAGCCCCTGCTCTATACCCGATGAATATAGTATCCCCCTAAACCTAACCGGCTGACTGATGACAAAAATTGTTACAATGGCAACGGATAATACATATAACGAGACTTTAAACCGGAATTTTCTTTCCAGGGATACTGTATTCCGGGTAATAAGAGAGGCTGAAGCGCCCGCTAACAGGGCCATTGAATAACATTGAAAATCACGCCATCGGATAGCATAAGGAACACGGAAATTTGGCAAGTAATCGAACAAAAATCTATATACCGGTGTATGGCGCCCCAGAATGATAAACCCCGCCAGTACCACCCCTATCCCGGCAAGTATTATCCAGAACCTTTCCTGAGTCCCCGGAGATCGCCAGGCCGTGATAAGCCCGGAGATGACCAGAAAGATGAGCAGCATCCCTCCCAGGAGGTTAGCCTGATCAAAGAGAATACTTCTTCCTATCCCCCAGCCGTGGGTGCCAATCACACTGCCGAATAAATTCGGGATCATCAGAGTAGCCATATATCCGGGATTGAGGCTGTTTAAACCGCCGGCAACTGCCTGAAAAGTTATCACTCCGGATGAATCAAGACTTCGGTAACCTTCCAGTATCCCCAGCCAGACCGGTGCCGATATACTCAACCCAAGGATGCTTACTATCATTCCCCCAACAAGAACTCTTCTAAAACGAATCCAGCGATGGCAGAATATTTCTTTAACCGCCACTCCCGCGAATAGAAAGCAGGTAAACGTCCAGCCCCGGATCATATGCCCGAAACCGGCGCCGGAGATTTGGATGGCCAGGACGATAGCTCCTAAAGCAAGATACCGGATCCCGCCCCGGCGAATGAATAAAATCATAAAAAGCCATAACAATGGCAGCCAGCTATTTAATGTGACGATTGAAGCGGCAAAAGCTAGGTAATTAACCGCCGGACTCATGGTATAGGCAACGCTTAATACCACTGATCCGATCCGGTTCAAACGCAGCCCGATCCTTCCAAGGAGATAGGCCGTTACAATCATCAGGATATAATGAAACATCATCGGCAGCTTGACCAACATAGTTGCAGACAGATCAAGATTCGAAAGATTGGCCAGGAGAAGAAGCGGATAATCCGGGAGATAATATGGCCCGCCATCCGGGCGATGGATAATCGGCCAGGCTCCGCAAAAAGTATGTGGGTCCCACCAGGGAAGCACTCTCTGCTGCAGAGCTCGGGCATAGAGCGACTTAATCGGGAAATGGTGGTAAATATAGTCATCACCCAGCAGAGGTATCCAATTTAATATAGCCGGCAGCCAGAAGATCAATATAAACCCGATTAATGATAAAATTATTAAGACATCTTTTTTCATCTCAGAACTTAGCCATCACTTCGTTCGGGCAACTAATTAACCGCGGATTAAACGGATTATGCTGATTAAAAGAAAAAACAATCCGCCTAATCCGCTTAATCCGCGGTATATTTAAAATTCGAAACAGTTCATCAGCGGTTTATGGGCTACTTAATAAAAAGTTGCTGGCGCCATTTATAAAAATACCTTCCCGATATCAAAAGGATCATAAGAAGAGTTGCCAGGGATACCATAAGGCCGATCTGAAAAGTAGCGGGAAGATAATATATCATAAAAGTGTTCCGCCCCGGAGGAACTCTCACCCCCACCAAGCCATCGATCTCTTCAATCTTCGGATCTCCTGAGCCTTTAACTTTCCAGCCCGGGAAATAGTTCTGGTTCACTATCACAGATCCCTCTTGCTCTGCTTCAACATTTATTACTATCCGATTGGGAGACCAATCTTTTATAGCTATTTTTCCCTCTGTCCCGGACAAATAAACTTCACCCTTGTACTCTTCGGAATCAATTGGGAGAGCGTAGGCGGATATTGGAACAGGCTCAATGGCGGATATCGTACCTACGTTCATGAGAAAGTTATAAAATGAAGACCCTTCAAAGAGCGCCGAAGAGATGATTTCGCCACGCCGATTGTATTCCGGGGGTAGCCAGGTCTGAAAGAATTGCTTTTTCCCGGGAACATCCGGTGGATTAACTGGAAATGCTTCTTGTAAAATAGGCCTATTGACCAGCATAAAATCAAAGAAAATCACCACCGGAATAGTAACTATGATTATCTTCACTATGAGCCGGCGGATGGATAGAGATAATAAATAGTCTTTAAGAAACTGTACCCCCATTCCCGCGAAGACTGATACGCAAAGAGCTAGGACATAACGATAGCGGGTAGCTACCCGCTGCAAATTGTAGATCGGCAACTGCCGTAATATCCCCCACAGACTGGGAGTCACCCGGTCTCCGAAGCTTAACCAGAGGAGGAAAAGCAGTGTCAGGGCCAATGGGAGGCGTTTTTTGAACGAAAAAATATACCCAATTATAAAAAATAGAAAAGTTACTACGCCCAAGTACATTCCATTATCATCCAACCCCCAACTGATACCGCGTAAGAAACCTTCAGAACTGGATAAATTTACCTCTGAATATAATGTTTGGTACGGATTAAACACACTGTAGAAGATAGAACTCAGACTGTAACCTGAATAGTCATCTATCAGGCGAGGATACATATTTGTGAATTCCAGAGAGGGGAGAAATTTCACCGCCCCCAGAAATAATGTGATAGATAAGATTAATCCTATTGCTTGAACGGTCCTGACAGGCCGTGATCTTCCGCTGATAATGGAAACTACTGAATAAATGGCAAGAGAAGTTAAAGTAATAATTAAAACATGGACTCCTCCGCCAAAAAAAAGGAGGACGCAGAATAAACCGCTTAATAAACAATATCTGAGATCGTTTAAAGACTTTAGGAAAAAAAGAAATATCCACGGAATAAGATATATATTCAGGAAGTTCAGCATCCCGGCGGCGATGCTGAAGCTGTACATACTATTAAACATAAAAACAAATGCCGCGACAATAGAAGCAATCGTCCCCAGTCGGTAAAAACGCGCAACCAGATAAGCTCCACACAAACCCACTGCACTGAAGACCAACATTTCAATCTTAACTCCCGGTATAACACCCAATATTAATGATATTAAAAAGGCGGGAGAAAGAAGATATGATTGAGGATAAGCGAGAAGTGGACTGCCCCCGCAATGATAGGGATTCCAGAGAGGAATTTGGCGATACTCGAGTATAGTCAAACGGGGAACCGCGTGATAAAAGATATGTTGATCCCAATCTCCAATCCCCCAGTTTTTAAATTCCCGGAGAATAGGTGAGAACATAATCAAAGACGAGACTGCAAATAAAAGGATGAGTAGTAATGCCCGAATAAAACTTGAATATTTCTTTCTCAATTTAAATTTTTACTCCGTAAAAAATTGTTATGTCTTGAGTTCTATAATCAATGTGTATTTAACCAAACAATAGCGTTAAATAATATTTTGATTTAATCTTATAATATTTTTCTATTTCGGAATCTATTGAGATTCCGAAATTATTAGAATCCCCTCAAATGTATTAACGTCATTGAGTTCCCTTGCTGCGGATCCGATCAAGAAGCCCACAGGATACTCACTGAAGCACGATTTTCAGTCCTCGTTCTTTCTTCAATCGCCGCTTGAACTTGAAAATGTAAGGCAATGTTCTAACCTCTCTCCTAAAACTCAATGCCGAGGTTCCCGGATCACTCCAAGTGATCGGAATTTCTTTAATTCTATATCCATTTCTTAAAGCTCTCACCAATAATTCCGTGTCCCAGAACACTCCCCTTCTCAGCGTTTTATCGTATCCCATTTCGGCAACCAGCGTCAGAATCACATCACTTTTGAATGCCTTGAAACCGCATTCGTGGTCTTTAATTCTGGTCTTGAAATAGCATCTTATAAAGACATTGTATAGTTTGCTGATGATCAAACGGAACAGCCTTCTCTTGGTCCTGGATTCGGGTAGATATCTGCTTCCAGTCACGATATCGTAGCCTTTGGTTACCTCTTCTATTAAATTAGGGACGTTGGCTAGGTTGGTAGCCAGATCTATATCCATGAAAACGATTATTTCACCAGTGGCTTTCTGGAAGGATTGTGCTAAATTTTCTCTTCTGGTCGGTCCAATTTCATATCGCAAATGGGTTATTCTCTTATCACTTTTGGAGATTTTCTCGCCGATGATCGTCGAATTATCCGTGGAAGCGTCATCAACGACAAATATTTCATATTCTGCCGGCAGCTTATTTAGCACGTATACAATTAATTCTATATCTCTTTCCAAGACTTGCTGTTCATTAAATATGGGTATAAATACTGAAATTTTCATATACATTTCCCTTGTCGAAAAAATATTCTATTAGAATAAGTTTTTATTCGGCTCATAAAAACCGGGAAAAAGTCCTTTGTTATTTATCCCTTAATTTTATCTAAACTTTCATATATTCAATTATCACAAACGGGCAGAGAATGATATTTAGTATCGGTATCCTCTCCACTATCCTGTCTAGAAAAAGCAACTTTGGAAACCTGTTCATGACAAAAGGAGGCAGAAACCCGAATCTGACTTTTGATACCTTCTTAAGCCCTTCCCTGTTACAAGCTTTAGAAAAGTCTTCCAGAAACGGGGTAAATGTTCCTTTTTCAAATTCCCATTTCATGTCCTTGTCAATGGCGATTTGTATCAGGTAAAAAGGACAAAACCTGTTTGGTTCCAGAAATACCAGTTTTGAGTTTTTATCGAGGATCTTTATAAATTGCTTCACCATGTTTTGATACTTGGGTCTGGGCAGGTGATGGAGGATAAAAAATCCCACAATATGATCATACTTATCCTGTAAAGAATTGCCCAAAGTCAACATGTCTCTCACTTTAACCGAAATATTATTCTGCATGTATTTCTTTGCATTATTCTGGGTTTGAATAACTGCTGTTTTTGAAATATCTATGGCGGTAAGTCTTTTAGTAAAACGGGCAAGCTCCATGGTAAATCTCCCCTGCCCACACCCTACCTCAAGCATATTTATTCTATTTTTTTGGCAAAATTCAATCAGTTTCTTCGTAAGATATTTTGTATACACCAAATAACTCTGATATCTCTGATGCTTAGGAAGGGTATTATCGTAATAATTCTTCTGTGATTGTTGGGTATTATTCATGCTTATTTCACTTTATATATCTTAATATCATCCTTATTTGTAAAATTCATCCAAATTCAAATCATATGAGAGAAGATAACCTCTCTCATCCCCTTCCAGATGACCGAAGTATATGTATTTTATCCCTGCTCCTTTTACTAATTGTTTTGCCTCCGACAAGCTTAACCCGGATTTTTCATGAGAACGTGAAAATTGGGGCATAAAATATGGAAACGCTCCAAGCATTCTATTAGAATGCAGTTAGTTATGCTAATAACCCAGGAGTTTTCGCATGGTCACTATACCCCAGCAGTCTGTTTTATTTCCAGAACTCTTTTCAAGCCCGTTTCGGTCGGCTTTTCCCGGGACCATCTCAGCTCTGACGGAGGCTCGATTCTCCTGAAAGCCATCGATCAAAAACTCGGCATTACGCACCTTGTCGCCGACACTTTCATCGAGTTTCGGCAGCCGGAACGGATATGCCACAATATTTTTGACCTTACCCGCTAGCGGATTTTACTGCTCCTATTTCCCTAGGGCGCAGCCTGTTCCATGTCGTCTTCGGCGCCCAGTTTTTATGCGGGGGCACCGCTGTCGGACCTGGATCATCGTTTTTCTGTCCGGGAAGTTAAGCCTTTACAATGTAATGACCGAAAAAGCCTTAGTTTTTCGGCCACATGAATAAACCGGGATAATACTCCACTGTCAAAGTGTTCTGTTAGTATCCTTCACCCTGATTACAGATGAGACCCGGTAATGCGGCTTGCTTGGTTCTTTACCGGTGGCAAACTTCTCCAGGTGGCAAATAATTTCCCCAATGCATCGGAGGTTCCCGGAGAAGCCGCCCCGATACTAGCCCGAAGTTTTCGTTGCAGGTGCTGTCGAAACTGTATTACACTCAAACATCTTACTCCAGACTTTTTCCCGGCAAACCGGGGAAAGATTCCGATAAAATATCTCGTTGCTGGCCCGGATACCGATGTACAATTCTTGCTAAGAGTATAATGATGATTGATGATCTTAATTAGATGAATGTTTTCGGACTCCAGCCGCATCTGTTCCCCCCCCTCCTGATCGCCGCGGTATCGGTGATCCTCGTCCTGATCTGGCAAAGAAAAGGCTGGAAAATCCCCTATACACTCACCTGGGTTCCCTATCTCATTACCATCATCCCATTTATATTATTGAGTGAGCTGCCGGCCGGCGACAGCCATACGTATTTTTATCCCACATTTGAGCACATACTTAGGGCGGTACGGGAGGGCAATCTTTTTCCCCAGTGGCTGCCGGCAAGCGGAGGTGTGAGAACAGGCGTTTACCACATTCTTTGCATCCCTACTATACCTCATAAAATCCTAGGTTACTATCTGTTATCGTACCTGCCGTTCACGTCGGTTGTTATTTACAAGCTAAGCTATATTGCGGGGGTACTGCTTATGGGGTACGGCTGGTGGCTGGTGCTGAATTATCTTACCAACTGCCGGCTGGCATCTTACTTCGGCACGATAATGATCATAATGGGCGGAACCGGAATAACATTTCATCAGGAACACGTCCTGGGAAACATCTATCTGATACCCTGGTTCGTGCTGGCGGTGCTGAAGTTAAAAGATGAAAGTCGGTATATCTTTCCCCTAGTTATCCTTTTTGGATTGGGGGTAACCACCTATGAGCCGCAGATTCAAGTCATTTCTATGGGCCTGTTCGTCCTGGTAAGCGCGTTTTTTTCGCCGGCGACGGTGAAAAATATCTTTCTGGAGCGAAAACGGGGGGTATTGATTCTGCTGCTGCTGTTTATTCTCTCCCTGCTCCCAGCGGTATATTTTATTCAACAGTTCCCTAATCTTGCTTGTGATCACCGGACGGTGATTACCGGTACATACCCCGACTTCCTCAAGATGAACCTGACCGCGCAGACTTCCGCAATCGGAACCTACTTCCTCCAGTATCTCCGGCCGACGGTCCAGGCCGCGGAGATTGCCGGATACGGTGAAATGGCGGACCGGTGTTCTTTCTTTATCGGTAGGATGGGATTGATCCTGGCATTGATCGGCATTATCTTCACCCCGCGACGGGCGCTCCCAATTATCATCCTACTTATCTTTTTCACCGCCCTCACACTTGGCATCAATTGTCCTGTTCCAATACCTAGAATTCTCTTTATGCTCGGGTTCCCGGCCATCAACACCTTTCGTGAATGGCTTCACTTCTTCGTGATGGTCAACTACTGTCTTTCCGCGCTGGCGGCGCTTGGTTTTGCCGCCGTGGTTAAAGGTCGAGAAAGAAACGCGGGGATCGTTTTCACTGGTCTAATCTCGGTGATACTCTTCATCCAGATCGCCGATCTGTCGCTGTACGACCGGCGATACATCAGCGAATTTAAGGAACAAGCGGGTCCTAACCTGGAAACCCAGTTTTCCTCTGAGAAAAATTATGCGGGGGCCAGGGTATTCCAGTATACATACCGCAATAATCTCTATCACGCTTGTCCGGAGGCTATTCCATCTGAACCCTACCTTACCACAAATACCGTTACCGTGACCGGGGGAAGAAACCGGGAGCTGGAAGCCATCTGCTCGATAGCTTCCGGTGGTGGTAACCTGACCGTGATCGATACCTTGATCGACGGAAGGTTTCAGCCGGAGATACAGATCGCACGGCTCACCTGTCCCGCAACGGTTAACTCCCGGGGATTAACTGCCCGGGTGACCTCGCCCGCGCCGGCCTTGCTGGTGACACCCCTGAATTACGACCTGGGCGCGCGGGCTTTTCTCGATGATGAAGAAGCGCCTCTGGTCAGAGTAAATGGCGCCTTGAGCGGGGTTCTGGTACCGGAAGGAGATCATCGGGTGAACTTCATCATACCGTGGGATATATATTGGCCCCTGGTCTGGATTCAGTGGATTCTTTATCTATTTATCGCTTTATTTTTTCTGCGAAAAAATAAGATTAAGAAAATTCCGAAGAAGTGAACTATTCAGAGCAACTTAGGGAATTTAGCTGGCGGAGGTGAGTGCCGTTTTTTCCGGGGATAGATCACCATGCCGGCAATGCCGAGGATGCCCAGTCCAAGAGCCACCCATCCCCAGTGAAGGAGCGTGGGTCGGAAGATCCATTCCACAAGATGCGGGCCTTCAGGAAGCCAGACTCCCCGCTGAAGATAATTGACCGGCAATGGTACGGCGGCCTTCCCGTCTATCAAAACTTCCCAGCCGGGGTAAAAAATATCGGTAGTAACCAGGAGAGCCGATACTTTTACTTCAATATCTATCTCCATCCGGCTTGGGGTGGGGAATCGAACCGCGCTTATTCTGTTGAGCTGCTGGAGTTCATTAAAATGCCGGATTACTTCTTCTTCACTGCCCGGATCATAAGACTGGTAATACTCAATCAGTGGACCGTTATCAGTTTGCTCTTCCACCGAGGTTAAGGACCGATCACTGGTTACTGGCACCTGATTACCGTCTTCTATAAACGTCGCCTTCCGCAAATTACCGTTCAACAACTCATTCAATGCCTCTTCCGGAGAACAGACCACCACCCGATCTTGAGTAAATACCCGGGGAAGAGTGTCTTTCAGACGATAGGAGTAGAGTTTGGCCTCATCGGAAAGTCCGGGTAAAGTTTGTATCTCTGCCAATTCCGGCGGTATCATGTCAGGACTTTGCAGTACAATATACCGCACACTCATATTCGGAAAAAAACGAGCCGCCGGTTTTTCAATGATAAGTTCATACGGATACCCGTAGATGACTTCAGCCAGGGCAGCCTTTAATCTGGGGGCAATCGGTTTGGAACAGTAACCCGTCAAATAGTGCCCCCCGTGAAGAATCGCCATGTGATCAACCATACTGTTGTAGAAAGTAGTCCTTTCCTGCCCGGTTCGGGGCGGAGGAAGGTTTGAGAGAAAAGGATGGTCACTCTGCCGGTAGAGCGCGGTATCACAGGGGGACCGATATCGGGTATCTCCTATATCGGAGGATCTGAAAGCAAGAAAATACGTCATAAAAAACCCTATTAATACGGATTCAAGAACTACCGCGGCTATGACGAACTTCCCGCGCCAACTCCTACCGGCAAGAAATATTAATATCGTGGTACCTCCCAGTACCCACGCCAGGTATATCCCGGGACTAAAAATCAGCCAGGTCCGATGATTTTCCCAGACGTGCTGCAATACCGGCAGCCCATGACTCCCCGTTCGTTGCAACTGCCAGGCAACTCCCGCTAAAGTTAAAACCACCAGGGCGGCAGGGAGACAGCGGGAGAGCGACCTCCGGTTATCTATGAGCGCCTGGCTTGAGATACCAGCCAGCAGAGCAATCCCCAGATGCTCCATGATTCTCCATCTGACCGCGTAGGGCAACCCGAAAACGGGTATTATCCGTACCAACCACCGGTAAAGAGGAGAATATCTACCGGTGATCAACAGTAACGAAAAGACGAAAAGTGAGAGACTCACCCACCACCAAACCATTCTGGTCCTATCCGTTTTATCCGAACCACTTTTATAATGGTTCCGCCAGAAAGCCACTGATCCGAGGAAGCAAAGCAGAAGCAGCCAGTATCCTCCCGTGAGATTACCCTCCACATGCCAGAATGAACGTATCTCCGGCAAACCAAAATTAACGGAAGATCCGGCAGTCACAGTCCCAAAAAAATCAGGGACCAGCAGAGTGATCAGAAAACTCCAGGGAGTACTTGACTCGGCGGAAGCGGCCCGGGAAAAGCTGACCATAGTTGAATCTCGGTAAATGGCGACTGTCTCTTTCATAGCCACCCAATAAGGTCCGGAGAGGAGAAGACCAAGGATAAATATAATCAACCCGGCGACAAGAATCCTCCTTGCTTTAGCCGGAGACCGGTACAGGAGAGAGAAAGCGGCGACCAAGCCGATTGTCAATGCCACCGTTACCAAACTGAAGACTGCGCGCACATCGGTCCCGCACGGTCCGATGAAGGCAATGGCCAGTGCTCCCAGTATCCCCATTATCCGTTGTCGTCTCCCGGCGAATGACACAATCCCCCAGATTGCCAGGGGGATCCAGGTAGCGGAGTATATCCCCTCGATAGCGCTGATATTACCGGACATCATGACTCCAAACCCGTAAACCACGGAGAGCACGAGCGCCGCGGTCCGGCCCAACTTGATAGCCATTCTCCCAAGGCCATAGGCGGTCAAGACGCATATCAGCCAGTGAGCAAGCAACGGGAATTTGACCAACCCGGCAAAAGCGGAATCGGGATTATTGAGAGAGGCAAAAAAGTAAAACGGGTAAAGCGGCCAGTACCATATCCTGGTGTTGGGGACATAATTGATCCGGCCGCCGGCAAAAAAGTATGGATTCCATAGAGGGAGAGCTCCCTGCTGCAGCGATCTTGCATTGCTAAAGACACGTGGAAAAGTTTCATATGTATCATCACAAATAATCCCCAGCCATCCGTTCAGCATGGGAAGGAGAAAAACAAGCACTGCCAGAATCAACCCGGCAATTATGATTAGGTCAGTTCGCTTCATTGTGCAGTCTGTGGTTTTTTCATTTGCCTCGCTCTAACCATTGTGCATAATAAAGTTAGCTGTCAGATTACAGACAAGGCAAACCATTTGTTCCAGATCATCATGCTATAAGAATCTAGTATCTATGTCAAATCCCGTAGCGACCAAAAAGACATTGGTTCAATCAGCGAAGTTTTGATGGTGATTCCCTTGTCTCATTAAAATTATCTTGAGTGCCGACCACTAACTAATGAGTGACAAAAAACGCATAGTCTATAAAGCCCCCCAAAAAAGCGGGCGATGGTTGACGGAACAGGAGAACTCCATTGATTAGTCTTTCTGTTATTTTTTTTGGAATCGGTCTCTTCCTGACCGCTTTTGTAATCCACATTCTTATCTGGCGGATCGTCAAACCGAGTAAACAGATGCTCTGGTTAACGATCGTGTTTATAGTCCTGCCGATCTGCGGGTGGATTATTTTCTCCACTCTCACGGGAGCACACTCCGAAGATGGGACGGGGTGGACTGCCACTCCCCTGAACACCTTCCTAATCCTGTTGCTGAATATATTACTCTCCGCGGCATATATAATGTCTTATCCTCCTATTCAGGCGGGATGCCCGTCACTAAAAATCATTTTAGCGGTAAATGCTTCCCGGGCGGAGGGGATGACGACAGATGCCATTCATCGGATTTTCTCTGAAGACATTCTGGTCTCGGAACGACTCGAAGACCTGGTTAATGACGGATTGATCTTTGTAAAAAGAGATACAACCGGAGATGATCTGCTCTCTTTGAAAAATGAAACCATAGTTATCTCGTGGCAAGGTTATATTATCGCTCATATGTTCGCGCTTTACCGGCGGATACTAAACCTGCCTTTTGGAAAGGGCTGACCATGCAAACAGAACCATCTCTATACTTCATTTGGATAATTATTCTGGCTTTAGTGATTCCTTTTATAACGCATCTGTTTCTGCTCCGGGTATGTGGATTGTTCCGAGAGGCTGAATTGCGGCAAAAAGGAGTATTCTTCAGCGTACTCTGCGGGTTACTCCCGCTATCGATATTATGTTACCTCTGGGTGGCGGGAATTGGACCTAGTAGCACCTCCGGAATAATCATATCCGTATTATACCTGTTTCTGGTCTATATTCTGGCCGGTTACGTATACTTCCATTTTTTTAACATGAGTGAGACCGCCCGCAGGGTTCGCCTCCTGATTGAAAGCTCAAAAACAGGAACCCTGAAAAAAAATGATCTGCCCCGCTTATATCCCCATCGGGATATCGTCTCAATCCGGATAGAGCGCCTGATGGCTTTAGGCGAACTACGCTTATCGGGTGATCGGTATGTCCTTGGGAATAAAGCCTTACTCCTCCCGGCAAAACTCATTTTTGCCCTGCGCCATCTCCTTTTCCCCCACGCGGACTCCTAGTAGCCTATTCCAGTTTATTCATTAAAAGAATTGAACTTTCAAAGCGGCAAGTCACCGGCTGCTGCGATACCTCCAGAACATTCGAATCGCGTCCAGCAGGCTCAGCTTTCTCTCTCTTTTATACCTGAAGAATATTCCCATTCTGTCCAGCAATTGAAAAAACGGTCGGCACCGAACCCGGACGAGTTTCTCGAACAGCTTATATAGCTTCGGATAGGCAACGCACCAGTAGGCAACATCTTTCACGTTTTCCAGAATTTTAATCTCCGGGACTTTGAAGACGGAACGGGAGAAAAACGACTGCGGCAGCATATCGAAATCCAGGGGCTTATCTAGCCATCCACGCTCAAGAGCAACTTTTTCGATTCCGGTTCCCGGCAGGGGCATCAACATGGCGGCAAAGGCAAATGAAGTGCCCAGTTCGATGTTGAACCGTATCGTCTGGAGGGCATTGGCTTCCGTCTCGCCGGGGATACCGAACATATTCGATGTTTGCAGCCGGATTTTATTCTTCATCATATACCCCGCGGCGCGCCTCAGGGAGTTATCGCTTATGCCCTTATTTAGAGTAATGTTCCTTATCTCCTCATTGCCGGTCTCCACGCCCATGCTGATAGTGTGACACCCCGCCAATGACATCTCTCGAATTATCTCTTCATTGAGATGGTCCGCCCGCACGACGCACATGAATGGTCTGTTGATCTCTTTTCGGTATTTTTTCAGAAATTCCAGCAACCATCCACGATCGATGGAGAAAGTGTCATCGGAGAAAAAAATGACCTTGGCCCCGTAGGTGTCCTTTGTTCTTTTGATCTCTTCAATAAATATATCCACCGGCTTCTTTCGGACATAGCGGCCTAATCCCCTGAATATATCCTGGAACTGGGCATTAAAACAAAAGTTGCATCTGTGAGGGCACCCTCTGCCGGAGAGGAATTGCTTCTGCCCTTCGTTTCTTAAAATCTTATATCTCCTGTAATACACATCCCTATCCTCAAGCCAGTTAATATCCTGCAGCAATTCCGGCAACTGGTTCTTTGTGATTTTGCCATTTTCCCTGAAGACTAGCCCTTTGATCCGTGACAGATCACAGATACTCGAACTGCAATCAATGGCATCCAATAGCTTTGCCATAACCACTTCGCCTTCACCGGCGCAGAGCATATCCGCCTTTGTCTCTGATAATATTTCTGGATAAAGGATCGCGTGCACGCCGCCGATAATTACGGGAGTATCAGGAACAACCTGTTTTATCCGGTCTATACAGTCAATCAACCAGCGGTGCTCAATAGAGAGGACACTGATTCCAATAATATCCGCCCGCCGTAATTCCTCTACTTTTTTGTACACTGGTTCAAGATTGTCAATCAGGCAATCGCAGAGATGGTCATATCTCTTTAGATAACCCGCTATTGACATGACACCGAAATATGGAAATGCCTGCTTCTGTATAAATAAAACATTCATTGAAAAATTCCGTGAATTTCGAAGCTGTTATTTGCTAACCCGATTTATAAATAAATCTGGTTAAGATGCCGGTCTTTATAAAAAGAACAGATACTCCGGATAACATAGGTAATCTGCTCATCTGACAGATGCTGGTGAATCGGCAGGGAGATGATCCGATTCGCCTGAACTTCAGCAACCGGGAAATCACCCTTCTTATAGCCACAATTTTTTGCCGCCGCCATCAAATGAATCGGGATTGGGTAGTGAATCTTGGTCTCCACGCCTTTCTCTTTAAGATGGGAAATTAATTCATCTCTGCCATCTACCTGGATAACATAGGTATGACATGACTGCCGGACACCGGCCCTTCGGGGGGGGATTTTTACCCGGCTTTCTAAATCAGCCAACCCTTCATCATATAGAGCGGCATTACGATTTCTTTTTTCCGTTACTTCACTAATTGTTTTGATCTGGAGATTCGCCACGGCCGCTTTGATAGAATCGAGACGGCAGTTATACGCAAAAAACTGAGCTTCATTTCGGTTCTTCAGGCCATGATTTCTATAGAGCAGTAACTGCCGGTAGTAATCATCCGAATCGGTGGTGATTACTCCACCATCACCGCAGGTATTTAGATTCTTCAGAGGGTGGAGGCTGAAGGCGGAAAGATCTCCCAGTGACCCGACCTTCCTTCCGTTGATGGAAGCGTTCACCGCCTGGGCCGCGTCCGCGACAACAAAAAGCCCGCGACGGGAGGCAATCTCGTTGATTTCATCCATCCGGGCTGGGTTCCCGGTCAGATGCACCGGAACTATGGCTCTGGTTCTTGCATTAATCGCCGCTTCGATCTTCTCCGGATCGATATTATAATCCTCGGCAACATCCACCAGGCGGGGAAAGGCTCCGGTCTGGACAATCGCGCCCACCGTAGCTAAAAACGAGTTGGGAACGGTAATCACCTCATCCCCCTCCCCGATCCCCAGAACTTTCAGAGCCAGAAAGATAGCGTCGGTCCCGTTGCTGACACCAACCGCGTGCCTGACCCCGCAGAGTCCGGCGAAGTTCCGCTCGAACTCTTCGACCGCCGGACCCATGACAAACTGCCCGCTGGAAAGAATCTCATCAATCACCCGCCGGACTTCCTTGTTCTCTTTAAACTGAGCAGGCAGATCTAAATATTTTACTTCCATTTTATTATTTTTTCTCCGAAAAAATAATAGTTAAAAACTTTTTTTATACTCTCTCAACATTTAACCCGAATTCTTCCGATGATGATATCTGGCGAAGATAAGCGGAGACAAATAACTCAACATTCCATTGGATGGCGTAAGAGCCAAGAAATAATCTCATATCCTCTGCTCGCTTCGTTCTTCCAATATAGCTTGGCTCAGCGAGACATTATCAACCACCAACCTGGGCCCTGATTCTTTTCAGGACGGCGCCTGACTTCTATTAATCGGCCAGACTTCAGCAACCGGTTTACCATAACGGCTGACTATTATCCTCTCTCCGTTTTCCACAGCATCAAAATAATTACCAGTATGCTGCCTAAATTTAGTTGCAGTAGGTTTAATCATATCCAATCTCTACTTACTTGCACTATCCATCGCCTATTTCCAACCAAACAATGAGAAAATAACTGGGGGGATTTTACCCACCAAGGAAAATATTCATGTTCCAAGGCAGGAATATCTAACCAGGATTTATCTCAATACCCTGGCGGCGGGCAACATCAATTAAGGGAGAACACCCTTCATTGTTGAATTCTTGCGTCCCTACGGCAATCGGTTCAATCCGGGGATCTATCTTCCTGCGCAAACGCCAGAGGGTATCAAGCATTTTGCAGGTTTTAGATTGATCAAAGAGAGGTGAAATCACCAGAAGATCAAGGTCACTCTCGTCTGTGTAATCCCCTGTCGCATATGAGCCAAAAAGAAGCCCTTTTTCGACTGGTATACCGGTATCGATCAACAATTTCAGATATCGGCTTAATTTATTTATAATTGATCGCGAAGCCATTGGTAAAGTTCTCCAGCTTTGGTCAACTTTTTTCTTGCTTCGACTTGATCGGGCACCGGAGTTAACGAGTCCGGATATCTTCCCGCAATATTAAAGCGATCAAATTCAGCTAAAAAGTTGAGCTGTTCTTCTGTCAATTTCAAGTCGGTTTTATCCGCCAACCTGATTAGAGAATGTATCCTGGGAGCATAGTCTGTGGTCGTTTTACATACATGTGCTTTCAGGAGTTTCTCCAGAGTAAGATGAAGAAAAAATAATCCGTGGCGGATTTTTCTACCCTGTATCAAGGAATTACCGACTTCCCAATCCTCAACTGCACTATCTCTCCAATAATGAATATGTTTTGTAATAATGCCTTTCATTTCCATGATACAAATTAATATACTCTTTAAATACTAGCTGTCAAGACAAGATGGAGTTCTATAGAGAGTTGCTAAAGCTGATAAAAATCCCGGACGGAACTGATCACATATTCTATCTGTTCATCCGTGAGATGCTGGTGAACGGGGAAAGTAATCAGTGATCGGCACTGGGCCTCGGTCCGGGAGAGATCGGTCTTTCCGAATGGAGGGTTCTGCTCCAGCGTGGCTTGCTGAAGATGCATGGGGATCGGGTAATGGATCTTGGCGTCTATCCCCCGATCGATCAGGTACCTGAACAGTTCATCCCGGTCCTCGGCAAGAACCATGTACATATGATAGACATGGCGCACTTCGGGCCGACGGGGTGAAACCTTTATCTGTCGGGATAACTCCGGAGCGGAGAAGGCCTGTCATACTTTTCCGCGTTGGCAATCCGCTTATCGGTGATCTCATCAATCTCCGGATATAAATAATTTCCCACAATCGCCTGGATGGTATCGAGGCGGCCATTGTAACCGAAGATCTCCACCTCGTCCCGGTTTTTTAGGCCGTGATTCCGGAGAAGCAGTATCTTTTGATATATCTCCTCCGAGTCGGTGACAATAAATCCTCCGTCGCCCCAGACGTTCAGGTTTTTCAGGGGATGTACGGAGAAAGCACCGCCCGATCCGAAAGTGCCGGCATGCTTTTCGTCAATCTTCGCTCTGATCGCGCAGCAGGAATCTTCTATTACCGGAAGGTTGTGCTTCTCCGCGATAGTCCGAATCTCATTCATCCGGGCCGGGTTACCGGTCAGATGGACCGGGACTATGGCTTTGGTTCATTCATTGATTGCAGCTTCAATTTTTTCCGGATCTATATTATAATCGTTAGCGACATCCACCAAACGGGGCAAAGCCCCGGTCTGAACGATCGCACCAACCGTAGCCAGAAAAGTGTTAGGAGCCGTGATCACCTCATTCCCCTCCCCGATCCCCAGAACTTTTAAAGCCAGAAAGATAGCATCGGTCCCATTGCTGACGCCTATTGCGTATTTGACCCCGCAGAGTTGGGCAAAGTTCCGCTCGAACTCTTCGACCGCCGGCCCCATAACAAACTGCCCGCTATCCAGTATTTCATGGACAACTTAGCGGATCTGCTGGTTGTCCTTAAACTGAACCGGAATATTCAAATAGGGAACTTTCATTTTATCATTCAGTACCCGATTCCCTGATCCTGAGTATTATCTCATCCGCCAGTTTTTCCGCAAAGATATCCGAACCGGCTTTATTCATGTGCACTAAATCTATAAATGGATTTAATTCCACGGACTTAAAAACCGTGGAAAAATCTAGGTAATCAACCCCACTCTCTCTTAATTTTTCTCCAGATTCCCGCAACATATCATACCCTTTAGTCCAGATAGAATAAGGCACCAGATGAAGGTCATACATCGGACTGTCCTCTAAAAATTTTGTTTCGAATGCAGTAACCGTTTTCCTCTCATATCCAAGCATAGCATGAAGAAAAAAAATGATATCTATTCCCCGGCAACGGGCCACGGTATTCATGAAGAGAATATCCCTTCTATAAATATCAAGCGCATTCTCCCAGACCAACATCTTCTCCTCGGAGGGGAGGGAGGTTATCTTCTCTTGTATGACTTCCAACCCACGGTGATGAAACTTTTTTGCCAGCAACTGGACCAACCCGTTCAGGCCAAGCTGCAAAGATTTTAAACTCCGTACCGGTTGTTTGGTTTTTAATCCATCCAGAAATATGGCCAGGTAATAAGCTTCGGGCGAACCGTATTCCATAAGATTCCCCGCCACCCAATACCACCCGGGATAGTTAAGCGGCAGATTGTACGCGTAATTTTCCAGGGGGCGGACCAGGTTGTTGAATCCCTCAACGCAGACCACCATGTCAATCTCGGAACCATTGCTGAGGTAATCGACCAAGACATTTTTATCCTGGGTAGTATGATAGCCATGGTGAGCAGCGAGAATAACCCTGAACCGGGAAATCTCCGGGAAAGGATTTTTCTGATTTAAATATTTCTGCATAACCCAGGGAAGAGTAAGCGCGGTGGAGCCCCCTATAAGCAGTACAACATACTCAGACTCATCTTTTTTCTCCACCCTATCAAGCATACGGGGAGATTCGTCATGATGCCCAAAATAAGGATGAAGGGGAATAAATAATTCTTCTTTTTTAATTTCAGCGCCAGAGTAAGGATTAATACGGAGATAACCTCTTACCAATACCTCTAATAAACCCAACATGGCTATTATGATTAAAATGATTGCAAATATTTTGCCCAATTTTTTCACTGCTCTTTTCATGGAGAATATAATTCCTTGCCTAAAAGATTGATGGTATTAACTCATCTCTGTAATAGTTCCCCCGGTATCCGATAGTCGTTAATAATATCTTTGAAGTCACTCCGAAAGTTATAGCTTTTTTGCGGCGCGGTATTTCCATGTCTTTTTTCATCACGTGTTTCGGAGAAGAAAGACCGGACCATATCCATCGAATGGACATTCGCACGCCCTTGGTTATAATACCATCGCAGCCACAGGACAAGGTCTTCGGTGGGTCCGGCCGGGTACACCCTTTTCCAGCCCAAAGAGCGCCTGATTCTGAAAGCTTCACACACTTGCTTGAATTCTTGAATATGCTGAGGAGCTATTTTCTGGAGAAATTTAACGGCTCTTTCCTCAAAATATGCGGCAGTATCAGGCTGATCATATTCCAGATAATACGCCACAAAATCTAGAGAATTAATAAAATATTCGCCAAAATGATATCTGCAATTATAAACAAACCAGCCTTCCGGTTGTTCTTGTGAAATACTGTAATAGTACTCTCTCCCTCTTCCGCCAGCCCCGGATAAAAACATTAATATAACTACACAAAAAATACTGAGAACTACCGCAAGTAGAAGCAGGGCTTTTCTTCGTGGAATTATTTTTTGAAGCACTACGATAATAAGAAAAATTGGGATAATAATTGGAAGGATCAGCCATATAACCCTTTGCTTGGGCAGAAAGAGAAATCCGATAACTTTTGGTAAAAATTCTTTAGCATGACCGGATACGAAGATTAACATTTCCGGCAAAGTATTTGCCTTGAGAAATCCAACCGATCCATCGGCCTGCATCCAGCCGTTGCCATATAAGAAAAATATCAACACCGCCCAAAAAACACATCCAATTCCAATGATCAAACATATCCAGAAAAACCTCCTCTTTTCATCCAGCAACCTCGCCAGGAAAACCATAAAGCAGGGCATAACCATCAACATGGGACGCTGACCCCCTTCAGCCAGCCAGAATGGAAATACTATACATACCGCGAAGGCTGATAAAATGATACCGAAGAGAAGATGATTAATACCCGGATTTTTCCGAAATTTGACCATATAACCTATTATGGCCAAAAGGAGTATCGGCCAGAATGAGAATAATCCATTCCGGGGCCCAAAGAGCATACGCGGCATTTCGGCCAAAAGTTTAGGATCAATCAAAACCCCATATGTATTTCCCCAACTTCCATACAAGATTACCTGAATTAGAAAGGTCGCGACTAAATAGCCTCCTGCCGGCAATAACAATAACAAGCAGTGCAGGGCTATCTTCTTCCATTGTTCCCGGGATCGGATTTCAAGAAAAATCCCATAGGCCGGTAACAGCGCCCAGATAATAAATTCATTCCTGACAAATACACCAAAACCCCAGATAGCTCCCATTAGGAACCAGGAGAGATACTTCCTCCTATCCGCGAAATGGTACACATAGAGAAGGAGGACTGATAGAAATGCGGTGGGGAGATTGGTCTGGCAGGGCCAACGGGCCACAAATATCAAAATTGGACCACCCAGCGCGCATATAGCAACCGAGGCGCCCGCGGCTCTAACCGAGTAATAAATTCTTGCTATTCTGTATGCCAGCAGGCACGTCCAGAAACCCAGCAACCAGGCAATAAAGCACTCCCATATGCTTTGGTGAAAGGCTAAAGATCGAAACCGGCCGGACCAAATCGGGGATAAAGATGTAAGGTCGCGAGAAATAGGTGCCATAATCATCGGCGGAATAAAAAAAACCGCGCCGCCGATAGTCTGAAAAATAGGATGGTGTAACGTGGGAGAAACTTCTCGGGGATGGCCGTCTCCGCAAGCACCCAGAATATTCAAATGCCCGCCTTTAAGGATTTTTTCTGCTACTGTCCTGTAAGTTACATGATCCGGGCCATCTCTTCTGTCAGAATAATAAAGAACTAAAGGAATAAGCCATAACAACACGAGGAACTTTCTATATTTCATGGGCAGCTCGATTGAAATTTCAAAATCAGACTCAATGAGAAAGGTTTATCCAATCTCATATTTTTCTATGACAGAAGAATTGCACATATTCAAACAAATAACGGGCATTAAAACGGGCCATTATGGACTGACGACACATACCGGATAACCACAAATGCCTCACCTGCATTATCGGTTGACTTCACCGCGCCCATTTTATATTATTCAACACGAATTAATTCTAGATTTTCTCTATCGGAAAAATAGCTGATGGTGACCACGAACTAGACATTGACACCCTAAAATTGAACAATTTTGGAATTCTGATAAATCAAAAAAAAATACCATAACATGAAAATTTTACTTGTTCAACCAAATATAGATACCTGCTATGAATATGCCAGTACATTGGGTGTAAGAAATTTGTTTCTACTCTGCAAAGACAGTCATGATGCTGAATTTTATGATGCGTCCACCGACTCCTATAATCACGCGATTAAAAAAATATTAAAAAAAGAGTATGACATAATTGGAATCTCCGCCCAGTTTACAAACGCGATTCCATACTGTATCGATTACGCCAAAGAAATAAAAAAACACTATCCTTCCACTATAATTATCGGCGGCGGCAATCACGCGACGATGGCTCCGGAAGACCTGTTGAACAATAACTTTGATTATGTCGTCAGGGGTGAAGGTGAACTTACATTCCTTGAATTATTAAATGCTCTGGACAACAAAAAAGATTGCGCGCAAGTAAATGGTATCGCGTTTTTACAGAATGGGCAAATTAGACAAACTCCCCCCCGTGAAATTATTCAAGATCTTGATTCCTTACCGGTTATTCATCCGGATAGTTTTGACGATGTAAGAATAAATAATTTCGCGGGTATTAAATATTTAAATATAGAAACTTCCCGCGGGTGTCCATACAACTGTTCTTTCTGCACTACCTCATTAATGTGGGGGCATCAATACAGGTATAAATCGGCAGAGAGAGTATTGTTGGAATTCAAACTTGCTAAAGAACATCATGTAAACTTTATCTGGTTAGTGGATGATGACACAGCGCTCAACGAAGAACGATTGAGAGAGATGTGTTCATTACTGATAAAAGAAAACGCACAGGTCCCCTGGGCGACTACGATTAACTGTATATCAATAAAGCAACCTTCCACATATAAACTTATGCGCGAAAGCGGATGTATTAAAATAAATATCTGCCTTGAGTCCGCAAACGAAAGGATTCTGCGGGAGTATCGGAAACCATTTAAACTTCGTGATGTCATTAACTGCTATAATCAACTGCATGAAAACAATATTTTAGTTCATAATCACGGAATAATCGGCCTGCCGGGGGAAAAATGCGTCGAGACGTTAAGAACATATTATTATTTAATGCGAAATTCTGATATGTGGCATGTGACCATTCTTGAACCCAGACCTGGAAACGACTACTGGGATAATTGGGACGGCAAACATAATATCTCTGAATATATGAAATTCGGAAAAGCGAATATAATATTAAATTACCGAAAATTTTTCTACTATTCCATCTACAGGTTCTTCTGCGTAATCTATTTCTTCAATCCATTCAGGATTTATAAAGCACTTTTCTTAAAACCCGCTGTTATAAGGTATAACTACTGGATACAGTATTTTGTTGCTTACAAAATATTACAGGCGAATTTTCGGAGAGTTATTAAAACAAAATTCCGGGCCTTACGCATCAACTCGAGTAAAATGTCTGGACAATAGAGATTACGTAGTCTATCTGTTCGTTAGTTAAGTGCTGATGGACGGGAAGAGTGATCAGGGACCGGCATTGGGCCTCTGTCCGGGAAAGGCCCGAGCGTCCAAATGGTGGTTCTTGGTCGAGGGTCGCTTGTTGAAGGTGCATGGGAATCGGGTAATGAATCTTGGCCTCTATATCCCGATCGATTAAATAGCTCAACAGTTCATCCCGGTCCTCGGCAAGAACCATGTACATGTGATAGACATGGCGCGCTTCCGGACGGCGGGGCGGAACCTTTATGTATCGGGATAGTTCCGGAGCCAGAAAAGCTCTGTCATATTTTTCCGCGTGGGCAATCCGCTTATCGGTAATCTCGTCTATCTCCGGATAAAGGTAATTGCCCACAATCGCCTGGATGGTATCGAGGCGGCCGTTATAACCGAAGATCTCCACCTCATCCCGATTTTTCAAGCCGTGATCCCGGAGAAGCCCGATCTTTTGATAAATATCTTCCGAGTCGGTAACAATAAATCCCCCGTCACCCCAGACATTAAGATTCTTGAGGGGGTGAACGGAGAAAGCGCCGCCGTCCCCAAAAGTACCGGCATGCTTTCCGTTAATCTTCGCGCTGATCGCGCAGCAGGAATCTTCTATTACCGGAAGGTTATGCTTCTCCGCGATTGCCAGAATTTCTTCCATGTGAGCGGGACTGCCCGAGTAGTGGACCGGCATGATCGCCTTTGTCTTCTCCGTGATTGCTTGCTCAATCAGCTCGGGATCCATGGTAAAATCATCGAGGACATCCAGGAAATATGGCCGGGCTCCGATAGTTACTATCGAGCCAATGGTAGCGACAAAGGTCTGGGAGACGGTGATTACCTCATCCCCCTCCCCTACCCCTACCGCCTTCAAGAGCATTGAGAGGGCTATGGTCCCCGAAGAAGTTCCGAGGACGTACTTCGCTCCGGTATATCGAGCCATGTTAGCTTCAAACTCTTCCAGTTCCGGGCCAAAGGTAAATTCACACCGGGTGAGTTGATCCCGGAATGCCTGTAATATCGGCTCCGGGTCCTGGAACTGTTCTTTGAGATAAGAATATGGTACTTTCATCTTTTTAACCCACCTGATATGTTATAGTTTTGTATTTGTTAATACTTCAGCTCCTTGAAATATTTTTTCATCCACCACCGACACAAGGTCGGTGGTGGATTTCTTATCAAGCACTACAGTATTACCTATATTTATTGTTTAAATATATTACCTCTATGATCTATTAATTGCCATTATAAAAAGATGAAGCGG
>Ga0307991_1000208_pt1 | contig 44208 bp, 29 predicted proteins | sample EllFjometagen131_FD_203146 | JGI IMG/M metagenome (GOLD analysis project Ga0307991, IMG submission 203146) | Marine microbial communities from Ellis Fjord, Antarctic Ocean - #131 | ecosystem: Environmental > Aquatic > Marine > Unclassified | place: Southern Ocean | collected 2014-10-08 | reverse complement strand
AGCACAGGCCGAAACTATAAATACCAGCAATAACAGTAAAATTATCTTTCTCATGCTCTATAATCCATCGTCAACTTGATAATCCGATCAGCCAGATCATCTTTACTCATCATTGGCCATTGGTCCGCCATTCCCCGGCGATCAAAAACAATTACTTGATTCGTATCTCCGGAAAATCCGCTACCGGGGGCTGAGATATCGTTGGCGATTATTAAATCAAGATTTTTACTTTTTAACTTTTTCAGGGCATTGTCAATGATATTCTCAGTCTCCGCCGAGAATCCAATAAGGATTGTATCTCCTTTTTTCTGGCCAAGTTCCTCAAGGATATCCGGATTTCTTACCAACTGTAGAGAGATTTCCTCGCCGCCCTTTTTTAACTTATGCCGGGAATTATCCTCCGGGCGATAATCAGCAACTGCCGCCGCCATGATAACGGCGTCCGCGGAGGGGAAGTGGCTGTTCACCGCCTCTCTCATCTCCAGAGCCGAAATCACCGGGACCAGAACTGCCCCTGCAATTGGAGGCAACTCGACCGGTCCACTTATCAGGATCACTTCCTGCCCCTGGTCTATCGCAGCCCGGGCCAGAGCATAACCCATCTTCCCGCTGGAGGGGTTAGAGATAAATCGGAACGGGTCGATAAACTCCCGGGTTGGCCCGGCTGTAATGATAATTTTTTTTCTCAATAAATTTTTTTCTTCAGGGAATTCTTTATTACCGACTTCTGGATTTTTCCTAAATAATCGGGGATCCTCTGACCCGAGCGGGATTGAAATCCCTAAAAACCTGATGAAGGCGAACAACTTTTATTATCCGCCAAAGTGCTTGTGCTAGCATCCCGATTATTTCGGGGCATCCCGAACTTGATTCGGGGCTTTAGCGACGGAGGAAGGCACTTCAAACTTTAGGCACTTAAAAATGTCTCAATCTCGCGGATAATAGCATCGGTCGATGCCATTCGGCCCCACCCCTCATATCCGCAGGCCAGATACCCGGATTCCGGGCCGACAAAAGTCACCCCGATATCAGCCAGTTTTCGGATATTCGCCTGGACAATCTGGTTCTCGTACATACCGGTATTCATAGCCGGGGCGATGATAAGAGGCGCGCGGGTTGCCATCACAACCGAACTGAGTAGATCATCGGCCAAACCAACGGCCATCTTCCCGATAAAATTCGCGGTAGCCGGGGCGATTACCAATAAATCGGCCTTTTCCGCGAGAGAAATATGTACCGGAGAAAACTGCTTCTGCTCCTCGAAGAGATCCGCGTATACCGGGTTGCCAGATAATGTCTCAAATGTCAGAGGAGCGATAAATTCACGAGCGGCCCTGGTCACTACCGTAAAGACCTCCCCTCCCCTCTGTTTCAGTTTGCTGACCAGATCCGCGGCTTTATAAGCGGCAATAGATCCGGTAACACCCAGAACTACTATAGACCCGACTAATGGAGAATCAGGATTCATCCGGTTCATTATTCTCTTCCGGTGGCGCCAGCGCGATCTTGCCGGCGGCAATCTCCTCGATGGCAACCATAATCGGTTTCTCTCCTTCTTGATCGGGGAGCAGACTCTTCTCCCCCCGGGTCAAACTGACCGTTCTTTTCGCGGCAAGATAAACCAGGGAATAAACATTATCGATTTTCTTCAGACATGACTCTGTCGTTAGTGCGAACATTCTCCAACCTCCTGATTAATTATTTTATTTTATGAAATTTTTGGGTACTGACAACTTAAATAGCTGGGGCAATTATATCTTCTACGATCCGGGAAAGATAATCTACCCGACATTTTTCGGCCCGGATAATCGATTTGATATCCGCTACCGCGACCGTCAGGTCATCATTAATAACGCAGTAATCATAACTCTTATATCGGCTTATCTCTTCCCTGGCCTGGGCTGACCTTTTCATGATCACTTCTGGACTATCCGTCTTCCGATCAACCAACCGCGCTTTCAGAACATCAAGCGAAGGGGGGAGGAGAAATATATAGATGGCCCGGACCCCGGTCTCCTGTATCGACTGTGCTCCCTGAACATCCACCACCAGGATAACATCACGCCCGGCATCAAGTTCCTCTTCAATATAATCCCGACCAGATCCATAGTAGTTATCGTAGATAACCGCGTGTTCCAGAAACCTCCCAACCTTTAGTTTCTCCTGAAACTCTTCCCGGGAGAGGAAGAAGTAATCCACCCCATTTACTTCTCCGGGCCGGGCCGGCCGGGTCGTGGAAGTAACCGCTCTTCTAAGGTCAGGCAGCTCCTTAAGCAGAGCCTCACAGACCGTAGTTTTACCCGCTCCCGAGGGGGCTGATAATATAAAAAAATGACCGTTCATTATAAATTAGTAATCAGTTATCAGTAACCGGTAATCAGTATGACCAGCTAGAACTTACTCGAAAAGGTATTTTTAACTTTTTGTGCTCAAAAAACTAAATATTCACCACGAAGGTCACGGAAAACACGAAGAAAAACAAAGAAAGCTATGTAATTATTCCTGTTTTTTTCAAATTCCTTCGTGAACTTCGTGTTCTTCGTGGTTAAAAAGGCTTTTCGAGTAAGGTCCAGCTAGCGACAACTTTAGGCACTTTAGCGCACTTTAGGCACTTTCAACTTCTCTTCTCTTCACTTCACTCCACATTCCTGGCTTGTTCCCGGAGACTCTCAAGTTCCGATTTCATCAGTATGACCTGACAGGAGATCTGACTATCTGACGCTTTATCTCCCAGGGTAGTAACTTCCCGGAGCATCTCCTGACAGAGAAACTCCAGTGATTTTCCGGAAGGCTCATCGGAGGCGAGAAACTCCTTGAACTGTATTATATGGCTCTCCAAGCGGGAGCTTTCCTCCTGAACATTCGCCACACCGGATTTCTCTCCACCGGATTTTCCGGATGGTCGTGCTTTCTTCTTCTCCTTCAACTCTTTCTTTTTCTTCTTCAGCCTGGCCCGAACCCTAATCAAAGATCCGTTGAGAGCGCGAAGGTGTTTTGAGAGGTCAGTTCTCATCCGGGCTCCTTCTTTCTCCCGCATCGATATAAGCTCATCCAATGCCTGGTTCAGGCTAACTACAACCTGTTTTTTAAACCCCGTGACCGACGGCGTAATTGCTGATGTCTCCAGCACGCCGGGGAGGTTGATCAAAACCTCTGGCCCTATCGATGAGTTGGATTTAATAACCTTCCGAAGTCGGTTGAGGGAATTCCAATATTTCTTGGCCAGAGCTTCATTTATAATCACCCGATAACGTTCTCCCGTCTGCTTAAAGGCTATATATACATTCACTCTTCCTCGAGAGAGACGATTCGATATTTTTTTAACTATATAACTCTCCAGACTCTGATATCGGGACGGGAGTTTAACTTTAATATCAAGAAAACGATGATTATACGATTGCAGTTCCGTCTTTACCGTAAACTCATTCGACTCTGAATCACCACTGCCATATCCCGTCATACTGATCATAATTTAACTCTTCCTCGTTAATTTATACTTTTGAAACCAAATATATGCTTAAAATTCCCTGAAATGCTGGTTCCATACTTGCAAACTCCTATTTTTTTAAAGAAAAAATAAGATGGTGAAGGTATCAAAAGAACTGGCAACTGTCTATGGTATAAATATTCGGTTTTACTCACCGATCATCTCTCAGCTTGGCCAGCAGATCTTTCATATCGGCGGGGATGGGGGCAATGAACTCCATCTGCTCTCCGCTAACAGGATGTGCGATCCGGAGACGGTGAGCGTGGAGCATCTGCCGGGGGATATTCAAACGGCGACTCTCCTCCGCACCCCGGGATCCATACTCTCTGTCACCCAGAACCGGATAACCGAATCGGGATAGATGAACCCGGATCTGATGGGTCCGGCCAGTCTTGATTACCAACCGGAGGTAGGTACAATTAACAAACCTCTCTATAACTTTGTACTCAGTGTGGGCTTTACGCCCCCCGGTATATTTCACCGCCATCCGAATTCTATTCCGATCGGATCGGCCGATCGGATAGGTCAGCCTCCCGAAGTCAAGAGGGGGAATACCAAAGACAATAGCAAGGTACTCCTTCCCAACCGTACGATCCTTGAATTGCCGGGTCAATTCTTCATGGGATCGATTATCTTTGGCGGCTATCATCACCCCCGAAGTATCCCGATCCAACCGGTGCACAATCCCCGGACGGAGGACTCCACCACCGTCGGAGAGCATATCACAGTGATGAAGCAGTGCATTGACCAGTGTCCCCCCCTGTCCTGCCCGAACGGGATGAACCGTCAGCCCCGGAGATTTGTTGATCACAATAATCGAGTTATCTTCATAGAGAACATCCAGTGGGATAGGTTCAGGGAGCGGGGATTCAGGAGGCGCCGGAGGGATAAATACCTCAACCCGATCGCCGGAGGCAACCGAATGGCGAGGTTTTAACCGTTCTCCATTAACCAGAACTCCTCCCTCCTCAATCAGTGCCTTTAGCCGGCTCCGGGAGTACTCCTGTAATCGGTGAACCAGGAATAGATCCTGGCGGAACCCTGATTCTTCTTCGGAGACATAGAACTCTTTTTTTTCAGGCTTCAAAATATCAGAACTTAACCCTCACTTCGTTTGGGAACTAAATTGAACTACAAATTACGCGAATTACACGAATTGTGCTGATTAGGGGCAAAACAATCAGCCTAATCCGCTTAATCCGCGGTTCAATTATCTTTCTTTGCATCTTTGTGGTTCTGTTTTTTTCCAAAGAGAACCAATACTATCAGAATCGTCACCCCGACACAGATCGCGCTATCGGCGACATTAAAGGCCGGCCAATGGTAGGATCCGAACTTGAAATCCAGGAAATCCACCACATGATTAAAACGGAACCGGTCGATCAGATTTCCGACCGCGCCGCCCAGGATCAATCCTCCGGAGATTCTGGCCATCGAACTGCCGGAGAAGAAACTGCGATAGAAGAAGATCAGGACTGCTATCGTCAGGATAGATAGGATAATGAAGAGATAGTTACGGCCGGGGAAGATACCGAAGGCCGCGCCCCGGTTATAGACCAGAGTAAGGTAAAAAAAATCGTCGATTACCGTTACCTTCCCGGAACTGAGAATATCGATCATCCACCATTTGGAGATCTGATCGGCAATGATAATTACCAGTGCTATAATTCCGGTTAGCATGACATTACTCGAAGGGGTATTTTGAACCCTTTATCTAAAACAACGAAGTAATTCACCACGAAGGTCACGAAAGACACGAAGAATAGGAGAAAAAATACTATTATTTTGCTCATCTATCAAAAAACCTTCGTGCTCTTCGTGTCCTTCGTGGTTTCAATTAGAGTCTATCAGAGAGAAATCTGCTCCCGGCAGTGGCCGCAGATAAGCGGATCTTCCGGCGACTCACCGATTGTTAATGAATACTTCCAGCAACGGGAACATTTCTTCCCTTCAGCCCGATCCACCAGAATCCTGACCCCGTCTATCTCGGTAATCTGAGCTGCCGGGCTGAAAGCATTATCACTCACCCGGCGCACTTTTACCCCGGAGACAATCAGCAGTTCCGGGAGTTTTTCCTCATACTCTTTCAATAAAACTCCCCATCCGTCATCGGCAACCTCAATAATTATCGCGGCTTCCAGAGAAGTACCGATCTTCCCTTCGGAACGAAACTTTTCCAGCAGTTTCAGGGCTTCATCCCGGAGGATAAGTAATCTCTCCCACCTCTCTCTCAGTTTCTTATCCCGCCACTCCGGATGATCCGCCGGCCAGGACGCGAGGTGGACACTCCGCGGAAGATTCAGTTTTTCTCCCAGGTGTCCCCAGACCTCTTCCGCGGTAAAGACTAAGATCGGAGCCAGGAGCCTGGTCAAAATTGAAGTAATCTCCAGGAGCGCCGTCTGGGTACTCCTCCGCTTCTCTCCGGTCGCGGCCCAGGTATAGAGACGATCTTTCAATACATCCATGTAGAATGACGACATCTGGTTAACACAGAAGATGTAAATCTCACGATAGACCTTATGGAATTCAAAATTCCGGTAGGCAGCATCCACTCTCTCTCTCAGTCCTTCCACTTCCATCAGGGCCCAACGGTCTATCTCATCCATATCCTCATATTTGACCCGATCGGTCTCCGGATTAAAATCATAGAGGTTTCCCAGGCAATACTTAAAAGTATTTCTGATCTTCCGGTAAGCCTCGGAAGTCTTCCTGATCAGATCAAATGATACTCCAATATCTTTCTGGTAATCAACAGAGGCAAACCAGAGTCTGAGGATATCGGCCGGTGATTTTTTCAAAGCCCCATCCACTGAAATATAATTTCCCCGGGACTTGGACATCTTTTCGCCATTCTCATCTACCACGAATCCGTGAGTAAGAACCGTTTTGAACGGGGCTTCATCCATTGTCGCCGTGGAGAGCAGCAGCGAAAGCTGAAACCAACCGCGATGCTGATCCGATCCTTCCAGGTAAAGATCAGCCGGGAAGCGGAGTTCCGGGTTCGCCATCACCACCGCGCGGTGGGATGACCCGGATTCAAACCAGACATCAAATATGTCATTTTCCTTCTTAAACTCACCTCCCCCGCAGGCGGCACATGACACCCCGGGAGGCAAAAGTTCATCGGCGGTGAGTTTAAACCAGCAATCGGATCCATCTTCCTTAAATAGGCTGATAATATGTTCGATCACTCCGGGATCCAGCAGCGCTTCTCCGCATTTTTTGCAGTAGAAGCCGGGGATCGGGATACCCCAGATCCTCTGACGGGAGATACACCAATCCGGCCGCTGCTCCAGCATGGCCCGGATCCGCTTCTCCCCGTAACCGGGAACCCACTTTACCTTATCCACTTCCCCCAGGAGATCTTCCCGGAGATTACGGTTTGAGAGAGAGACAAACCACTGACGGGTAGCCCGGAAGATAACCGGTTTCCGGCACCGCCAACAATGAGGGTAAGAATGCCTGATCACTCCGCGGTAGAGAAGCAGCCCTTTCTCCCTGAGCTTCTCCGCGATCCGGTTGTTTGCCTCCAGGACATTGACTCCTTCCAGGTCAGGGATCTCCCCGGTAAAGGCTCCCCGGCTATCAACCGGACTGATGATCTCAAGCCCGTATCTCTTCCCGGAGACATAATCTTCCTGCCCGTGACCGGGAGCGGTATGGACGCATCCGGTACCCTCCTCCAGGTTGACATAATCCGCCAGGATGACCGGACATTCCTTATCAAGCCAGGGATGGCGATAGATGAGGTTCTCGAGTTCCCGTCCGGCGACTTTTCCCAGGATAGAATAATCCTCGATTCCGGTATCTTTCGCAACCCGCTCTATGGCATCGGCGGCCATTATAACCTTCCTTTCTTCTCCGCTATCTGGATCCCGAAATCCGATTAAAGCGTATTGAAAGTCGGAATTAACCGCGGCAGCCAGATTGCCGGGCAATGTCCACGGGGTCGTGGTCCAGACCAGAATCGATACCATACCGTCCGATTCACCAGGGAAGATGTCCGTAAGCTCTGAAACCAGCGGAAAATATACATAGACCGAGGTGTCATCCCGTTCTTTATATTCCAGTTCGGCTTCAGCCAGGGCCGTCTCGCAGCTCATGCACCAATGAATAGGCTTGAGCTGCCGGTAGACAAATCCCCTCTCGACCATCTTCTTAAAAACTTCCAGAACCGCGGCCTCATATAAGGGATTGATCGTCAGATAAGGATTATCCCAATCACCCAGACACCCCAGACTCTTGAACTGCTTCCGGTTGGCTTCCACGTACTTTAGCGCGAATTTTCGGCAGCGGCCCCGGATCTGGAGGTCAGTCATATCCTTCTCCCTTCCAGCCAGCTCAGTCATAACTTTATGCTCAATAGGAAGACCGTGACAGTCCCAACCGGGAATATACGGAGCATCGAAACCGTGCATGGTCTGAAACCGAATAATAATATCCTTCAATATCTTATTCATCCCGGTCCCAATATGGAGGTCTCCGGTCGGGTAAGGGGGTCCATCATGAAGAGTATAGTTAGGTCTCCCGCGCCGGGCCTCCCGGATCAGTGAGTATAGCCCCATCTCTTCCCAGTCCTTCAGATACTTCGGTTCCTTCTGCGCCAGATTAGCCCGCATCCCAAACGAAGTCTTCGGCAGGTTCAGTGTATCTTTATAGTTATCTTTCATTTTATCACCAGCATAGTAATCTTTTGGTTCTCAGTTACATTGTGAGCAATTAATAGTTTATTGAAATTCCGAAACAGCAAGGTATCAGTGCCCAACTACCATGTCAATCCGAAATAAGCCGACAGCATCCGAGTATCGGCCAGCATCAATAAGGCATACCCCACAATATATTCTCTTATTAGATCTATAATACTTTGCTGGATATCTCTAATAAGAACCGTGTTCTAATTTGTGTACATATCTTGCTCGTACGAGCAAGATATGTACACAAATTAGAAAAGGGAAGTGAGGATTTATTTTTCAATGGGGCAGAGTAACCCCGTAATTATTCTGGAGAAGAATGCCTTTCCCCTCTATGGTAAGGATTATATGAATTATTTGCGGGGTATCTTTTCGCCCTGCCAGACAGTATAATGTTAATCGAATGAAAATACTTCTTCTAAATCCCTGGATCTATGATTTCGCGGCTTATGACCTCTGGTTGAAGCCGTTCGGGTTGCTGCGGGTGGGGGCATTATTGCGGGAATGGGGGTGGGAGGTGGAGTTGATTGACTGCCTGGATCGGTTTCACCCCCGTCTGCCCGAGTTTTTTGGGGGAAAATATCCCCGCCGGGATCGCTTCGGTTGCGGAAAGTATTATAAAACCGAGGTTCTAAAGCCTCCTCCCCTGAAGGAGATCGAGCGGCGCTACTTCCGTTACGGCCTTCCGCTTGAGTTATTTCATGATGAGATTGACGAGATTGAGAGACCTGACCTGATTTTGATTGGCTCAACCATGACTTACTGGTATCCCGGATATTTTCTAGCTATTGAGCTGACCCGGGAATACTTTCCCGAAACTCCGATTATTCTGGGAGGGATCTACCCCACATTATGTCCTGACCACGCCCGGGATCATTCCGGCGCTGACGCTGTTCATACCGGCGGAGGAATCAGGGAACTGGCGAAGATAATGACGGAACTGAGATTCCCGTCCCCTCCCCCGTACCCTGGGATGGATCTCACTCCAGTGTATGACCTCCTCTCCAATCGATCGGCCCTCGCGGTCCGGACCGGGCTGGGATGCCCCTACTCCTGTTCCTATTGCGCCGCTTCACTTCTGGAACCGGATCTCCGGCAGCGTGAGCCCCTGTCGGTCGTGGAAGAGATAACAGAATATATCCGGGAATTCGGAACAACCGATATCGCCTTCTATGATAACGCTCTCCTCTTCAACGCGGAGAACCACCTTAACCGGATCCTCTCTCTTCTGATCAAGCGGAAGGTCACCGGCCGTTTTCACACCCCCAATGGGCTCCACGCCCGGCTGCTGAGTCGGGAAACCGCAGCCCTGATGAAAGAGAGCGGGTTTATCGAACCACGGCTCAGTCTGGAATCGTCCCAGGAGGAACGGCAGAAGCTAACCGGAGGCAAGGTGGAAAATCGGGATCTGATCCGGGCGCTCGATTATTTTGAAGCCGCCGGATTCAAACGGTCGGAGGTCCCGGTTTATCTGATGTTCGGGCTTCCCGGACAGAGCCCGGAGGAGGTGGAGAAAGATATCCGTTTCGTGCACGATCTGGGGGCATCCATTACTCTGGCGGCTTACTCACCCATCCCCGGGACACGGGATTATGCTCAACTGCTCCGGGAAGGGGCAATCCAAGAAGATATGGACCCTCTTATTCAGAACAACACTATTTTTTGCCTACGGCAAAAAATATTTTCTTCCGATCAGATACGTGATTTGAGAAAAATGGCGTCAGGACTGAACCGGAAACTTGAAACGTAAACCTTAAGATGCTTTGAATCCCGGGTTTATTATTTGATCTTTCTATTCAATGTGCAACATGTGCTCGTACGAGCACATGTTGCACACTATTAGGTAAAGGTATAAGTGTGGAACGTGAAATTATCGCCCGGATCGGCGAATGCCATAGTCGTCGAATGGCACCTACTTCGTCCAGAGAATCTAATATAATCCTGATAAACCTGGATATATGCGAAAAACAACCGGCGCAATTGAAGTTCCCCCAGAAGCTTAACTTGAAACACGTATCTCCACATGGTATTATTTATTTATCATGAATAAAGTAATTAGAATACAGTCCATCTTTTTAGTTATATCCTTGATTTTGATCATCTTTTCCCCGGGATGCAAACCGGAACTTAAAGAAGGCAAGAAAATGACTATCTCGACAGTATCAACTCCTGCCGGGATAGATAATTTACACGAAAAGGGCATCATCCCTCATAAGGCAAAATTCTCCCGGAAGTGGGAGGAATAGCACTGAATGAGAAACAAAGTCCAATGCGAACTCTGCCCCAGGATGTGCATTCTATCGCCGGGGCAACGGGGGGAATGTCGGGCCAGGGAAAATATTAACGGGGAGCTGACTACACTGGTCTATGGTAATCCCTGCGCGGTCCATGTTGATCCGATTGAGAAGAAGCCGCTCTTCCATGTCCTGCCCGGTTCTCCCATCTTCTCGATCGCTACCGCCGGCTGTAACCTCCACTGCCGGTTCTGCCAGAACTGGGAGATCTCCCAGCGGCCGCCGGAGGAGACCAATAACTATGATCTCCCTCCGGAGAAGGTGGTGGCGGGTGCCCTCAACAAGAACTGCCTCTCCATCGCCTATACCTATTCGGAGCCGATAATCTTCTATGAATATATGTATGACACCTCCGTACTGGCTCATAAGAAAGGGTTGAAGAATGTCATGGTTACCGCCGGCTATATAAACGAGGGGCCGCTCCGGGAACTATGTCCGGTCATTGATGTCGCCAATGTCGATCTGAAAGGTGACGCAGAATACTACCGGGAGGTGGTCCGAGGGACGCTGCCGCCGGTTTTGAGAACTCTGGAAGTGATGAAGGAGATGGGGGTATGGGTAGAGATAACCAACCTGATTGTCCCTACTTTGAATGACAGACCGGATCAGATTAAATGGCTGGCGGGATGGGTTCATGACCATCTGGGACCCGATACCCCGATCCACTTCTCCCGGTTTCATCCCATGTATAAACTCCGGAACCTCCCCCCTACCCCAGTTGAGACATTGAAACTGGCACGAAAGATCGCTCTTGATAAAGGACTCCGCTATGTTTACACCGGTAATGTCCCGGGGCTCCCCGGCGAGACAACTTTCTGCCCGGACTGCGGAAAGAAAGTGATCGGAAGGATCGGCTACCGGATCCTGGAGAATAATCTAAAGAACGGAAAATGCGGTTCCTGCGGGCATGCCATCCCCGGTATCTGGATCTAATTAAACCACGAAAAACACGAAGATTACGAAGAAAAATCATAAAACATTTCTCCTCTTCGTGGACTTCGTGCTCTTCGTGGTAATATAATAGGATGAAGAACATGAGAAAGATAGACAGGAATATAAACCGGCGGCGGTTTCTGAAGGAAGGGTTCTCCTGGGCAGCTCTGGCCGGGCTTTATCCCCTGGTTAAACTGATCCAGCAAGAAGATATGAACTCCGAACCCATCCCCCGGAAAGCTCGTCACTGGCGGCGACTGGCTGGTTAAAATCCAATTATACTCCGCTCATATACCATTACAAAGCTGGGCGAAGCCACGAAAAATATGGGGCAGTATGTTAGCAATCCATTTCGCAAGTCCCTATCAGATTTTGTGTACATTTCTTGCTCGTACGAGCAAGAAATGTACACAAATTGAATTGAGATTGTCCTGGAGTTATTATTATCCGGCTATCTCGTTACCGGAAGATCGCCCGAAGTCCCGTAGTAGACCCGGGAGGTTCCCCGGATCGCCCAAAGACCGGATGATCCGCGGAAGATACCGATATCATCAGACAGATTTCCGGTATAATCGGAGGGAACCGGCTGATCAGTCCCGGCTCCGAAATAAACCCTGGTTATAGCTCTGATCGCCCAGAGTCCGGAAGAAGGCCTGAAGATACCGGCGCTCCAGGTACCGGAGCCATCATAGTCCCCGGGAACAGTCTCGTCTCCCAGGGTTCCGAAGTAGATCCGACTGACGTTCTGTATGGCCCAGAGACCGAAACCGGACCGGAAGATTCCGATATCCTTGCTCCCGTCCCCATCATAATCGCCCGGAATCGCCCGGTCCCCGGAAGACCCGAAGTAGGCCCGGGTGACATCCCGGATAGCCCAGAGACCGGTCCCTCCCCGGAAGATGCCCAAGTCGGCAAAGCCATCTCCATCGTAGTCACCGGGGACCGGGAGATCTGAGGAAGATCCGAAATAAACCCGACTAACTCCCCGGAGAGCCCAGAGCCCGGAACTAACCCGGAAGATACTGATATCGGCAGTGCCGTCTCCGTCATAATCAGCGGATACCGGGTAGTCGGTCAGAGTCCCGAAGTAAGCCCGGGTAACTCCCCTTACCGCCCAGAGGCCTGAACTACCCCGGAAAACAGCAATATCCGATGTACCATCGCCGTCATAGTCCCCAGAGTCAACCATCGGTGGGAGCGGAGTGGGGGTCGGCGGAACCAGGTCAAAGTTACCGCAGGTGACCGCCTCATAGTCAGTGCCGTGAGTAAGTTCTCTCGAGGTACAGGTATAGGCGTTAGTCTTGTCAATCTCCCAGAGTCGGTCATTCTGATCAATTATGGTCTTGTTACCGGTCACTCCCCAGAGAATCCCATCGCAGCCGAAGCTTAAGCCCTCCATGTCATTGACGTAGTCACCGACAAATTCACAGTAGAGCCGCCCCACATTTATAATAATGGACCCATCGGCCGGGTTCAATATAATGAGATGATCAATGTCACCGCTATTGTTTTCAATAGCGTATAACGCCCCGTCAACGGGGTCGAAAGCGAGATCATCGATATCCCTGAGTATCTTACTTCCTGACACAATTTCTTCAATTACCGCGTAATCATCACCACCAAAGACGCCGGGGATATGTTCTCCGGTAACCAGATTCACCTGGACCAGGAGATCGTTGGCACCTGGTTTGCGAACGCTGGCAAACAATATACCGGTGATCGGATCAAAAGACATCCCATCGACATCATAGAAAACCTGGTATCCTTGGGCACCGTTTCCGGCCCCAAGACTATTGGCGGAAATCGGAGAGAAGAGTCCAGTCACCTGATCAAGGATTCCCAGCCGGTCATAGTCGATGGCATAAAGATTGCTGGAAGAATTATGATAGGCGATCGATTCTATCCCCTCGGTCCCGGTGGTGGTCCCAATATCGGTTTCGTTGGTAGCCGGGTCGAAGTCGGATGGATCAACCAGGATGAGAAGGTTCCCGCCTCCCCCCCCGAATCCAGTCTGTGGGACCACATAACACCGGCAGGCAGGAGTAGGAGTCGAGGTGGGGGTAGTCGCCACGGTCGGAGTCGGGGTAATGCTCGGGGTCGGGATGATGCTCGGAGTAGGAATCATGGTCGGAGTAACCGATGGAGTGGGAGTAACAGTCGGGGTCGGAGAACCTTTGGCAATATTGCAGAGATAGATGTCCGTATAGGTATTACCGTTCAGACCGATATAAAGTTCGGTCCCGTCCACTGTGACCTCGGGGAGGATAACTTCAAGGAAATAATAGGTATCATAGATGATATCAAGTTTATCGCCATCCTGGATGGCAAGCGGTTCCGCCTGCTGTTCAAAACGAAGCTTAACCTGGCTCTCAGCCAGCAGCATCCCACCGTCCCACCAGAAGTTCAGCATGTCAGGGACATACCCGAAGTCGGTCGCCTCATTCCAGGCCAGACCTCTGATAAACCAGCCGTTATTCACGCTCGCGCGGGGTTGAAGTATATCAATAGCGTTGATATCCCTGGCCATCAGCGGGGACATACAGGGACCCGGGGTCGGAGTAACGCTGGGCGTGGGTGTCGGAGTAACACTCGGAGTCGGTGTCACACTCGGAGTCGGTGTCGGAGTCACGCTCGGAGTCGGCGTCACACTCGGTGTCAGCGTCGGGGTGATCGAGGGAGTCGGGGTAACGCTCGGCGTCGGTACCACCGATGGGGTGGGAATCGGCGTGGGGGTGGGAGATCCCTGGGCGATATTACAGAGGGCAAGGTCGGTATAGGTGTTCCCGTTCAGCCCAACGTAGAGCTCGGTGCCGTCCACGGTAACCGCGGGCATGACGGCATCAACAAAATAGTAGGTGTCGTAACCGATTCGAAGTATATCCCCAGCCTGGACGGCAATCGGCTCGGCCGCCTCGACAAACCGCAATTTCATCTGGCTTTCAACCGGCATTGTTCCCCCGTCAAACCAGAAGTTCAACTTATCGGGTACGTATCCATACCTGGTCTGCTCGTTCCAGTCAAGGGCGTCGATAAACCAGCTATTATTCTGGCTCCCGCGCGGCTGGAGAATATCGATGTAATCGATCGCCATAGCCATCAGCGGGGATTCGCAAGGTACCGGGGTGACACTCGGAGTTGGCGTTATACTCGGGGTCGGTGTAATACTCGGCGTCGGAGTCGGAGTAACTGACGGTGTCGGGGTAACAGTCGGCGTCGGGGTGACAGTCGGTGTGGGAGTGACACTTGGCGTTGGCGTTACACTCGGCGTGGGAGTGACGCTTGGAGTCGGGGTGACAGTCGGGGTGGGAGTGACACTTGGCGTTGGCGTTACACTCGGCGTGGGAGTGACGCTTGGAGTCGGGGTGACAGTCAGGGTCGGGGTTACCGATGGCGTGGGGGTCACGCTCGGGGTCGGCGTCGGTGTCACTGATGGCGTCGGTGTCACTGATGGCGTCGGCGTTGGGGTGACACTCGGCGTCGGGGTAACCGTGGGTGTAGGCGTCACAGATGGGGTCGGAGTTACCGAAGGCGTGGGGGTGACGCTCGGGGTTGGCGATGGGGTTGGCGTTACAGTCGGTGTCGGTGTCGGCGAGTAGCAGGGGGTGCTCAGGAGCTCAAACGAGCAGTTCAGCGGTTGCCCGGCCAGTGGATGTTCTCCGCAGTAGTAGGTGAGCGTATTCCAATCGCTCCATTGCAGGCCGTCAGTCGTAACCTTTTCAACGGCACCATCATTCCATTGATCCAGTGTGGTCTTCCAGCCCCAGTAATTTTCTCCGCAGAGATTCTCGCATACCGCCTCGATACTGATGAAGTAATAATATCCGGCGGTTTGTTCAAAGGGACATGGCAAACAAGCCTCGTACTTAAACTCATGTTCCCATTGGTCTGTGTACTGAAACCAGCAACCGGAGGTCTCCTCGCCCCAGGCCGGCACCGAATGGGACCAATCCTCATCGTAGATGGTGATCTGAACAGAATGGAGCAGCGCACCGGGACGGCTGAAGCTACCAGGATGCGTGTAAGAGTACCAGTTGGCCTGGAAGCTACGGCCGGGACAACCGGGCGGCAGCACTGCCCCGTCGGTATCCTCGGAGTATCCCGGGTATGATCCCCACCAACGGATATAGGTAATATCGCTTCCGTCCGTACAGAGAAAATCATCGGCCAGGCGGGTTCCCTTCTCTTCCCCGGGGATATCCCAGCGATAGGAATCGACATCATATCCGTAATCCATATCCGGCATCTGAGACCATTTGACGCCGGGGAGAAGTGTGGGTGTGGGACTCGGGGTCTTATACCCGACCGGGGTCGGAGTAATACTCGGCGTCGGCGTCGCGGTGACCGACGGTGTAGGGGTTACGGATGGTGTCGGAGTCGGAGTCATGCTCGGGGTCGGAGTTACACTCGGCGTCGGTGTGACGGACGGAGTAGGAGTTCCCGTAGGCGTCGGGGTTACGGATGGTGTCGGAGTAAGCGAGGGGGTGGGGGTTACACTTGGAGTCGGCGTTACGCTTGGTGTCGGCGTGACAGTCGGCGTTGGGGTCACACTCGGGGTCGGCGTCGTGGTTACAGTCGGCGTGGGAGTGACGCTTGGTGTTGGGGTGACGCTCGGCGTTGGAGTCACACTCGAAGTCGGTGTCGGGGTTACAGTCGGGGTCGGCGTAACCGATGGGGTGGTGGTGGGTGACGGAGTCCCCAGCAACTGGGCGCAATCTTCACTTTCATCATTATAATCGTTAACCTCTCCGGGATCGGAAGGATCACCAGTCCGCTCGTAGGAATTAGAATTGTAGGATGAGATCTGCCCGGGATCCCCGGAGAGCGAGGTCCACTCCACGCCAGCGCTGTTGCAGACTATATCGGCGGGATCTCCGACGGCGTTGAAGGATAGATCGAACTTGATTTGAGCCGGGTTGGTCTGGACATAAAAGCGGGGAATCTCGGGCCAGTAGAGGGATAGGGCCAGCGGCGATGAGGTATCAGCGGTGAAAGCCGGGCCGGAGATCGAGGTCAGGTTATTTTCCCAGTCAAACTCCGAGGGGATTATATCCTCAAGGTCCACGTTGAAAGCATCAGCGGTTGAGGTCTCGGTATGCCAGAGGGTCAGAGTAACGGTGAGTGTATCCCCCTCCTCACCGGTCTGGGGGGAGAAAGCCTTATCCACCTGGAGTTCCGGTTCATAAACCTCGGTATCGGAGGCGGAGGCGGAGTTAAAATGAGGGCCGGCGCCGGTATAACTGAGCCCCACCAGGTTATTGACCAGGAACCCGTTCTGGTTGATCGACTCGTTGGTCACACAAACAGTGTAGGTGATTGTAAGGGTACCATCGACGCCGGGAGGATTGGTCACCGTATTGAGGAACCACCAGATATCCCGCCCCTGATTGAGGACAAACGGGTAGATCGAACCTCCGATGCTGATAGCGGGATCGTAAATGAAAGTGTCCATCCTGACAAAAGCCAATCCGAGATCAAGGCTATCGGCCACGATAACGTTCTCGGTTACTCCTTCGATGAGATCCACGGTAACCTGGTATTTGAAGGTCTCGCCGATCACCGCGTCACCGTCGCCTAAAAGAACTTTATCTATCGAGATATCGGGGACCGTGACCTGATCACTGTCGTTATCGGTGTAATAGTTCCATTCCCCGCCATCATTGGGGTCTCCGGTTCGTTCATATGCGTTATCGTTATAGGTGGAGACTTGTTCGGTCCCAATAGTCCAGCTGGTCCAGGTCAAATCGACGGTGTCCGGGAAAACCTGGTTGGGCTGGACATCATCGTCGATGGTAACGTCAAACGTAAAATAAACCGGGTCCGCCGCCAGGTAGGTGGTGTCGATTTCGGGCCAGTTGAAGATCACATCGGGCAGACCGTCGGTATTCCAGGTAAAGGCGGGTCCGGTAATCGGGGTTACGTTGTCCGTCCAGGTAAGCCCGTCGGTCACGACCTCGGATAACTCAACATCGTAAGCGAAGGAAGAGCTGGCCGTGGTGTGGTTGAAGGTGACCAGTACCGTGATTGTATCTCCGGCGTCCCCGGTCTGGGTGGAGAGAGCCTTATCCACCTCAAGTTCCGGCTCCTGGACCTCGGTGTCGGAGGCGATGGAGAAATCCGCCCCCCCGCCATAGGTGAGGTCAACCCGGTTGTTGAGCGGTATTCCACCATCATAGTTGCCGGAGGTATTTAATATGACCACATCATAAACGATGGTGACTGTGTCCGATGTCCCCCCGGACGGGTTGACCACCGTGCCCAGGGTCCAGGTCACGGTCTGGCCGCCGGGGATGGTGATATATGGGGCGGTCGATCCGGTGAAGGAGACAGCGGGATTGATGGTAAAACTCTCCTGCGAAACGAAGGCGAGACCGGCATCAAGAGTATCCTCCAGCTCGACGGCGGCCATGGTCCCCTCGTTGAGGGTGAAGTCAACCCGGTATTGAAATGTCTCGCCGATCACGCCGTAACCGTCGCCGAGAAGGCTCTTGACGACGGCCAGGTTATCATCGACCGTCACGTCGGCATCGTCGGAGTCGAGGTAGTTGTTGCATCCGCTGCCGCTCCCGCCGCGCTCATGCGAATCGCTGCCGGGCAGACTGGTCCATTCCAGGTCCCCGGTGTTGGTAATGACCTCGGTGGGCGTGACGGTATCGCCAAGAATGACGTCGAAGCTGAACAGGGACGGTGCTCCCACGGCGATGGTCTGCCAGGTGAAGGCCACGGCGGGAGGACTGCTGGTATTCGCGGTGAAGGCAGGCCCGGAGATGGGAGTGATGTTGTCGGCCCAGGTCATGTTCGCGGGGATAATGTCGTCCAGGGTGACATTGAAGGCGGAGGAGTTGCTCGGAGCCGAGTTGGCGACCGCAAAGGTGAAGGTGACGGTTTCCCCCGCGTCACCGTGATCGGGAACCGCGGTCTTGGTCACGGTCAGGGTCGGTTCGACCACGGTCGAGGTGACCTGGGCCGAGGTGTCGGTGTGGAAGGTCCCCGCGTCCCCGTCAACCGCGTTCCAGCGGATGTAACCCCGGTCGGCCTGGGTGGCTCCCCGGACCACGCAGCCGCCGCTGTAGGTCTGATCGACAAAGGTGGTGATGGTTACCGTGGCATCGATTCCGGTATGTCCGGGACCGAAGTCTCCGAAAACTCCGGTGACGCTGGTGGTCCCGTTGGCCAGCTCGGTCCAGGAAGCAAATCCGGAAGGTGCGGTGGCAACGTGGGTCACCGTGAGCCGGTTGGGTACGATGTCGGTCACGTAAAGATCATAGGCCCACACGTCCGCGGGGAGATCAACCGATATGGTGTAAGTCAGCGGCTCCCCGATGGCCACGTTGTTTCCTGAGGTGTATCCCTGCGACGCCTGGGCCTTGGTCACGTCGGCCTCGGCGGTATAGTGGGTCACCGTGGCGGGACCGATCCCGGGATAGACCCTCTCATCCGGGTCGGGACCCGGAAGGGAGGAGTATTCGATCACCTGGGCTGAATTGGTCATATACTGACCAGCCCCCACCGTAGCATCGACGAAGACGTGATAATCGATAGTGACGGTCTCACCGACCTCGATCCGGGAATCGGATGTATTGGATGATACCGGCAGCGAGGTGTCGGTGGAGATAAAGGTGAAGGTATAGGTTTGGCCGGACCAGGTGGTGTCGTAGTCCACCCCGCTGCCGGTGAGGGATCTGCCGTCCACGTCGATACTATCGACCGCGGGAGAAGTACCGCGCATCCCCACCGGGATCAGGTCGGTGATCACGGTGTCGAAGGCGGTGTTCCAGCCGGTATTGTCGAATGTGACCCGGTAGTAAACGGTCTGTCCCCCCTGGACCGGGTTGACAGTGGTGGTGGATTTGTCGGAGGCGGAAAGAACCGGCTGTTCGACATCGGTCCGGATATCGGTGTCCTCGGTGAAGCGGTCGGTGGAGCCGGGGCCGTCGGAAAAGCTCGACCAGTCGATCCGGCCGTCGTCAAGATAGAACTGCCCGCCCAGCGGCGGCTTCCACTCCGTATCCCCTCCCCCATCTTCAAGGCCGGTCACCAGAAGGCCGAACTCGAGGGCGAAGACATAGTCGATATCCCCCCAGGGGGTGCCGTCGCTGGCGTTGACGATCGGGTTCAGACCCCAGGTCGCGGTCATCCCGGGGACGGGGTAGGTATAAGTGACCCAGTCCGGCTCGGTCGAGGAGAAGAAGGAGACTGGTTCGGCCGGGTAGCCGGTCACCTCGGAGAAAGTGGTCGAGCCGGGGAGGTAGTAGAGGCCGTCGGAGTGGACGATATCGGAGATTTGAGGCCAGTAGGCGACCGTCTCCGCCGGCACCGTAACCTCGAGTCGGTAGTAGACAGTCTCCCCGATCGTCGGCCCGGTCTGGCCGGTCCAGAGCGAGGTCTTCTCGATCGCCAGCGCGGAGGTGTCGAGATCGAGCGAGTCGTCCCCATCGTAGTAGGAACGGATATCGGGGTTGGCGGGGTCGGGGGGGAGGCTGAAATATCCGTCGGTGGGGATTTCGGCGAAGTTGGAGAACTCGGAGAAGGAACCGACGTCATAATCGACGAAAGCCCGGTAATAAATGACCATCCGCTCGTCCGGTTCCAGGCGGGCGGAGGAACCCACGGCGGGGGTCAGGAAGTCGATATCCAGCGCCCCGGAATCCGCGGTCCAGGTCACGGTGTAATCCCCGGGCGGGGACAGCGCCCGGTTGAAGACCGGGCCGGGAAGATCATATATCTCGACCGCCTCCACCACCGGAGCGGCGTCCCGCATCTCCTCGGGCAGGATATCGGCCCAGGCGATGTTGTAGGCGGTCGAGGTCCCGGTGTTGTCGAACTCGACCCGGAAGTAGACCTCGTCGCCGCCGGCGACCGGGTTGGGGTCGCCCCCGTGAAATTCCTTGCTGAAGCCGGTGATATCGGGCTCGATCAGGCCGACGTCGGCAGAGTCGCTGTCATTATATATGTTGCCTTCGAAGGTGAACTGGATCTGGGCGTTGTTGGTGTGGGTCTGGCCGGCAAAGTAGGCCGGGTCGTCCTTGACCCGGGCGGCGATCTCGATCGTCACCGTGGTCGGGGCGGTGATCTCGGCCCAGGTCACCTCGATGATCCCGGTGGCGGCGGAGGCGGTGTCGGTGGTCCAGGTGGCGGAATCGACGGTATGGGAGAGGTAGCGGAGGGCGGCGGGGAGGGTGTCGGTGACGGTGATATCGGTGTAATCCGGGTTCTGGAACTCGGCGGTGACGGTGAAGTAGACGGTCTCGCCGATGGTGGCGATGGAGTCCGACTGCTTGCTGAAGGAGGCGCTGGAGCTGTAAACCTCCTCCTCGGAGTAACTGTAACGGCAGCCGGTAGCGTCTCCACCGGCTTTGAGGCACACCCCGGTAACCGTGGCGTCGTGGATCAGACTCCCGCCTGCAACATCAGCGGTGATCTGATAACTCCGCGTCCCCCCACCGGAAGAGATCGCCCCACCACCGACGTCGGTGGAGGCGAACCAAACGGTGTTCCCGGAGACCCGGCCCAGTGTGGAGGTCTGATTGGAGTAACCCGAAGCCAGGGTATGCTCGACCAGCCAGTTATCGGCGTCGCCGGTCCCGGTGTTGGTCAGGGTGACGTCGAAGACCGCCTGTCCCCCGGGTGAGACGATCTGAGTCAGGGGCGAGATACCCAGATCCAGCCGGGCGTATTCGGGGGTGACGGTCTGGTCGTTGAAGCTGATCCCATCGGTGACGTAATCGCCGCAGGAGTTGGCGTAGCTGCCGATCACCGAGCCGTTGACCGCCGGCGGCACCGGGGGATCGGAGTAAGGGTCGGTGTCGCAGGAGAAGTCGGAGGGTACGCGGTAAACGTCAAAGCTGACGGTCAGGGTCTCCGCGGTCCCGATATAGTCGTTGCCGTCGATGATGTAGCCCCCGGAGGTCTGTCCGGCCCAGCGCAGCTGCTGGGGCATCCCGGAGAACTTGAACGGCTCCTCCTCAGCAGGGGCGGTAAAGGTATGGGAAGTATCAGTGCTCCAGATGGTCGCTCCACCGCCGGAGGCGTCGTAATAGTAGCCGTTGGGGACAGAGTAGAGGAAGTCGATCAGCTTGGCGGTGGCGCCCTCGTTCTCCACGAAGAAGGAGATTGAACCCCCGCAGGTGTCGAAACTGGTCAGGACATTGGTCCCGGGGAGGTTGAAGTCAACCTCGGTAATCAGGCTGGCGGTCTCCTGTTTGCTCCCCGAAGTGCACCCCAGGCTCTGGCACCCCCAGGAAGCGTCAACGGTATTGATTGAGGGCGCGGCACAGCCATCGACATTCACTTTCGCCTCGATGGTAGCTACAAAGGGGAGTTCGGTCCCCGCAAACCAGGAGACGAGCTGGCCACTCTGATAATCGGGTATCGGATCGGCTGTCGAGTAGTAGGTGACGGTATCGGGAAGCGTGTCGGTGAATCTAACCATCTCGGCATCGACGTCGCCAGCATTGGTCAGTGTCACCCGCCAATAAACGATATCCCCGGCATCGGCAATCACGGGGTCGGTCAAGAGCGCTCCCCCGGAATCTCTGGTCTCATTTCTCCCCTCCTTGACGATCTGGACATCCATATCATTGAGACTAAGATCAGCCCTGGTCTCGGAAGTGAGATTATACTCGCCGCAGGGGGTATGGAAACCGGCCCGGGAGAGAAAAGTGCGATCACCGGAGGGAAAATCGCAGTCGGCCTCGACCTCGAACTGGATCTGGACCCGAGCTCCGACGGGTAGATCGGCAAACTCCGGGATATGGGTCTGGGCGGTCCAGTGGTACCGACAGGTCTGGGGCGACCAGTCGTCGGGGTCCGGGGTGTCCGTAAATCCCGTCCAGATGGAACCGTCATTGTACCGATATTCGGAACTCCCATTCACGTAGTTCGCCCCGATGGGAAGTCCTTCGGCCGCACAGATGTTATAGATGCTGGTTTGCCCGCTGTTCTTGACCTCAAAATAAACCGTAGCGGTGCTGCAGAGGTCGATGTCGACCGGGAAAGTCGTGACCCCGAGCAGTCCCGGCGGCGGGATAATCACCTGAGACTGGGCCGTGTTGGAGGTTTGACTGGGGCCGAAGCAGCACCCCCAGTCAGCGTAAACTTTGTTGTTCAGATTACTACAGTCATCAATATTTGCCTCAAGGGTTATTCCCACCGTCCCTCCCGCTACTAGATCGTCATAATAACCATCACCATCAAGGTCGGTCAGGCCATTCCAGGTCGTGGTCAGACTCTGAAAGTTCCAGGTTATCACTTTCCCGGTTACATCTTCCGGCTCGGGATTCCCTAAGGAATAGGATAGATCTGAATCAAGAGTATCGATTACATTAAGATTATACGCCGCGCCGTCGCCGCCGTTGATCACGGTCAGAGACCACTGGGCGGTATTCTCGGTGGCATAATAAGCTTCCGGCATCTTCACCATCGAGATGTTTCCTTCCCGAACCCACATCGGTTCATAAGATCCCGCCGATACCGAAAACTCCCGGGGGATGGTCCCGTTGCCGCAGCGGTCGTTGTACTTGGCATTCGCCCCATAGGTATGGTCTGTGGCCGAACAGGGCATCCGGAGGTCAACCAGGATGTTCCCCACGCTTGTCATATCGCCGCTCCACCCTCCCACACTCTGGAAGTTCCAGCGGAGTTCACCGGCCGTGGCGGTCTCGGGCTCAAAGGCGGAAATGTTCCCTCCTCCATCCTCGGTAAAGGTGCCGGTAAAGAAGGTGGTACCGGGCATATAGTAATAGTTGTCGGTCCCGTTGTCATCGGGATCGAGGTCGAAGATTGCCAGAAGATCGTAGGCTATGTAACTGTTTTTGGATAAAGAGAGTGTGTAGGTCTCGACGCCGCACAGGTCGGTAATGGCTGGACCGCTTACTCCTACACCAACACTGCTCCGTTCGATAGCCACAGTTAACCAGTTTGACTCGGTCCCACAGTCCCCGCCCAGTTCGAGGTTGGCGCGCTGATAGGAAGAACCTATCATATCGGCCGCCTGAAAGGTGTACGTTATCGATAATGACGACGCCGAATCCGGAGCAGCGGCGGGAGAACTGTCGAGATCACTCAAATATACTTTAAAGACACCGTCGGCACCGGCATTATCCGATACATAGGTCTAGTAATTAAACCCATCCACGATGACACTGTCGAGAAAGGGAAGGCGCTGATCCAGCTCCATCTTACCGGTAAAGAGAGCCGCCAACCAGTTGTCGGGAAGGTCCGAGGAGCCTCCGAATGTATAGTCGGCGGTATAGGAAATACTGGTGCAGACTTCAGTCGTCCCTCCTCCACTCAATACTACCCCGGCAATACAGGAATCATACCCTAATGGAGTCGGGCTCGATGTGGGCGTGGTGGACGGGGATGGGGTAACGGTCATTGTCGGAGTCGCCGAGGGAGAAGGTGTCGGAGTCTCATAACCGATCGGTGTCAGGGTTGTGGACGGAGTGGGAACGGGTGTCAGCGTAGGAGTAGCAGTGGGAACCGGCGTTAATGTCGGTGACGGAGTCGGCGGTGGAATCGGTGTTGGTGGCGGAGTAGATGTCGGAATCGGTGTCGGAGTCGGTGGCAGAGTCGGGGTGGGTGTCGGAGTCGGGGGGGGTGGCGGAGGCGGCGTCGATGTCGGTATCGGTGTCGGAGGTGGTGTTGGCGTTGGAGGCGTTGGAGGCGGCGTAGGTGGCGGAGGTGGCGTTGCAGGCGGTGTCGCTGTCGAGATCGGTGTCAGGGAAGGTGATGGGGTCGGCGGGGAGGATGGTGTCGGGCTCGGTGTCCGATAGCCATCTGGAGTCGGTGTCGTAGAGGGTGTCGGGATCGGCGTGGCCGTCACGGTCGGGGTCGGGCTCTCCTGGCATCCTATGGTATCTTCCACGGCGAAGGTAACGCTGTGGCTGTCGGCAGGGATGGCGCATGTGCGGCAGTCGGTTCCCACCGTAACATCAACATCATTGGTATACAGGCCGGGCGGCGGCCCCTGGCACGGATCGCCGGGCATTCCGGGGGTTACCATATCGAATGACGCATTCCAGGTATCGCCGTCATTGAGCGTCGGCGTCCAGATAATCTTGTCATTATCATCTATCCCCCCCTCGGTGATATTCTCAATTCTCCAGGAATAGGGACTGGGATTGGGATAATCATCGGTAATTGTGGGGGTGAATCCGTCCGGCCCATGGTAGGTGACCGATACATTGAAGATAATCGTGTCGCTGCCGTCAACTATCCCGGGATCGTTCTTCGTGATAGAAAGGGAGGGTAGGCCATTCATTGAGATCGGAAAGATTCCAACCGGAGGAGCGAAGGGATTATTACACTGATCATCATACATCGGGCGCCAGAGAGTATTCTGGGTGGAACCATTAGGAGGGCAGGAACCATTGGGCCAACCAATATCATAGGAGAAATATACCGTATCATTGGCAGGGACCGTGCCAACGGTAAAATCACCCGCCGCGTAGGATGCTCCCACAACACCGGTAATATCATATCCGGTAGTATCAATGTTGGTATCAAATACCAGATTAAATGCCTCGCCCACATCCGGATCGGGAGTAACCGGGTCGCCATTGGTTACCGCGACCGTCACATTGGTCTGGGAACAATAATCTATTCCGGTCATTGATGGGGAGAGGTCGAAACTGATAGAGGGAGGCTTTAACTGATAATCAATGGTGGCGGCGGCGGTTCCAACCGGGGATTCGGTCTCGGTATCGAGACAGATCGTATCAAATACACTCACCATACTCTCGCATCCGAAGGAGGCATTTAGTGAATTGTCGAGACCGGTACAGGAATTGACGATAGCGGTCAAAGTAATCCATTCCACGGCGTCGGGTACCATCTCGGCCAATCCAGAGATATCGTCTGCCGTCCAGTAGTAGGTGGAGCCGATGTTCGATCCCGGGACAGGATCGGCCGCAAAAAACGAGAGCCCGGATCCAAGAGTATCCCTTACTTCCACATTCTTGATACTCCCCAACCCCGAACTCTCAATCTTGAGAGTAAAGGTTGTCCAATCTCCCCGGGAGGCTTCCTGGGTCACGGGGCTCTTGATAACATTGATATCACCGAACAGAACGGAAATAAACAGGTCACCCGTATCACTCTGAGCGTTGGGTGAGGGAAAGTCGTAGTTGAGTATCAAATCATCCTCGCCGGAATCTCCGGCGCAGTCGATTTCCATGTTGAACTCGATATCGAGAGACTGGCCCGGTGTGAGATAGATATCCCCGAAGAGTGCATCGAGATCCCAGGTGCAATCCTGGTCAACGATAGTGGGGTTGGCGGCAGTACCAGACCAGGATCCCGAGAGCGTGGTTATAATAGCGGAGTCAGCCTGGAAAACAAACCCATCCGCGGGTATGGTATTGGTGATGACTATATTCTCCGCCGTCTCGGTCTGCCAGGAAGGGTTCTCGACCGTGATGTAGTAGGTGTCGGCCTCACACTGGTTGACCGGCGTCTGCCCGGTTATCGAGACGGTAAGCGGAAAAGCCGACCCGGTCAGGCCAGCGGCAGTAAGAGCTAGAAATAATAGAAGGAGTATTTTATTCCTCATCATTTCTCTCATTGAAATTTTATGAAATTCATTTGAATTGATCAAATAGAATTTCACAATCTATCAATACTGTAAACCTATTATTTCATATTATGGAATTCAAACCAAGAATACAAGAAAAAAATAAATAAAGTTTATATAGATCGTATCCACTATAACGTTAGCCCTCACTTCACTCGGATAACTTATTTAACCGCGGATTATACCCCGGTAAACCGAGGGTAAGCTGGATTATGAAGATAAAAGAAAAAACAATCTCCATTATGTACCAATTATGCCGGATCAGGGAAATTTGCCAATCCCTCCGAGAGGGGGATTTTTCGATTGTATTTAATCCTCCTAATGATAATACCCCAACCGGGGCTACCCTGCTGAACGTGCTTCGGGGAAAGATGATATCATTCATCAAACAAACTCCCAATCGTGATCTCCGTTACCGGATTCAGACTCCGACTGCCGTCTCTCTGGTCCGGGGAACCAGGTTCCGGACCAAAGTCGGAGATAATGCTGAAACCATATTTGAGGTGCTGGAAGGCGTCGTGAATGTACGGTCGGATGGAGAAGAAATCGATCTGGACGGGGACTTCGGGATTAAAATATAAAGAAATAAAATAAACCGCAGATTAAGCGGATTTGACGGATTGCTTTTTTCTCTTAATCAGCATAATCCGTTTAATCCGCGGTTAAATAAGTTACCCGAGCGAAGTTAGGGCTAAGTTCTATTTCCGCGGTAGGCATGGATGATGATCAAGCCGGTCAGGTTGAGGAAGAAGACCGCGTAGCAGGTGGCGGCTACTCCTAAAATCGGCAGAACCAGCGCGCTGATTATAATCGCTCCCAGGCAGGCACCGAGAAGATCAAATCCGTAGGTCAGTCCGGAGACCAACCCCATCCTCTTCCTCCCCCGCAGGTATATCCTCCCCGCCAGGGGCAACTGAAAGCCGCCGATAAATCCGGCCACCACCGGGAGTGCCGGGAAGATTATATTCTCACCCAATTGCCGCGTCATCTCTCCCGGAGAAGAGGTCAGGAGATAAAAGACCATCGGGAGAAGCAAGGGATACAGGCAGATGGCTATCTGGGTAATAAAGAAGAGCCTGTCTTCATCCCGGATTCTGGGTAGGATCGCGGTGATCACCCCCCCTCCCAGAACCAGACCAACCATGAAAAGGGTGAGGATAATCCCCAGCTTGTAGTAAACATAGCCGTAGAATATCTGGAAGGAGAGCAGGACCACCACCTGGAATACTATCTCGGAGAAGCCAGAGGTCATAACCGGCCAGAGAACCCAGGCGCCCCGGGTATTGGTTCGCCGGGCCCGGAAGACCGGGAAGAGAAGAAGGGATAAGCCAACCGGGAGCAGGAACCACCACCAGCGCATGATCAGGGAGGCCATCAGCAACCGGGTAAACCATCCCCCCGACTCGCCGCTGAAGTAGCTGGACCAAAAGACCATGTCGTAGAAATAACAGATCGGATGGAAATCCAGATTAAGCCGGACCTGGGGAGCTGTCTCCAGCATCCTCCGGAGATAATCGATCCGGGACCGTTGCATTCGATCGGCCAGGTAATAGCCGCGGAGATACTTGAGATCCAACCGGCGTTCAAGGCTCCGTTCCTCAAAAATGGCATAGTCATCGGTCAGGTAATCACCCGTATCGGAGGCGATGAAGTAATTACTCCCCCCCGGGATGACTACCACGGAGGGAAAGACAGCTTTAACGGTCTTATAAATACACCCCAGAAAGCTCCGCAGTTCACCGCTGATGTAGTTCTCGGAGGATGTAACCCCAAGACTCAGGATACCGCCTGCCTGTAGGCGCAACCGAGCCAGATCAAAAAACTCACGGGTATAGAACCGGTTGATCTGAGCGGTGAATGGATCGGGAAGGTTCACGATGATCAGATCATACTTCTTCCGCTCTCGCTCGAGATAGAGCCGCCCGTCGCCGTTGATCACCTCCACCCGGGGATCCTTCAGTAAAGCCGCCTCGGAAGGCTCCAGAAACTCTCCGGCCAATCGAATGATCGCCGGGTCCAGTTCCAGATAGGTTACTTCGGAGACAGAGGGGTGCCGCAGGATCTCCCGCAGGCTCCCCCCTACCCCGCCGCCGATCAACAGGATTCGGCGGGGAGCGGGATGCTCCAGCATCGCGAAGTGGACAGACTCCTCCGCGGTCTGGAGATCGGGATGGGTAAAGACCAGGAGACCGTTCTCGAAGAGACTGAACTGGTTCTTCCGACCGGTTAGCGCGAGGTTCCCATAGATGGAGTTCTCGACCTTCTCCAGATTAAACCCCTGCCACTGCCGGGCAAGAGACAGCTCCGCCAACTCTCCGAGTCCCCCAGCAGCGACGGCGACCACGGAGGCTGCCACTACCGCCAACCAGAACACTTTGGCCGGCTTCGCTTTCCGGCGGGGAGCGAATGAGAAGAGGAGCAGCCCGGCAGCAACCAGGTTCAATCCCCCCAGGATAGCCACCAGGGTTATCGGGGATATCGCCCGGATCAGGACCAGACTGGTCAGCAGCCCTCCCACCACCGCGCCCAGAGCTTCCAGGATGTAGATCAGGCCCAACCCCCGGCTGGCCCGGTCAAGGCCAGGTCCGTGGATTTTTTCATATATTCTGCATCCCAGGGAGAAAAGAAAACCGTTCAGGATGCAGTAGACGGAGATAACCGCGAAGGAGGCTATGAAAATATTGAGATAGCCAATAATCTGCCCGGGGGAGAGATCCATGAAGATCTTGACCGATCTGATCGCCAGAAGGGTCAGAACCAGTGCGATGGCCAGAAGAATCTGGAGGAATGAGAAGATGATGGCCGGGGAACGGAACCGGTCGGCCAGCCGCCCCAGGAACAGGCTCCCTATCCCGGTCCAGAAGAGCCAGCACCCCAGGACCACACCAATAGAGAGTTCATTGCCGTAGAAGAGTACCAGGAGCTCCCGGAGGAAGACGATCTGGGCGGAGAGTGATGTGAAACCTATGATGAAGACGGCTATGAAGAGCGGGAGTGTTTTTGATGAGTGATTCGATTTCACAGATCAGTCGGATCGGTCGGATCGGTTGGATCCAACGGATTCAAAAGAAAATTTCCTCATTCATGTTGATTTCGATCATATATAGCTAGACCCTACTCGAAAAGGTATTTTCAATTTTTTGTGTTCAAAAAACTAAATATTCACCACGAAGGTCACGAAGAACACGAAGAGAAACAAAGAAAACTATGTAATTTTTCCTGTTTTTTCAAATTCCTTCGTGAACTTCGTGTTCTTCGTGGTTAAAAAGGCTTTTCGAACAAGGTCGAGCTATAATACGTTCCCCCACCTCTTCAATACTCAAATCAGATGTATCAATCCGGTCTTTGATCCGGTCATAGAATGGACGGCGCGCGGCAAGCAGCTTCTTGATCTTCTCCAGGCGATTCTCCACCTCCAGAAGCGGGCGGTGAGTCTCATTCTCTACCCGGCTCAGAATAACTTCCGGGCGGGCAGTCAGGCATAAGACAATCCCGGTCTTCTCAAAGTCCCGGATATTATCCGGATTTAAGACCACGCCCCCGCCGGTGGCGATAATCTTCCCGCCCTCCCGGGATAGATCTTTAACCAATTCCCGCTCACGCTGGCGAAAATAGGCCTCTCCTTTCTCCGTGAAGATACGACTGATCAACATCCCTTCTCGTTCCTCGATCAGATCATCCATCTCCACTACCGGATAATGCAATCGCTCACCAAGAAGACCGGCAACGGCGGATTTGCCGGTCCCCATAAAACCGAAGAGGACAATATTTTTTACTGGTTTTGACATACTTAATAACCACGAAGAACACGAAGTTCACGAAGAACTAAAAATTCCAAGATCAACCTGAAAGTAATTGTATAGATCCTGATCTTAAAAATATTCATTAGAGGGATATAGATCTATACGCAATTATTTCTGTAATAATAAACTTCGTGCTCTTCGTGTCCTTTGTGGTAAAAAAATCATAATAATTTTACCCCCCCAAGATAACCGGTATAGTTCCTGGCAATCTCTTCCATACTATCCCCTCCAAACTTCTCCAGGAAGGCCCGGGCGAGTTCCAGGGCTGCCATCGCTCTACCCACCACCGAGGCGGCGGGGAGCGCGCAGACATCGGCCCGTTCCCGGGCGGCATCAGCCGGTTCTCCGGTCTTCAGATCCACGGTTTTCAGGGGCTTTCCCAGAGTCGGGATCGGTTTCATTGAGGCCCGGATAATTATCTTCTCACCGTTACTTACCCCTCCCTCAATGCCCCCCGCCCGATTGGTGGTCCGGCGGAGTTCATCTTCGGCCACAATAATCTCATCGTGGACCAGCGATCCCGGAAGGCTCGATGCCTCAAATCCCAGTCCAATCTCCACACCTTTGATAGCCGGGATCCCCATTAGGGCGGAAGCCAGACGGCTGTCAAGACGGGTATCTCCCTGGGAATAACTTCCCAGACCAGGTGGAACTCCGCTGACCTCTACCCGAAAGACACCTCCCAGACTATCACCGTCGCGGATTACCCGGTCGATCAATTCGAGCATCTTCTTCTCAGCCGCCGGATCAGGACAGTTCAGAAGGGAAGAACGCAGGTTCGCCAATCTCTCATCCTCACTCGTCTCGCCAATCATAATCCCCCCCAGACTCTCGATCCAGCTCTCCACCCGAATATCAAACTCCCGGAGCAATAATTGCGCGATCGCCCCCAGTGCTACCCGGGCCGCGGTCTCCCTGGCGCTGGCCCGTTCCAGGACATTACGGATATCCCGATGGCCGTATTTTTGAGCTCCGGCCAGATCGGCATGGCCCGGCCGGGGCGCTGTAACCGGCGGCAGCTCTTCTATCTTAAAATCCTTATTCCTGATCAGTATCCCCAGAGGAGAGCCGATAGAGATACCTCCCCGAAAACCGGACCAGATCTCCACCAGATCAGACTCGATCTTCATCCGACCCCCGCGACCATAGCCGGCCTGGCGGGCCTGAAGTTCGGTATTGATAAAATCCTCGTCGATCTTCAATCCGGCAGGAAAACCATCAAGTATAGCCAGCAAACCTCGCCCGTGTGATTCTCCCGCCGTTAAATAACGTAACATTTCTCTACCCTCCCAATTAAATCATCAAATCCTATCGTTAAACTCATTTCCTTATCCAGTGCTTATTCGAAAAGCCTTTTAGACCACGAAGATCACGAAGTACACAAAGAAGAATAGGAAAAAATACCACGATTTAGCTGATTATAAAAAAAAGCTTCGTGAACTTCGTGTCCTTCGTGGTTTGAATTATCTTGAGTAAAAAGAGATCCATTTCTCGAATAAGGTCTATCTAATATAATCTTATATACCATAACAAGATCTCCCAACCAAAGAAGAGTGTGATCAGGGAACCAGCCGCCAGATATGGACCAAAGGGGATCTTCGATCCCAATTTTGCTTTCTTCATAACTATACAGGTTATCCCCACTACCGCGGCGACCAGGGCGCCGAGAAAAATAGCGAATAATACTAACTCCCATCCCTGCCAGGCTCCAACCGCCGCCATCAGCTTTACATCCCCCAGACCCATCGCCTCTTTCTTGAAGGCGGCTTTTCCGAGTACTCCGATCAGCCAGAGACTCAAACCTCCCGCCACCGCACCAATCAGGGCACGGAGCAATCCCGCCCCGATCGTTGAACTGCCCAGATGGCCGGGATAAAGAGCCGCCAGCAGAAATCCCAGGATAACCAACGGATAAGTGAGCCGGTCGGGTAGTATGAAAAATTCCCCATCAATTACACTCAAAATAACCAGGGTGGTGCAAAAATACCAGTAAAACGGGGTCAGTATCAGCCGTTCCCCCCGGGAGAAAACAAAGAGATAGACGCCGACAAAGAGCAATCCAATCAATAATTCAACCAGGGGGTATTGAGCTGAGATGGACGCACGGCAGTATCGGCACTTTCCCCGGAGAAGCAGAAAACCGAGAACCGGAATATTGTCATACCAGGCAATTGTCTTTCCGCAATGCGGGCAGAACGACCGGGGCGGATTAGCAATTGATTTCTTCCTCGGCAAGCGATAGATGCAGACATTGGCAAAGCTGCCGATCGCGAGACCGAAGAGGAAGACTATAATTATCAGGATAACTTGCATAGACTAACCATCCAATAAATACCAACAGAATATAATTAACCACGAAGAACACGAAGTTCACAAAGAATAATATAACCTAAGTTGAGCGATTATTGCGGATGAAATGTGCTAAGATTATAAGGCTGCATCGGTTGCAAAAAACGCAGACGCATTAATAAATACGAACGAGTATTTTTGCAACCGATTGCAGACCATAAGATTGGTGCAGTTCGCCGCATAGAATCGCTCAATTTAGGTATTAATCAGCTTCGTGCCCTTCGTGATTCAATTGACTTTATGCCGGCTTCATACAGTGCTGATCTGGCAGATTGTTTCATCACCTCAATCGGCGCTGCATCCCCGGTCCAGATCTCCCAGGAAAGAGCCGCCTGATGGATCAGCATTCCGAGACCATTCAGTGTGTCTATGCCCAAATCCCGCGCCGCCGCCAGGAGCGGAGTCTCCGGAGGATTATATACCAGATCCATCACCAGGGCTCCCGGGTTCAGCAGAGCAGGATCAAAGCTGATCGGATCATCCGGATGCAGGCCAAGGGGAGTGGCATCAACGACCAGATCGGCAGTAGCGATTATCTCATCACCTTCCCGGGATCCAACTCGAAATATCCCGGAGAGATCTGCTCTTATCTCCTGATTTATCCAGTCACTCAACTCTTCCGCCCGGTCATTATCAAGATCGGCAATATCGATCCGGGCGATCCCTGAAAGTGACGACTGGACCGCCACCGCCCTCCCGGCACCACCGGCGCCGATCAGGCAGACCCGTTTTCCCTCCAGGGTAAAATCTCGCTCCTCCCGCAGTGCCCGAACAAATCCCGGACCATCGGTGTTGTATCCCCGGGACAACCCATCTTGAAATAATACTGTATTAACCGCCCCGATCAGCCGGGCCTCCTCACTGACTTCATCCAGCAGAAGCATAACTTCCCGCTTGTGAGGAATGGTAATATTAAGTCCCCTCCCCCCCAGAGCCGTAAATCCCCGGAAAGCTGCTTCCAGGTCTTCCGGCTTGACCGAGAAAGCCAGATAAATCCAGTCCAACCCGGCCTCTGAATAAGCCGAATTGTGAATCGCCGGAGAGATGGAATGAACCACCGGATATCCGAAGAGGCCGGTCAGGACAATTGCATTATCTGGGGAGAATTCCATCTTATGAAGAATTTAGCCCTCACTTCGTTCGGGTAATCATCTGAAGTAGCTAAAGCATGAGAAAGTTATAAGTGCCTAAAGTGCGCTAAAGTGCCTAAAGTTGTTCGCTTTCGCCTGGTTTTTCCGCCGGAAAAATACGATTTTAATAGCTGAGTTCCAGCCAGCAGATAAAATCCGCCATGGTCGGCCAGGACATCTGATAATCGGCGGCATCAATCCGGACTTGAATAATATCCTGGTTCAGCTCCTTGAGTACCTTCTCCTGGCTATACTTCGAGAAGGAAGACATATCTCCCAGGGGATATACTCCCCCTCTCCGCATTCAGGGGACTTGGCTACCACCTTACCAAGAGATTTTCTGCTGCAGAGTAGAATCAGATGATCAGGATGATTGCGGACATGAAAATGGACATGGCCGGCCATATCCAGCCCTTCCCGGAAGATGGTATTAAAGACATGCTGGGCCAGGGAACGGGAAGTGGGGGAAAATGGGGTTTACGATAGTAATACTTTCTTCGCCCGAATCCAAACCGTGGTCTTCTCGTAGCGAAACGGAGCACATCTTTTAGATGCTTAAACGCGAATGGTTTTCTGAGAAAGCTGCGGATTTCCAGAGCCTGTGCTTCCTTTAATCTAGAAGGAGATAGTTCATCCGCGGACATTAACATTACGGGAGTATGCCTGCCATGCTCCCGGAGTCTCCGGCAGAGTTCTATCCCGTTCATTCCCGGGAGTTGATTGTCGAGGAGGATAACATCAGGATCTTCCTTCAGAGCCAAGGCAAGTCCATCATCGCCACGGTCAGCCTGGAGAACCCGGTAACCCAGAAGCCCGAAATACCGGGTAATTACCTGCCGGTTGAGCGGCTCGTCTTCAACTATCAGGATCTTTTTGTGATAATCCCGGCGCGACAAATGATAGTCCTCTCTCCCCTCCCGATCAGCCACTCCATCAATGGGTTCCTCAACCGGGGGTCTCTCTCTTATATCCGCGGCATCCATGGTGTTTCCTTTTTACTCAGTAGAATCAGAAAAACCCGAAAGGCAACTGGAACAATTGTTTCTCTATTCCGGCCAGAAAAATAGTAATCGGTGATCATTAATCGGGAAAACACCACACTCACTGATTACCGATCACCGCTTACTGATTACCTTTTTATCTTTATCCAAATTATTCCGCTTCTCTAAATATTACTGCAAACAATCATTCCTTTTGAGAGCTAATCTCTAGTTTCTCGCGATCGCGAGCTTACCGCCCCGGACCAGTTCTTTTATCCCGAAACGGGATAAAAGCTCTAGAATAGCCCTGGTCTTGTCGTCTGCTCCAGTAATCTCCAGGACTACGGAGTGACGGGAAAGATCAACCACCCGGGCCCGGAATATCCTGGCGATCTCCAGTATCTCCAGACGCGTCGTGGTCGTGGTCTTGACTTTGACCAGGATTAGCTCACGATCAACGGACTCCCCGCTGGAAAATTCCTGTACCTTAATAACATTTATAAGTTTATTGAGCTGTTTCTCCACCTGCTCCATTATTCTGGGCGATCCCTGATCGTCTACAACAATCGTCATTCTGGATATATCGGGGTCGGTTGTCTCACCAACCGCCAGGCTGGTAATATTAAACCCCCGTCCTGAGAAAAGACCCGCCACCCGAGCCAGAACCCCAAATTTATTCTCGAGCAATACCGATATTGTATGCCTCATTTTTTTTCCCTCCGGAATAAGTTAGCGCCTATGGCGCTAACTTAGTTTTGAACCAAGACCAATATATTTATATATGATCATCACCAACTATTATTTTAGAGAAAGTAATGTAATCAATATGTTCTTGTATTACTGACCTTTTATTTATAGTCATTTTTCAAAACGATTATTTTTGCGCAGCAAAAATAATCAGGTCATTCCACTTATCATCTGCTTTATGGAGACTCCTGACGGAACCATCGGCCAGACATTCTCTTCCCGAGCGATCCGGAAATCCATCAAAACCGGGCCCTTATATTTTAGAGCCTTCTTCAGAGCCGGGACAACGTCTTTTTTCTTCTCGATTAGAATCCCGAGCGCGCCATAGCCTTCCGCCAGTTTTATAAAGTCGGGATTGTCATCCAGAACAGTCCCGGCATAGTTCTTGTCATAAAACATCTCCTGCCACTGCCGAACCATCCCCAGGTAACCATTGTTTAATATGGCGATCTTAACTGGAAGTTTATTGTTGACCGCGGTGGTGAGTTCCTGGATGTTCATCTGGATACTGCCATCCCCGGCAATATCAAAGACCACCCGATCGGGGCAGGCAACCTGAGCTCCGATCGCGGCCGGAAAACCATACCCCATCGTCCCCAGTCCTCCGGAGGAGATAAAGGTCCGGGGTTCGGTAAGGCAGCAATACTGGGCCGCCCACATCTGATTCTGTCCGACTTCAGTCGCGATAATCGCCTTACCGCCGGTGACCTTCCGGATCTGCTCGATCACATACTGGGGCCTGAGCACATCGTCATCCTGATAGACAAGCGGATATTCCTTCTTCCACTTCTTTATCTGCTTGAGCCAGGGACCGATCTTTCCCGGCTTAACAATCTTGTTCAACTCCTTCAAGACTATCCGGACATCCCCGACCACCGGAATATCAACCCGGATATTCTTCTTCAGGGAAGTCGGGTCGATGTCGATGTGGGCAACTTTCGCGTGGGGCGCGAACTCACTGATCTTTCCGGTGATCCGATCGTCAAATCGAGCTCCGACGGCAATAATCAGGTCGGAATCCATAATGGCATAGTTGGCGTACATGGTTCCGTGCATCCCCAACATTCCCAGTGAGAGAGGATCGGTCTCCGGGAAAACCCCCAATCCCATTAGCGTGGTAGTAACCGGGATCGAGGTCTTAGCGACCAGCTTTCTCAACTCCTCCGACCCACCGGAAGCGATCGTGCCGCCGCCAACATAGAGGATCGGTTTCTGCGCCTTCTGAATAGCCTGGGCCAAGAGTTTTATCTGTTTCGGATGACCAACATAGACCGGGTTGTATCCCGGGAGCTCCGCCGTCTTCGGGTAAGTCGCACTGGTCTGTGCCTGCAGAACATCCTTGGGGAGATCGATAAGAACCGGACCGGGGCGACCACTCGAGGCCAGAAAGAATGCCTCCTTGACTATCCGCGGCAGTTCGTTGACATCGGTGACCAGATAATTATGCTTGGTAATCGGCCTGGTAATCCCAACAATATCGGCTTCCTGGAAAGCGTCATTTCCGATCATGCCACTCGGAACCTGTCCGGTGAGCGCCACCATCGGAATGGAATCCATATAGGCAGTGGCGATCCCAGTCACCAGGTTGGTCCCTCCCGGACCGGAGGTAACCATGCAGACCCCGGTCTTACCGGAAGCCCGGGCATAGCCATCGGCGGCATGGGCCGCGCCCTGTTCATGGCGGGTGAGGATAAATTTGATCGGATAGTTCTTAAATTCATGAAATATATCAAGCACCGATCCGCCCGGGTAGCCAAACATCACCTCAACGCCTTCCTTGACCAAGCACTCTAAAAGTAATTTCGCTCCATTCATATTATTTTCTCCGAAAATAATAGTTTTAAAATTTTCCTTCGGAAAATTTTATAGTTATCATTATTAAAATTCTTTGTTACAGCCTAATCAATCGACCGATTAAAATCAAACCTTTTTCCTCCCACTGCTTACTGTTCACCGCTTACTTTACAATCAGCACTGCACCATCGGAAGCAGAAGTTACCTGGTCGGCATATCTTGCCAGATATCCGATTAATTTCTTCTTTGGCCTCTTCCACTTCTTCAAGCGCGCGGCCAATTCTTTCTTAGTTAACTTGACCGAAAGCTTCCGGGACGGGATGTCGAGTGTAATCTCATCCCCGTTCCTGATTAGGGCGATCGGGCCGCCGGCCGCGGCTTCAGGCGAGATATGCCCCACACAGGGACCCTTGGTCCCGCCGGAGAATCTTCCATCAGTAATCAGAGCTACTGATTCGCCCATCCCCATCCCGACGATGGCCGAGGTCAGCGAAAGCATCTCCCGCATGCCTGGTCCGCCCCGGGGCCCTTCATAGCGGATCACCACCACCGTCCCCGGCTTGATCTTTCCCTGCATCAAGGCACTCATTCCCGCCTCTTCTGAATCAAAGACCCGCGCCTTTCCGGTAAAAACAAAGACTTCGGGAGCGACCGCGCTCTGCTTGATCACCGCTCCCTCCGGAGCTATATTGCCCTTCAAAATAGCAATACCTCCCTCTTCATGATAAGCCTGTCTTATCGGTCTGATAATCTCCGGATCCATAACCCGAGCCCGGCGCTGGATCTGTTTCCAGCTCAGGCCGTTGACCGTCATCTCATCATTAATCCTCTTCCCCAGCACCTTCATCACCGCGGGTATTCCTCCGGCCAGATCAAGGTCCTCCATCATATTATCACCGCCCGGACGCATATTGGCCAGATGGGGAGTATTGCGGCTGATCCGGTCAAAGTCATCCAGAGTAACCGAAATACCCAGTTCATGGGCTATCGCCATCAGGTGAAGAACGGTATTGGTGGATCCTCCCAGAGTCATGTCGATCGCGATCCCGTTCTCAACCGCCCCCCGGGTCATGATGTCACGGGCACAGATTCCATCTCTCACCAGATCCACAATTCTCTGACCACTCTTATATGCGATTCGTTTTTTATCAGCCAGACCTGAAGGCGCGGTCGCGCATCCGTTCAGACTCATCCCCATGGCCTCAGTGATACAGGCCATAGTATTGGCGGTGTACATCCCCTGGCAGGAACCGGAACCGGGACAGGCCCGGATCTCTAGTTCCCGGACCGCCGCCTCGGTGATATTACCCGCCTGAGCCTGACCGATCGCTTCAAAAGTGTCCCGAACCAGCGAGAGGCGCCGGTTATTATAATGCCCGGCCAGCATCGGCCCGGCGGTAACCACGATAGCCGGGATATTCAGCCGGGCCGCTGCCATCAGCATCCCCGGGGTAATCTTGTCACAGTTGGTGAGAAGCACTATCCCGTCCAGAGCATGCCCCTGAACAACCATCTCGATCATATCCGCTATCAAACCGCGGGTCGGCAGCGAGCAGAACATTCCGGGATGACCCATCGCGATCCCATCACAGATTCCCGGAACGGAGAAGATAAACGGCCTCCCCTGTCCGGCGTAGACCCCATTCTCAATCGATCGCTCCAGATCCCGCATCCCCACGTGGCCGGGGATCAGGTCGGTAAAACTGGAAACAACACCTATGTAAGGTTTCTTCAGGTCCGATGGATCAACTCCGGTCGCATACATCAGACACCGATGAGGCGCCCGTTCTAATCCAATCTTGGTAACGTCGCTACGCAGTGATAGAGACTTCTTCTTGCTTCTTTTAATTGTCATCTCTCTCTCCTTGTTGTTAATTGCCGCTAATTATTACAAAATCCTGTCTAATGTCTAATAAAAAAGGGAAATATTTTAATCACGAAGATCACGAAGTACACGAAGTTGTTCATGAAATTATTATATATTTTTATCTATTTAACGGTTTCACTTCGTGACCTTCGTGTCCTTCGTGGTTAAATAAGCTGACAAACTAAGTTCTGTTTTTATCCACCCGTGATACGCGCTTACCTAATTGAGCTAACACCTCATAGGAGATGGTTCCTATCTTCTCGGCCGCCTCTTCCGCCGTAATTCGCACTGCACCCTGCTCCCCGATCAGCACCGCTTCATCCCCCACCGCCACACCATCGATATTCCCTACATCAACCATTATCTGATCCATGGTAACAATTCCAATAATGGGAGCCCTTTGACCTCTGATTAAGACCTCCCCCCGGCTGGAATGAGCCCGACTGAAACCATCCCCGTAACCGATCGGCAATGTTGCCACGCGGGTCTTCTTCTTTACCAGATAGGTCAACCCATAGCTGATTGTACGCCCCGGTTCGACCGTCTTCAGATACGCGATTCTGGTCTTGAGACTCAACACAGGTTTCAAATCAATCAAAGACCGGCTCCGGGGATCCGGATATACACCATAGAGCATAATACCGGGCCGCACCATGTCAAGGTGGGTTTCCCGGTTATGAATCAAAGCCGCGCTGTTGGCAATATGATGAAGAGGGATATCGATCCCCATCTCTCTGACCTCCTCAGATACTTTCAAAAAACCATTCAGCTGGCGGTCGGTAAATGTACTATCCTGATCATCGGCCGCGGCAAAGTGAGAAGCCAGGCCCTCCAGTCTTATCCCTTTGATTTGAGATATCCGCTTCAGAAAGGTGAGAGAATTTTCATGCCATACTCCAATCCGTCCCATTCCGGTATCCAGCATAACATGTATATTAGCTATGGTCCCGGAAGCAAGCGCGGCGGCGGCCAGATCCCGAGCAATCTCCAGAGAACAGACTACCGGAGTCAGTCTGTTTCTGACAATGAGGTGCGTATGCCCGCTCATCCCGGAACTGAGAATCAATATGGGAACATTTGGAAAGAAGGAGCGCAGTTCCAGAGCTTCCTTAACATGTGAAACTCCCAGCCATTCCGCGCCGGCCGATAGTGCCGTCCGGGAGACGGAGACAGCCCCATGCCCATAGCCTTCAGCCTTTACACTGGCCAGGATCTTAACTCGGGGACCAACCAGATTTCGAATCTGCTGGATATTAAAGCGCAGTGCTTCGTGGTCAATCTCCGCCCAGGTTTTGAATAAAGTATACAATTGAAGTGCCTTAAGTGTAAAAAAAGTTATAAGTGCCTAAAGTGCGCTAAAGTGCCTAAAGTTGTTCGTTTTCGCCTGGATTTTCAGGCTTTAGTATCACGGTTAAGAATACCGACTGGAGTTTGAAGTGCCTTCCTCCGTCGCTAAAGCTATGGCGGATAATAAAGTTATTGCTTCGCCAAACTACTGTCTCCGCGTAAGATTTTAGTGAACCCCCGTTAGCTTCGTACTCGTAGCGGCGACCTTCAGGTCGCCATCGTGTGGCAGCCTAAAGGCAGCCGCTACGAGAGAACGGGGTTCACTGAAAGCTTACGTCTTCGCAAACATTCATCCCGGTTATTTCGGGGTAACTTTTAACGTCGAACGTAACAAAAAGCAATCTGTGTCCCCGCAAAATGACCTTTGGTCATCGCCGGGTAAAAATCCGTGTTCCCTAATCCTGTCAACCGCTCACTGCTTACTAATTACTGCTTACCTTTTTCTGATTATTCCAATACTGGCTTAGATAGATCGGGGATGCGGTTTCAATTTCGTCGAGCGGGTTCGCTCTTAATTTTTTCCAGGCCAGTATAGCAACCCATTGGGCCTGGGGGGAACCATTTTCTCCGCCTGGTATATCCCAACTTTCCGCTTTCTTTTTCCATTCATCCCATTGAGGAGTAACGATCCAGGCGAACCGGCAGAGAGCCTCGATCTCCCCGGAAGAGACAAGCAGTGGTGGGATGGTCTCTTCAACATCATCTCCGCTTTTTCTATACCCGGCTCCATATACTCTCCCCCGCCCAGCATCCAGAAGAGTGACCACCGGGCCATCCGGGGCCGAACTTCCCTGAACCATAGCCTGCGAGCTTCCGATTCCGGCCAGGGGAATTGATGTGCCAAAGGCTATCCCCTGCCCTGCCGCCAGACCAACCCGGATCCCCGTAAACGAACCCGGACCCAATCCCACCCCTACTCCATCCAGATCATCTATCCCCCACCCGGCCATCTCCAAAAGATCATTAAGAACCGGGATCAGGCGGGCGGAGTGATTCAATCTTGTGTCGATATCGGCCCGGGTGACAATATCCTCCCCTTCGATCAGAGCCAAACTCCCTGACTTTACCGATGTTTCAATCCCCAGAATTTTCATAGATTTTAGCTCCGCTATTTTTTTGACAAGACGATTTTGGGACAAGACGATTGCCCCCTACCTCGGACCCTTTTTAAGGAAATTCTAAACGTTCTTCCCTTAAATATTTTACCATCTAATTGTCCTGCCAAAAATAGTCCCGATTTTAATAGTCCTGCCTGCAATCGTCCTGCCAAAAATAGTCCCGCTTTTTAATCGTCTTGTCCCATAATCGTCCTGTCGAAAATAGCCCTTCCTCAAATCTTCCTGCTCTCCCCGGAAAATATGATCTCTCTGGCCATCTCGTCAATGCATTCGATTGAGATATTTATTGTCCGTTCCGGAAGACCTTCCCCCATCTTCTCCGACCATTCAATGGCAATTATGCCGTCACCATCCAGGTACTCATCGAGACCTAACATCCCAATCTCGATTCCGGGCGCCAGGCGATAAAGATCAATATGATATAGTGGCAATCGGCCCTGATACTCCCGGACCAGGACAAAAGTAGGAGAGGTTATATACCTCTCGGTCACTCCCAACCCCCGCGCGATACCCTGAACAAAACAGGTCTTCCCAGAACCCAGGGGGCCGTTAAGCGCCAGAATATCTCCCGGTTTAAGATCCGTGGCAAAATGGGCGGCCAACTCCCGGGTCTCTTCGGGACTATGAGTTGTACAATTCATCACAATTTGCCTGGGGACCTTTGACCCTGTAGCCGCGGTCGATGACCGCGGACCCGATGGCTGCAAGCAATACCGCGGTCACCGACCGCGGCTACAGTACCATGCCATGATCACGAGTTGACGGGGTTTACTGAAAACTTACTCCAAATCAGATGTCAAAAATGAGTATATCCGCTTTCAGGAAAAGGCTTCACCTTTCCATCCCGGCCAATCAACTCCCGGCGGCCTTGATCATCTATTATTTTCCCGATTGGAGTTACCGCGGTGCCGGTATCATCGACAAAATAACTTAAAAGATCATCTATCTCACTCTCCGGAAGGGAAAATAATAGTTCGAACTCTTCGCCGGAGCCGAGCGCCCGCAGTTTCACCTTTTCACTCTTTCCCCGCAGCCGGGGGGACGCTGGAATTGCCGCTTCCCCGATCACCGCGCCTACTCCGCTGGCCCGGCAGATATGATCGAGATCAGCAAAGAGACCATCGCTGATGTCGATCATTGCGGAGGGAGAGAATGACTCTGCCAGGTAGCGAGCTTCTTTAATTCGGGGAATAAATTTCAGATGCTTTCCACTACTTTCTCCCAACTTCCCGGTCACGCAGATCACATCCCCAGGTCTCGCTCCGTCCCGGAATACGCATCGCTTCTTCTCTACCTCCCCGACCACTGTTACTGAAATTATAATCCCATCCGGCGACCGGAAGGTATCCCCTCCCACGACACTTAATTCAAACTCCTCCGCCAATTCCGCTATCCCCCGATAGAGTTGCCGGCAATACTGGACTGAGAGTTCGGATGGGATTCCGAAATTAACCACCGCCCAGAGGGGAGAACCTCCCATGGCGGCAATATCGGATAAATTAACCGCCAGGGATTTTCGTCCAATCCAATAAGCTCCGGAAGAACGACGGAAATGAATATCCTCCGCGATCGAATCGGTCGCGATCAGGAGATAGCTATCCCTTCGGCAGCCCTTAAGAACAGCTGCGTCATCCCCTATGCCTTTGATAACATCTTCTCCATCCGGCAGTAGACTGGAGAGTTCTTCAATCAGGCTGAATTCACCTATGGACTCAATCTTCATATTATTTTTCTCCGAAAAATATTATATTTCTTTCCGGGTAGAAACGTTATATTATATTCATTCAAATATATCTATATATTAAAAGAAAGAAGAACTTATTTCACCGCAAAGACGCAGAGAAATACTAATTGATTGAATTATTGTTATTTTTGGTACTAGCGAAATAAAAATAATTTTAATAATATTCTCTTTTTTCTCTGCGTTCTCTGCGTCTCTGCGGTGAAATTGTCTCGCTTTGCGGTTTAATTTTATTAAAATACTAAGACGAAGATACAGGAGGAGATTTATGCCTTTTTCATTCACCAAAACTAAAATCCCCGGCGTGTTGATTATTGAATATAAAAAGTTCGATGACAACCGGGGGTTCTTCATGGAGACCTTTCAAAAGGCGGAGTTCGCGGCTCACGGGATCACCCTCCCCTTCGTACAGGACAACTACTCCCATTCGATCCGGGGGGTGCTCCGCGGCCTCCATTACCAGAAAAACCCTTTCGCCCAGGGCAAACTGGTCCTGGTCCTGAAAGGATCGGTCTTCGACGTAGGGGTTGATATCCGGCAGGGATCTCCCACCTACGGCGAATGGATCGGAGAAACCCTCTCTGCGGAGAACCAAAAAATGCTCTATCTCCCCCCCGGAATGGCTCACGGCTTCTGCGTCCTATCCGATGAGGTGGACTTCTTCTACAAGGTCACCGCTGACTATGCTCCGGAGATGGACCGGGGGTTCATCTGGAACGACCCCGAGGTCGGGATTGAATGGCCAATATCCGACCCTATCTTATCGGAAAAAGACAAAACCCCCCCCCCCTTCCGGGAAGCAGATAACAACTATATTTTCAGGGAGTAACCAGTAGCCATATCCTGACGATCGTCAGAATATGGCTACTGCTTTGACTACTTTAATTGGAAATAGCTACCCGAGGCTATCCCGAACCGGGTCACCGTGATGGTAATTACCGGCTTCTATTTCTCAAAAAACATATAATATAGTCTTAACCAGGGGATAAGAACGGCCTTAAAACCCAATTTTCTGGTCAAAATCGGCACCCTAAGACCGAAAAAGCAAGGGTAACATTACATATGTGTCTGGGGTACAGCCTATTGCTATGGCGAATCCACAATCAATCCGCTCGGGGGGCGACAAGCGTTCGCGTCAGAGGGCTCATACGGGGGCAGGTTTCAATCCACGCCCCCACGCGGGGGGCGACTACGAATCCACCACCACCAGATAACGCTGTAATTGTTTCAATCCACGCCCCCGCGCGGGGGGCGACAAATAAAGTTGCCCGGGCAGCGTAGACATAAGTGTTTCAATCCACGCCCCCGCGCGGGGGGCGACTTATTATCGTATCAATCTGCGACGCGTACCCGTT
>Ga0307991_1000207_pt1 | contig 44294 bp, 47 predicted proteins | sample EllFjometagen131_FD_203146 | JGI IMG/M metagenome (GOLD analysis project Ga0307991, IMG submission 203146) | Marine microbial communities from Ellis Fjord, Antarctic Ocean - #131 | ecosystem: Environmental > Aquatic > Marine > Unclassified | place: Southern Ocean | collected 2014-10-08 | reverse complement strand
ACATAATAACAAATCAGATGATTAGACTTATTGATAAAAGAAATAATCAAATGATATATGGGATTAATAAAGCAGCAAGACTTATAATAAATCATGCGATAACTAATAATACAGGAGAAATCATTATCGGTTACAATAAAGACTTTAAAGACATAGTACTAAGCAAACAATATAACCAAATGGCTAAATCAATTCCATTAGCTAAACTAAGAGATAGAATTGCATATCTAGCAAATGAATATGGAATCAATTCAAAAGTTATAAATGAATCTTATACCTCAAAAGCGTCCTATTTAGATAATGATATAATTCCTGAACTAGATTACAAAAAACATAGTTTTAGTGGTAAAAGAATTAAAAGAGGATTATATATCTCAAAAGAAGGTAAAAAAATAAACGCTGACTTAAACGCAGCGCTTAATATTTTAAGAAAAGGTAACCCCAAAGTTAAAAAGTTAGGGTATAGTGGTGTGAACACACCCAAACGTACTTATCTATTTGGATAAGTATGTTTAAATGGTTGATTTATCAACCTTTGTTCTTTGCTTATTTCACAAAATCTTCATACTAATATAGTATAATTTTGTTATAATGAAACAGGTGATAAAAATGTTAGTAGATACTCATGTACATTTAAATTCAGATAAATACGTTAATAACCTCCCTGAAGTTATTCAGAGAGCTCTTGATAATTCAGTTGAAACGATGATTGTAGTAGGATTTGATCAAGAGACAAATAAACTAGCAATTGAACTTGCTGAGAAGTATCCATTTATCTATGCAACAGTAGGTTTTCATCCAACTGATGCGAAACTTATTAAGCCAAGTGATTATGAACTACTTGTTAAGCAATTAAAACATGAAAAAGTAGTTGGGGTTGGAGAGTGTGGACTTGATTTTTACTGGGATAAAGAATTTATTGATGAGCAAGTTGAAGTGTTTAAAAGACAAATCGAATTGTCTCTTAAGTATAATAAACCACTAGTAATACATATGAGAGATGCTACTGAGGCTACTTATAATGTATTAAGTGAATATAAGAATCTTAGGGGAACCATGCATTGTTATTCGGGTAGCCCTGAAATGGCAAAGAAATTTCTTGATTTAGGATTATATATTTCACTAGGTGGACCTGTTACTTTTAAAAATGGGCATAAACCTAAAAAGGTTGCTGAAATGGTGCCACTAGATAGATTACTTGTTGAAACTGATGCACCTTACTTATCTCCGCACCCTTATAGAGGTAAAACTAATGAACCTTGTCGAGTTAAACTGGTAGCTGAAGAAATTGCAAGGATTAGAAATGTTTCTTACGCAGTTATAGCAGATGAAACAACTAAAAATGCGTATAGACTTTTTAATATAAAGGAGAGAATTTAAATGAAAAAAATATTATTAATATTTTCTGTAATTCTATTGATCTTTTTATCAGGATGTATTCCGGGAGATTCAAATACAGATATAAACTATTATACAGATGGAGAACTTAAAGAATTAATAGCGGATTTAATACCTGATGCAACAGTAGATACTACCTATGATCTTACATCTTTTCAAGATGCTGTTACACAAGTTGTAGAAGATACAAGAGATGGAGTCATTGGGATATTAACAAGTTCAACATATGGATCAGGATCTGGTTCAGGTGTTATATATAAAGCAGAGGGAAATGTTTATTATGTTGTTACTAATGAACATATTATGACATATGATGATCCTTCAACACTTGATGTTGAAGAACATTATCTTGCAGACAGCACTGCAATTGTATATGAAAAGTACGGAGTTCTCTTTGAAGTTAAAAATGAGTATATAGATATTATTGGGTTTGATGTGACAACTGATTTAGCAGTTTTAACATTTGCATCAAATGATGAGTTTTCAGTTATCCCTTTAGCGGATTCTAATGAAATAGCAATTGGACAATTTGTTTTCGCAGTTGGGAACCCTTTAGGATTTGAATATTATGGAACTATAACAATGGGTATAATAAGTGGATTAACTAGATATGTTAATCAAGGAGATTTTGATGCTACATTGCTACAACATGATGCCTCAATAAGTCCAGGTAATAGTGGTGGAGCATTATTAAATATTAATGGTGAACTTATTGGAATTAATAATAGGAAAATTATAGAAGAATATGTGTCCGACATTGGGTTTGCAATTCCTTCAAATACAGTAAAAAGGATTATTACGGATTTGGAAGATGATGGAATAGTTACAAGACCATTCTTAGGTATTACTAGTTATGCTCAATACAATATGTGTGGAACAGACTTTGGAGCATGCGTGCCAGGTATTATTGACGGAGGAGCTGCAGAAGCTGCTGGATTGATTAGTGGAGATACAATTATTGGATTTAAAAATATTTTGTTTGATGATTTCTTAGAAATTATGAACTTCGATGATTTGAGAGAGGCTATCTTAAATTCTCAAGTAGGAGAAGAAATTCAACTTAGATATATAAGGGATGGAATCACATATGATTCTCTAGTAACTACACTTGGAACCCACCCTGACGATTAAAAGAGGATTTCCTCTTTTTTTCTTGTAAAAAAGTATAAAAAAAAGTATAATTATGTAAGCTTAAAGGAGTTGATAATATGGGTTTAACCGCTGGAATAGTTGGATTACCAAATGTTGGTAAATCGACATTATTTAATGCAATAACAAAAGCAGGAGCACTTGCTGCAAATTACCCATTTGCTACTATAGATCCAAACGTAGGAGTAGTAGAAGTACCAGACGATAGAATTGATAAATTGACAGAAATAGCAAAACCGAAAAAAACGATTCCAACAATATTTGAATTTACAGATATTGCAGGAATAGTAAAAGGTGCTTCAAAGGGTGAAGGACTTGGAAATAAATTTCTAAGCCATATTAGAGAAGTAGATGCAATAGTTCATGTTGTTAGAGCATTTGATGATGATAATGTTACTCATGTTGATGGCACTGTAGATCCAGTAAGAGACATAGAAATATTGAATTTAGAGTTGATTTTTGCGGATTTAGAGGTAGTAGATAAAAGAATTCCAAAGATTCTGAAAAAGGCACAACTAAAAGTTGACCAGGACTCAGTTTATGAGTATAAAATACTATCTAATATACGTGAAACATTGATGAATAATCAACCAATTAGAACTATTAAATTTGTTGAAAGTGAGCTAGCTTTTATTAAGAATTTCAATTTTCTTACACAAAAGACAATGCTTTATGTAGCTAATATATCTGAAGATGAAATTAGTGATTTTTCAAATAATGAATATGTTAAGAAAATCAAAGAATTCGCAACTAAAGATAATAGTGAAGTCGTAGTAATAAGTGCTAAAATTGAAGCTGAACTAGGAGAATTAGATGACGATGAGAAGGAAATGTTTTTAGAGGACCTTGGAATTGTTGAATCTGGGTTAAACAAATTAATTAAAAGAAGTTATAAACTTTTAGGATTGGAAACTTACTTTACCGCAGGTCCAGATGAAGTTAGAGCTTGGACTTTTAGAAAAGGTATGAAAGCACCTCAGTGTGCAGGTATAATACACAGCGATTTTGAAAGAGGATTTATTAGAGCAGAAACAATTCCATATGAAGAGTATGTTAAATATGGTGGTGAGTTAGGCGCTCGAGAAGCTGGTAAATCTAGATCAGAGGGTAAAGAGTACATTGTAAAAGATGGAGATGTATTGCTATTTAGATTTAATGTTTAGTAAAAAAGCACATTTGTGCTTTTTTTTGTATAGTTTACATTCTAATTGTATGATAAAATAAATATAGATATGATAGATTAGTAGGTGGTTACATGATTCCCAAGATTTACCTGCTTACTGCATTCCCTAAAGAAAAACATGGTGGGAATAAGGCAGGAGTTGTAATTAACGCAAATGTTTTAAGCGAAGAAGAGATGCAAAAAATAGCAAAAGAAATCAATTATTCTGAGACAGCTTTTGTCTTAAATAGTGAAAATGCAGATTTTCGAGTAAGATTTTACACACCTACTAGTGAAGTGAACCTATGTGGGCATGCAACCGTTGCTACTTTTAATTTACTTAGAGATTTAGAGATGCTCCAGGAGGGGTTTTATACACAAGAAACTAAAGCAGGTATCTTAAAATTAGATATTCGGAAAGACTTAATTTATATGGAACAAGTCCCACCAATATACGGTGAGTACATTGATCCTGACGAAATAGAAGATTGTTTTGTTGAAAAAGAATTTGTAGACAGAAAACTTCCTATTAGAATTCTTTCAACAGGGATGAAAGAAATTTTCATACCTGTTAAGGGTATCAAAACGTTGAATTCATTATCTCCTATGTTTGATAAGATTGTTGATTTATCTCGTAAGTACAAAGTAATTGGAGTACATTGTTTTAGTTTGACAAATGACAAAAATGCAGATGCCTATGGAAGAAATTTCGCTCCTATTGTTGGTATTGATGAAGAGAGCGCAACTGGTACAAGCAATGGAGCACTTGGATGTTATTTAAACAATTATGTTGATAAAGAAAAAACAAAGTGGATATTAAGGCAAGGATACAGTATGGGTCTTCCGTCTGAGATTATTACAAAACTAACAATTAGAAACGAGAAAGTTCAAACTGTATTTGTAGGAGGAACAGCAAAAATACTTGAGGAGTGATATTATGAGAACAGCAGTTATTACAGTTGGAAAAGAAGTCCTAACAGGAAAAACTGTCAATACGAATTTGGCTACAATTTCAAGAATGTTAAATCAAATCGGCATCGATACAAATAGATCATTTGTTATCGATGATCAAAAAGAAGAATACTATAAGATACTCGATTTTATAGATGAAGAATTAATCATTTTTACAGGAGGACTTGGGCCAACGATAGATGACATATCAAGAGAAACTGTAATTGATTATTTTGGGGTTGATGCTAGCATCAATCAAGAAGTGCTAAAAGGAATTAATGAGTACTTTGACCAGATAGGGTTAAAAATGGATGATACGAATAATAAACAAGCATATTTTCCTAAGAAAAGCGTCATTTTGCACAATGATCTTGGAACTGCTCCGGGAGTTATATTTTCTAAAGGAGAAAAAACAATTATTTTATTCCCTGGACCTCCCCACGAATTGTTACCGATGTTAAAGGAATCAATTGAATATTTGAAAAAGAAATTAAAAATTAGACTTTATTCAAAAGGATTCAGAATGGTTGGAATTGGTGAATCAGTTATGGAAAAAGCATTAATAGGGTTCTATGAACTTCATCCAAATGTTAATATTGCTCCCTATGCAAGTGTGGGAGAAATCAAATATGTTTTTACTTCTAATAAAATAATTGATTTAGAAAGTGCAATGAATCAGTTTAAGAAGAAGTTTGAAGAGTATATATACGGAGATTTGAATGACACATTAGAAAGTATTATTGTTGAATCATTAACAAAAAAGAAACTTATAATTTCTGTGGTGGAAAGTTGCACAGGTGGACTTTTAGCAGGCTCAATAACAAGTGTAAATGGCTCATCAAGAGTATTTGCTGAAAGCATAGTTACTTATAGTAATGAAGCTAAAGTAAAGTATTTAGGTGTTTCATTAAACACCCTTAATACGCATGGAGCAGTGAGTATTGAGTGTGCCTATGAGATGGTAGATAATCTATACAACAAGACTATATCTGATGTATGTGTTTCAGTAACAGGTATAGCCGGGCCTACTGGTGGAACAAAAGAAAAACCAGTTGGGCTTGTATTTTTTGGAATTAATTATAAGGGTAATACAAAAACATATAAAAGGATATTTAATGGAAATAGAGAAATGATAAGAAAAAGAGCAACAATTTATGCTCTTAACCTAGTAAGAAAAGAATTAAACCAACTTTAAAGAAATGAAAAAGTGAAACATATACAGTTTCACTTTTTCAATGCCATATTAATTATAAATGGATGAACAAAAAATGGTTTTTATAGTTCCCATAAAAATATAATCGAAAGAATTAATTAAGAATAACAAAATAATCAATTCCTGCTTATATTGAAAGTTTACCACTTATTTTATATAGAAATAAAGCATTTATGATAGGTTACAAAATACAACATGTATGATACACTATGAGGGTTATATATTATATATAACATTTAGGATTAAAGAGTTTACTTTGAAAAACAACTGTGATATAATTATTCAACGTGAGTGAAAACTCATCCTTGCTGTTATGCAGCCAATAGACCAAAAGGAGGTATATAAAATGAGAAAATACGAAATTATGTACATCATTCGACCTACTGTATTAGAAGATGATAGAAAGGCTTTAATTGCAGAATTAAACGCTATTTTTACATCTCGTGGTGCAGAGATAACAAAGGTAACCGAATGGGGTACAAAAGATCTAGCCTATGAAATCGAAAAGCATAAAAAAGGTTATTACGTAATTTTAGACGTAGTATCTAACGATGAAGCTAGAATTGAATTCGACCGTATTGTAAGAATAAGAGAAGCTGTTATTCGTTATTTAATTTTAAAAGATGAAAGATAAGGAGTGATTTTATGATCAATCGTACTATTTTAGTTGGCCGTTTAACAAAAGACCCTGAATTAAGATATACTTCAAGTAATATTGCAGTAGTAAAATTTACTCTTGCAGTAAATAGAACTTTCGCAGGAGCTTCTGGAGAAAGAGAAGCTGACTTTATTCAATGTGTTGTTTGGAGAAAACAAGCTGAAAATTTAGCTCGTTTTGTAAAAAAAGGTAGCCTAATAGGTGTCGAAGGTAGAATACAAACAGGTTCTTACGACGACAAAGATGGGATCAGAAAATACACAACTGAAGTTGTTTGTGATAGCGTTCAATTTTTAGAACCTAAAAGTCAAGGAAATAGTAATAATGAAGAATATGGTTCTCAAGAATATCAAAGAAGTTATCAAAAAAATGATTATGAAAAACCAAAGAAACAAGAATCAACTCCTACAATAGATGTAGCTGAGGATGATTTACCATTCTAAAAGGAGGAATGTAAAATGGCAAGACCTGGAGGATTCCGTAAAAAACGTAAAAAAAGATGTTATTTCACTGATAACAAAATTACATATATAGATTATAAAAATGTAGATCTTCTTAAAAGATTTATTAGTGATAGAGGTAAAATCTTACCTAAACGTGTTACCGGAACTAAATCGAGATATCAAGCTGAATTAAGTGTAGCTATTAAACGTGCACGTCACATGGCTTTATTACCATTTGTTAAAGAATAAGACTCATTAATTGAGTCTTTTTTATTTAAATATTTTTCAATCGATTATCTTTGAAATTTAGCCCTATTATGATATAATTATTAAGACAAATTGAGGTGATTATGTGAAAACGCTATTTAAAGTTTTAGTACCAATTTCAGTAACTTTGATATTAATTACATTTATTATTTTTAAAGATAATAGTGTTTTTGTTTTAGTATTATCCGGAATAGTATTTTTGATTATGGCTAATGCATACTTTCAAATTTTTTATTACCGTCGCAAAGATCAAAAAATTACATGGTTATCAAAAAAACTTAAAGATACTCAAAACTTAGTTAATAGAAAAGATATAGCTGAGAAAAAAGTTATCGCAGAAATGCCTTTAGGAATTTTATTGTTTGATGAATCACTAGAAATTAAGTGGGCAAACAATTGTGCAAAAGATATTTTCGAGAATGTACTTATTAAGAGAAATATTGAAACTTTATCTACAGACCTGTTTAATAATCTTATTAGTAAACAACCAGAAAAGGTTCTGATTCTTAAAATATACACTCATGAGTATGAAGTAGAATTTGATTTTGAAAATCTAATTCTATACTTAACACAAGTGTCGGAAAGAGAAGAGACGAAGAGAAAATACGATGATTCGACAGATGTTATCGCTGTTTTAAATTTAGACAATTTAGATGATGCGATCAGTGTTTTAGACGTATCTGAAAGAAGTTATATACAAGGAAGATATTTGAAAGTACTTGAAGATTGGGCAGAAGAATTTGGATTCTATTTAATTCCAATTGCTAATGCTAAATTGATTGCTGTAATGAATAAAACAAATTTAGTTGATCTAATAGAAAATGAGTTTGGGATTTTAAGTGAAATTTCTGAAATTTCAAAAGAAAATGATTTATTAGTTACGCTTAGTAGTGGGATAGCTTGTGCTAATATCAAATTTAATAAACTTGGAGATATCGCTGAAGACGCTTTAGATTTAGCCTTATCACGTGGTGGGGATCAAATAGTAGTGAATATTGAAGGTAATGATTTACGTTACTTTGGTGGTAATACTAATACTGCTGAAAAACGAACAAGAATTACTACAAGAATTAACATTCAAAAGTTAGAAAAATTATTTGAAGAAAGTCATAGAGTATTTATTATGCCTCATATCCATCCTGATACAGATGCACTTGGTGCCGCAATGGGTATTTTAAAATTAGCTCAAACTTTTAACAAAGAAGCATATATTGTACTAGATATAGATGGCTCAGATAAAACAGTTAAAAAGATTATTCAATTAATAGAATATGAATATGTTGTCTTTTTAGATCATATTATTTCGACAGATTTAGCACTTGACTTCATCAACAGAGAAGATCTTCTAATTCTAGTTGATCATCATTCTTTCGGACAGACTCTTGAAGCAAAAGTCATTTCTAAAACTAAGAAATTGGTTATCATCGATCATCATAGAAAATTATCAGATGCCGTGCCTAATGCACTAATAAGTCATATTGAACCCTATGCATCTAGTAGTGTAGAGCTAGTTACTGAAATGATTGATTTAGCATCTAAAGATGTTGAAATTAATCAATTTGAAGCTACAGTAATGTTATCTGGAATTATGGTAGATACAAATAATTTTATATATAGAACAGGATCTAGAACATTTGAAGCAGCTGCGATTTTAAGAAAATTTGGTGCTGATACCTTCAAAGTGAAAACAATACTTAGAGAGGGCTTAGAAGAAATTCAACTAAAATCACAATTGTTGTCAATAGCTGAAGTCATCCATTCTAAATTCTCGCTTGTAATAGTTCCGAATAATATACCAACAACGAGAAATTTACTGGCAAAAGTTGCAGACATGCTGCTTGAAATTGATGATACAGTTGCATCATTCGCTCTTGGATACTTTGAAGATGGAATGGTTGGAATTAGTGCTAGAAGTTTAGAAGGATTTAATGTTCAAGTAATTATGGAGAAATTTAATGGTGGAGGACATCTGAATAATGCAGGTGCTCAAATAGAAACTAAAGAAATAGATAATGTTAAGAAGGAGTTAATCGAATTCATTAACGATGCTATCCAGGAGGAAAAACCAATGAAGATAATATTAATCAAAGATGTAAAAGGAAGAGGAAAAAAAGGTGAAATAATAGACGTTGCAGCAGGGTATGGTAATTACTTATTATCATCAAAGAATGCAATTGAAGCGACTACAGAAAATATGCAATCTATCGAGATCGAAAAAGCTAAAAAAGAAGAAAAAGAAAGAAAACTTCTTGAAGAAATGAAAGCCTTAAAAGAAAAAATCGAGAGTGTACCTGTAAAAGTGTTTGTTAAAATCGGTGGAAATGGTAAATTGTTTGGTAAAATAAACTCAAAACAAATTGCTAGTGAGTTTAAGAAGCAAAATAATTTAGATATTGATAAACGTAAAATTCAATTAAAAAATGATATATCTGCACTTGGTAATTATAATGTGGATGTAAAGCTTCATAAAGACGTAACAGCAGTAATTGAAGTATTAGTTGTAGAAGAATAGAGGGATAATATGGAAAAAATAACTCCTCATAATCTCGAGGCAGAACAAGCAGTATTGGGAAGTATTTTTGTTGTCCCTGGAACAATAAAAACATTAGTCGACAAATTGATTTTTGATGATTTTTATGCATATAGACATAAGGTTATTTTTACTGCAATGGTGGAATTATTCCAAACCGGAGTAGAGATAGACTACACAACCCTTACTAACATCTTGGAAACTAAGGAATTACTTAAAGATGCAGGTGGAGTTGATTACATTTTAGGGTTAATAAATGCAGTCCCATCAATAGCAAATTTACATAACTATATTAATATAGTGAAAGATAAATCAGTAACAAGAAAAATTATGGATGCAGCACGTAAAATAGTTGAAGATGGGTATGCTGCTGATGATACAGCTAATTTTGTTGATGAATCAGAAAAACTTATTTTTGATATAGCAAAGGAAAGAAGAACAACGGACTTTGTTTCAATAAGTGTAGTTGCTGAAGAAGTAATTACTAAAACTGAAAGTATGAAAGATAATGTCGGAAAAATCACAGGACTAGATACCGGGTTTAACGAACTTAACCATTATACATTAGGATTACAGCCTTCAGAATTGATGATTATTGCAGCTAGACCATCAATTGGTAAATCAGCTTTTGCTTTGAATATCGCAACAAATGTTGCAAAAATGGACAAAAAACCTTACGTTGCATTTTTCTCTTTAGAAATGGGGAGCGATCAACTAGTAAGTAGAATGTTAAGCTCAGAATCAAGAATTCATGGAGTTAAAATACGAACAGGACAATTATCAAGCACAGAATGGCAACAATTGAACCTAGCACAAGAAAGCCTTTCAAAGTTAAATATTATGTTTGATGACGCTGGAACTGTAAAAATAACTGAAGTGAGACAAAAATGTCGTAAACTTGTTCAAGAAAATAAACTTGATTTAGTAATTATAGATTATCTACAATTATTAAGTGGATCTAATCCTACTGTTAATAGAGTTCAAGAAGTTTCTGAAATTTCAAGAGTTTTAAAAGAAATAGCACGTGAACTAAAAATACCTGTTATTGCTTTATCTCAGCTTTCTCGTGGTGTAGAAAGAAGAGAAGATAAAATACCAGTAATGGCCGATTTACGTGATTCTGGGTCTATTGAACAGGATGCAGATATTATCTTATTCCTTTATCGAGATGAGTACTATAATCCAAAAGACACTAATCGTCCAGATCAAGTAGATATTATCATTTCTAAAAACCGTCAAGGAGCAACAAAACCCGATGGATTTAGACTATCATTTAATAAACAATGTAGTTATTTTGGAAATATAGAATCTGAAAATAATTCACCTATTGATGATTTAGATTAGCAAACCATAAAATAATAATAAAACTTATAATACTGACAACAAGACCGACATTGGTCTTGTTGTTTTTGATGTTAATCAATATAGATTTTGATTTGATATATAACTGATTATGCAATTTAAAAAGAGACATTAACCGTATTTTTTAGTAGCTAATAAATCATATATGGGTTTAATTAAAAATGATTTTATATGATTATTTAAAAATGATTCATAAGGGTTTTAACTTTTGAAACAAAATTGTAGTTTTTTTTATAGGAAAATGGTATAATTCTCATGATGAAAAATAGGTGGCTAAAAATGAAGAAAAAAATAGATTTAACAACTGGAAGTATTGTAAAAAAATTATTGATTGTTGCTATCCCAACTTTGTTCACAAGTATTATTCAAATGGCATATAATTTAACTGATATGTTTTGGGTTGGAAAAGTAGGAAGTATGGGACTAAATCCTGATGAAGCAATAGCCGCTGTTGGAACTGCTGGGTATTATATGTGGTTTGGATTTGGGCTTATTTTACTTGCAAAGATTGGAACATCAGTTATGATTAGCCAATCTGCTGGTAAAAATGATATGAATCTTGTTACAAAATACGGGAATAGTGGCTTTGTTCTTATGTTATTGTTCGCAATAGTATATTCATTATTAGGATATTTAGGTTCGGATTTATATATGGATTTATTCAATTTAGATAGTGCTAACGTGTTAGAATATTCTACCAGCTATCTTAAAGTAGTATCAATGTTTGTTATTTCAATGTTCATGGTAAACTTCTTTAATGGAGTAAATGATGGACTTGGAAAAACAATAAATACTTTACTTATTACATCATCTGGATTGTTTTTAAATATTGTGCTAGATCCATTCTTTATTTTAGAAAAAGTGAATGTATTTGGATCAGTATTGCCTGGACTTGGAATGGGAGTTAAGGGAGCAGCTATTGCTACTGTAATTGCCCAAACATTTATATTGTGTATTTATGTTGTATTTTATTTTAGTAAGCATAGACCCTTTACTATTAATCCCAAAAAATATTTTGAATTTAAGTACTTCAAACAAATATTAAAAATCGGTCTTCCTATAGGAATCCAAAGTATGCTATTTACTTCAATAAGTATTGTACTTGGGATAATGATTGTATCCTATGGTGCATCAGTTATGGCTATTCAAAGAGTTGGTAGTCAGATTGAAGCTTTGGCTTGGATGATAGCTTCAGGTTTCCAAGTAGCTCTTGCTAGTTTTGTAGGACAAAACTTTGGAGCTTTAAAACATGATCGAATTAGAAAAGGATACTTCACAGCTTTAAAATTGCTTGTACCTTATGGAATAGTAGTTAATATAGTATTATTTGTATTCGCAGAACAGCTATTTAGTATTTTCTTTCATACAGAAAGCACTTTAGCTATTGGAAAAACGTATTTAGAAATTTTGAGTTTCTCTCAATTATTCATGATAGTTGAATTAACAACTGCAGGAGCATTCAATGGGCTTGGTAAAACAAAGATTCCATCAAGTGTTGGAATTATAGGTAATGGATTAAGAATTCCTTTTGCAATGTTGTTTAGTGTATCACTTGGATTCGCAGGTATTTGGTGGGTTGTATCAATTTCAAGTATAGCTAAAGGTGTAATTCTTACAGCTTGGTTTATTTTTTACTTGAGAAGAGTTAAGAAAATGAAATCTGTTCTTAGTTGAAAATAAAGTATTGTTGTAATATAATATAGTCCGGAGTGATATATATGATAAATAGATTAGATCAAATGACAAAAAGATATAATGATATCAATAATCAGTTAATGGATCCAAACATTGTGTCCGATATAAAAAGAATGACAGAATTATCTATTGAACAGAAATCTTTAGAAGCTGTTGTTGAATTATATGCAGAATACAAGGAAGTGCAAAATACCATTTCTGATTTAAAAGAAATGATGCATGAAGAAGATCCTGAGCTAGTAGAAATGGCTCATATGGAATATGATGAAATCAAACCAAGACTTCCTAAAATTGAAGAAAGATTAAAAGTATTACTAATTCCAAAAGACCCAAATGATGCTAAAAATGTAATAGTTGAAATCAGAGGGGCTGCTGGAGGAAGTGAAGCTAATATTTTTGCTGGCGATTTATTCCGTATGTATATTAAATACGCGGAACTGAAAAATTGGAATATTGAAATCTCTAATTCAGAAGAATCGGGTGCTGGAGGATTTTCTCAAATAGAATTTACTATATCTGGAGATCATGTATATTCATTTATGAAATATGAATCTGGTGCACATAGAGTACAAAGAGTTCCTCAAACTGAATCACAAGGTAGAGTTCATACATCAACTGCGACGGTTTTAGTTATTCCAGAAGCAGAAGACTTTGAAGTAGAAATGAAGATGTCAGATGTCAGAATTGATACATATAGATCAAGTGGAGCTGGTGGACAATCTGTTAACACTACAGATTCTGCTGTTAGAGCTACACATGTTCCAACTGGGTTAATAGTTACTTGTCAGGATGGGAAAAGCCAACACAGTAATAAAGCAACAGCGTTAAGAATCCTAAAAGCTAGACTTTATGATAAAATGATTCAAGATAAACTTGATAAAGAAGGCGACGAAAGAAGAAGCAAAATCGGTAATGGAGATCGTAGTGAAAAAATTAGAACTTACAATTATCCTCAAAACCGAGTTACGGATCATCGTATCGGTTTCTCAATAATACAATTAGAAAGAGTTATGGAAGGTAAATTAGAACCGATAGTTGAAGCGTTAATTAATGAAGAAGTTAAAAGAAAACTAGCAGGAAAATAAAGAACATTAAGAAGAGCTGAAGCTCTTCTTTGCATGTTTTTAAGAGGTGGTATTATGCCAAGTTATAAGGAAATATTAAGAATTAATGAACAATATGCATTAGATAATCAAAAAGAGGATTCAGGAGTGAAATTGCTTTTGATGCACTTCGCTAAAATGGATAGCGCAGATTTATTGTTATCTATGGAAGAAGATATGCCAGATGATCTTTACCAAGAGTTTTTGTATGGAGTAGACAGATATATTGTTAAGAATATCCCCGTGCAACATATTATTGGAACTCAAGATTTTTATGGACACACATTCGTAGTGAATAAGGATGTTTTAATTCCGAGATTTGAAACAGAAGAACTTCTTGGAAATATCCTGATTATCTATGAAGATGTATTTGATTCCAAAGAAGTTGAGGTTGTTGATATAGGAACAGGGTCTGGATGTTTAGCAATCACCTTAGATATTGAAGAACCTAATATGAAAGTTACTGCTACTGATATTTCTGATAAAGCTTTAAAAGTAGCTAGATTAAACAATAAAATACTAAAAAGTAATGTTACTTTTTTACAAGGAGATATGCTTGCTCCTCTTGAAGGTAAAAAATTTGATGTTTTAGTTTCAAACCCTCCATACATTCCAAATAGAGAATTTGTAGAAGGCCTTGTTAAAAATAACGAACCATCTCTTGCATTATTTGGAGGAGAAGATGGGCTTGATTTTTATAGAACAATCATCAAGGGAGCTGAAAGCATCCTTAATGATAAATATATAATTGCTTTTGAACATGCGTTCAATAAAGCTAAAGAACTTAAAAAAATAATTAAGAAGAATCTTAAAGATGTAGAAATTATCCAGAAAAAGGACCTCCAAGGAAAAGATAGAATGACGTTTGTTATAAAAAAATAAAGTAAATTATTTTATATATATGTATATATATAATGAATAGAGTCACTTGACAATGTCGAAAACAATGTGTATATAATATATAGAAAAGAGGAGGAGACTACATGAAGACTAAATTAGTAATAGTGGAATCACCCAGTAAATCAAAAACAATTGAACAATATTTAGGAGAAGAATTTCTTGTTCTTAGTTCAAAAGGACATATTCGTGACTTAGCAATAAGTGGTGTTGGTGGACTTGGGCTGGATATTGAAAATAACTTCGCTCCAAAATATGTGATTATAAAAGAGAAAAAAGCAGTTGTAAAAGAATTAAAAAGCGCATTAAAAGGAATAACTGAAGTTTATCTTGCTACCGACCCTGATAGGGAGGGAGAAGCAATAAGCTGGCATTTAAAAGAAGTATTGGAAATAGCAAATATTCCCACTAAGAGAGTTATTTTTAATGAAATCACTAAAAGTGCAGTCGTTAAAGCCTTTGAAGTACCTCGTGAAATTGATTTAGGACTAGTGTCATCTCAAGAAACAAGAAGAATACTAGACAGAATTATCGGTTTCAAATTATCAAAATTACTTCAAAACAAGATTAAATCGAAATCGGCTGGTAGAGTTCAAAGTGCAACTTTAAAATTAATTGTAGATAAAGAAAAAGAGATAAATGCATTTATTGAAGAAGAATTTTGGAAAGTTAAAGCTGAATTTCTTGGATTCACTGCAGATCTTGTGAAATATAAAAATAAAGCTGTGAAACTTACTAATGAATCTCAAACGAATGATTTACTTGATTCATTAAGCAGAGAGTTTAGTATTTCGAGTATTAATGATAAAAAGAGAAATAGAGAAGCAAAATTTCCTTTTACGACTTCATCTCTTCAACAAGAAGCATCAATTAGATTGAATTTCAGTTCTCAAAAAACAATGTTAATTGCACAAAAGTTATATGAAGGTATGGATTTAGAACAAGAGACTGTAGGACTTATTACTTATATGCGTACAGATTCTACTAGACTTAGTAATACTTTCACAAACCCGGCAATCAAGTATATTGATGAAACTTATGGAAAAGAATATATTGGTAAGGTAAAAAAATCTGTCAAAAATGGAGTAAAAATTCAAGATGCTCATGAAGCAGTAAGACCAACAAATGTTTTTAGAAGTCCAAACACTGTTAAGAAGTACTTATCAAAAGATGAGTTTAACTTATATACTATTATATATGAAAGAACAATTGCATCACTTATGGCTCCGGCTGTGATTAGTACTAAAACAGTTGAACTTACTAACAATGACGCTATTTTCAAAGCATCAGCACAAGACTTAGTATTTGATGGATATTTGAAAGTATATGGTAAATATGACAAAGTTGATTTAGGTATTTTACCTCCACTTGAGGAAAAAACTAAACTGGTTCCAGAATCTGTTGATAAAACTCAACATTTCACTAAACCACCAGCTAGATATAGTGAAGCTAGACTTATAAAAGAAATGGAAGATTTAGGAATTGGTAGACCTTCAACTTACTCACAAACTATTTCAACTATAAAAAACAGAAAGTATGTAACTCTTACTGAAAAGAAATTTTTTCCTACTGAGCAAGGCTCATTAACAATAGAAAAATTAGATGAGTTCTTTGGACAAATAATCAGTGTTGATTATACAGCGAGAATGGAAAAGGTTCTTGATGAGATAACAACGGGAAAAGAAAACCAAACTGATATAATATCTAAATTCTACAAATCATTTATTCCAATGGTAGAAAACGCAAATGTAAATATGGATAAAATTGCTCCTAAATTTACTGGTGAAAATTGTCCTGTATGTGGATCTCCAATGGTTTTTAGAACATCTAAATTTGGTAGTTTTGAAGCGTGTGGAGATTACCCAAATTGTAAGCACATAAAACCACAGGAGTATGAAAAACCTATAGTGGTATCTACTGGAGTTAAATGTCCAAAATGTGGAAAAGGCGAAATTGTAGAACGTACTGCAAAAAGTGGAAGAAATAAAGGAAAGAAATTTTATGCTTGCAATAATTTCCCAGCTTGTAAAAACATGTTATTTGGATTACCCACGGGAGAATTATGCCCGGATTGTGGTAGTCTATTGATTGATGATAATAAGGGTGGAATTATTTGTCAAGAAACAAAAAAATGTGGTTATAGAAAAGAATAAAAAAAATATATAAAAAGACATAATTCTATTATGTCTTTTTTTGAATATGTGAAGAAATTAGAATCATTTCCACAACCTCCTAATGGCTAGGGTTAGTAGAGTAAACGATAGACGGTCTATCAATAAAATATCAAAAAAATGTATCTTTTTTATTGCAATGCATTTTTAATTATGTTATATTAATTACGCGACTATGTCGCAACTTATCCCTTACATAGCATGGTGAATAATTTAGATTATTCACACATCCCCTTCCTAAATCCGTCGAGAGACGGATTTTCCCTTTTTTTAGGGAGTTTTTTATATATTTATAGTACAAATCTTAATATTGTGTTATAATATTTTGTGATTTTAGAAACAGAAAGATGTGGTTTTATGGGTCTAATTAGTAACCTTTTTAAATCAAAAGAGAAAAGATTAAAAGCTCAAAAATATAAACTAGGATTGAATAAAACCAGTTCTGGAGTTTTTAATAACCTAAAATTTTTACTTGAGTCTTCAAAAGCCATAGACGATGATTTGTTTGATGAATTAGAAGAGCTATTTATTATGGCGGATATCGGTGTAGATACAGTTTTAAAATTTGTTGAGCATTTACGAGCTACTGTTTCTGCTTTAAATCTTTCATCACCACTTGAACTAAAGGAAGTAATAGTTGAAGAAATGTTTAAACTTTACGTAAAAGATGAAATAGTATCGTCAAATTTAGATATTAGAGATGATAGATTGAATATTGTTTTGTTTGTTGGAGTTAATGGTGCTGGTAAAACAACTACTATTGGGAAAATAGCAAATGAATATATCAAAAAAGGAAAAAAGGTATTATTAGTTGCTGGGGATACTTTTAGAGCTGGAGCAATTAGCCAACTTAAGATATGGAGTGATAGAGTTAATTCCTCTTTCTTCTCAAAAGAAGAAGGTAGTGATCCCTCTAGTGTTATGTATGACGCAATTAAATATGCACAAGAAAACAATGTGGATGTAATTTTATGTGATACTGCTGGAAGACTTCAAAATAAAGTAAACTTAATGAGAGAACTGGAAAAGATTAATAAAGTAATAGGAAGAGAGTGCGAAGGAGCACCTCACGAAACATTATTAGTTGTTGATGCTACAACTGGGCAAAATGGATTGTCTCAAGCGAAAATCTTTAATGATGTTACTAATATAACTGGAGTAGTATTAACAAAATTAGATGGTACTGCTAAAGGTGGAATTGTGCTAGCTATTAAAGATGAATTAGACATTCCAATAAAATATGTAGGTCTTGGTGAAAAAATAGATGATTTAGAACATTTCGATATTGAAGAATATATCTATGGAATGTTTTCGGGGATATTCTAATGAATACTTTAGATAAATCTATTGAAATAATTGAGTTATATGATATCTACCAAGAGCTATTAACCAAAAAACAACAAGAGTATATGGAGTCTTACTATTATAATAACTATTCAATATCTGAGATTGCAGAGAATTTGAATGTTAGTAGAAATGCAGTTCACGATCAACTCAAAAGAACTGTAATAAAATTGTATGATTATGAAGAAAAACTAGAGTTGAGACTTAATGTAAAAAAAAGAAAAACTATAATTAATAAAATCAGAGAAGAAGAAAACCTAAGTGAAATACATAACTTAGTTGAGGAACTCGAGAAAGTAGAGTGATATTATGGCTTTTGATAATTTGTCAGACCGCCTTCAGATGTCTTTGAGAAGACTTACTGGTAAGGGCCGTCTAACTGAAAAAGACATTGAAGAAATGATGAGAGAAGTTAGATTATCTTTGTTAGAGGCTGATGTAAACTTCAAAGTCGTTAAAACATTTACAAAAGAACTGAAAGAACAAGCAATGGGAGAGAAAATCTTAAAAGGATTAAACCCAGGACAGCAAGTAGTAAAATTAGTTCACGAAGAACTTAAGAAAATAATGGGAGAGAAAAATTCTCCTATTACCTTAAACATAATTGGAATTAGTAAGATTATGATGGTAGGACTTCAGGGTTCTGGTAAAACTACTACTTCTGGTAAACTTGCTTACTTACTTAGAAAGAATAATAACCTTAAACCATTATTGGTTGCTCTTGATATTTACAGACCTGCAGCCATAGAGCAATTAAAAACAATAGGTGCTCAACTAAATGTTGATGTTTTTGAGATGGGAATCTTTGAAAAACCACAAACAATAATAAAAAAAGCAATGGAATTCGCAGTAACAAATGGAAATAATCTACTAATTGCAGATACTGCAGGTAGATTGCATATCGATGAAAAAATGATGCAAGAGCTAATCGACATTAAAGAAATACTTAAACCAGAAGAAATCTTATTAAACTTAGATGCAATGACTGGGCAAGATGCAGTGAATGTAGCATCAAGTTTTCATGAACAACTTAATGTTAGTGGTGCAATCTTAACAAAACTAGATGGAGATACTAGAGGTGGAGCAGCACTAAGTTTAAGACAAGTAACTAACATACCAATTAAATTTATGGGAATGGGAGAAAAACTAGATCAATTAGAAGTATTTCATCCCGAAAGAATGGCATCAAGAATTCTTGGTATGGGAGATGTATTAACACTAGTAGATAAAGTAACTGAGAATATAGACGAAGATGATATGATGGGCATGATGGAAAAAATGATGTCCGGAAAATTCAATTATAATGATTTCCTAAAACAATTGAAGATGATTAAGAGAATGGGATCTCTTGGGGGCATTATGAAACTTGTACCTGGAATGAACAAAGCAATGAAAGGTGCAAATGTTGATGAAAAGCAAACAGTTTTTCTGAAAGCTATGATTCAATCAATGACTAAAACTGAAAGAAAAAACCCTAAATTGATATCTAGAAGTAGTTCTAGAAGAAGACGTGTAGCAAATGGATCCGGAAGAAGTGTAAGTGATGTTAATAGACTTATCCAATCGATGGAGCAACAAACTCAAATGATGAAAAAAATGGGATCTATGGATCCATCAAAAATGAATCCAGCAACCGCTATGAGTGCTATGAAAAATACACCAATTAAACAAAAAAAAGGAAAAGGAAAAAATAGATCAAGATTTAGATATTAAAAAAGATGTAGTTCGATAATAAGAACTAACATCTTTTTTTTATTGTAAAATTATTTCTTGAAGAACTTATTCAAAAATTTTTCAATTCCATTTTCTTTGTTTGAGTCCTCAAGAATTAAATCAGCAACTTCTTTTAAACTATTATGTGCATTTGACATTGCAATTCCTAGACCTGCATATTCTATCATTTCAATATCATTGTGGCCATCACCGAATGCAATAATATTTTTTGGTTCGAATCCAAGGTATTTAGCTACATATTCAAGTCCATTGCCTTTGTTAGTTTCGGGAGTAAATAGCTCAATTATGAAGCTATACTCATTTCCCCAGTTGCGATGTAACACTTTTCCTTTATATTTTCTTTCAACGAAGTCTTCAATGAATTGTCCTTGTCCATCATTTGCTAAAATGATAAATCCATTTGTGTTTCCTGGAAGAGTTTCTTTGAAGTCTCCAACTGTTAACCTAGCACCATTAAACAAATGGAGTAAAGGTCTTATTTCTTCATTATCATGTAGAAGATATATATCGTCCCCAATTTCACCAAAAGCATTCTTTATATATTGCTTAGTATTCTCAAAAATATCTAGTATGTATTCTCTTTCCACAGTTAAACTAAAACACTGAAAATTATCATCTAATCTTGAAGTAACTAATCCACCATTATAATTAATAATTGGCGTATCGAGTTCAAGCATTTGATGATACATTTCAGAACTTCTGAAGGGTCTTCCCGTTGCTATAACTAAAGTATGACCTTCTTTTTTAAGATTTAACAAGTAATCTTGGGTTTCTTTTTTCATTGTTTCCCAATTGTATAATAAAGTACCATCCAAATCGAGAGCTATCAAGTATTTTTCCATAATATCACCTTTTAATATTATCTCATAATCACAATATATACACAATATAAAAGATAAATATGTTATAATAATTATTAAGTTAGGAGTTGATCTTATGTTCTGGGATATTTCTTTTGGTGGGTTCATAAATTTTTTCTTAGGAATGGCTACTGGAGCCATTGCTTTTACTGCAATTTACATTTGGTTGCTTGTAAGAGGGAAAAATCTCAATATTGACGATATTAAGAGGCCAATTATTGATGTTGATGAAGAACAATTAAGATTGATGATATTAGAAAAAAGAAAGTTGTTTAAACGAACTAAGAAACTTGGGAACTCAAGTACAGCCAAGTTAACGTTTGAAATGAGTTATGAATTGATTGAAGAAATCGCAACGTATTTCTTCCCGGATTCCGAATATCCTATGATGGAATTAAGCATTCATGAGCTCTTAAATCTCAATCACTATATTACTAATAGAATTAGTGAGATGTTAGATAAGCCAATCTTAAAAAACACCATGAACTTAAGAGTTACAAAAATCATGCAGATGTTTGATAAAAAGAAATCAATTGAGGAATCGAGAGTAATTAAAGCTGCAAAAAAATATAAAGTAGGTAAAGTAGTCAAGTATGGTGGGGCAGCTTTAAATCTTGTAAACCCAGTTTACTGGTTTAGAAAACTTGTTATAAATACTTCACTTGATGTAATGACAAAAAAAGTTTGTGTTGTTATAATTGGAATTGTTGGAGAAGAAACAACAAAAATTTATTCTAAAAAACTATTTGATGTTCCTTTGGAGCTGAATATAGTTGAAGAAGAAATTGATAAGATGCTAGAAGAAGGAGTTACTGAGGAAGATGAACAAGATTAGTAATATGGAAGAATTTTATAAAATAACTGAGCAGAATAAACTGGTTATTTTTTACTGGATTACAAAATGGTGCCCAGATTGTTTTGTTTCAAAAAGATTTATGCCACAGCTTGAAAAAGACTTTGAAAGCATGGAGTTCTATTCAATAGATAAAAATACAAACCTTGATTTAGCAAAACACCTAAACATATATGGTGTACCAAGTTTTCTAATATATGAAAACAATCAAGAAATAAGTCGTTTAGTAAATAAGAAAAGAAAAACATACAATGAAGTAAAGGAATACATTTTTGAATCAATAAACAAATAAAAGGGGTGGTTACAGTGATATTTAGAAAGAAAAGACTTGAAGCTGTTAAGGAAAGAACTGTTGATACAGTTCCTTTTGTCATACCTCAAATAGATAAAAGTAGTGTAAAATATAATTATCAAAAGAACAAATTTGTTTCACCTATTTTTGGAAGAAAAGTTAAAGACGAGATTGTAATCCCTAATCCTCATAAGAGAACAGGAGATACAGATAGACAATATGATTCTTTTAGAACAAAACCAAGAATGAGTAAAGAAGATTTCAAAAGAAAATATGGATCTGAATATCCTGAGTTTGATTTAGTTAGTGGAGATAATTTAAATGAAGCTTTGGAAAAACAAGGAAGAAAAGTAAAAAATAATGAATTTGGTACTTACGATGATTTTGAGAAATCTACTAATGTAGTGAAGAGAGAAGAAATATTAGAAAAATATGCGAGCACTTTAGATTTGCCAAAGACAAATATCAATGATTTCTTCGATGAAAAAGAAGAACATGTAGAAAAAGAAGAACATGTGGAAAAAGAAGAACCATTGGTAAAGGAAAAAACTGTTTCAGTAAATAGAAGTAAAAAAGAATATCAATTACCTCCTTTTTCTTTATTATCTAAACCACTTAAAAAGTCTGAGGAAAACCCGGAATGGATTCAAAAACAAATTGATATACTTAATACAACATTTGAAGAATTCGGGGTAGGAGCTAGTGTCTACACACATACTAAAGGACCTACAGTTACAAGATATGAGATTATCTTAGATAGTGGAGTCAATGTAAGAAAAGTGACAAGTATTTCAGATAATATTAAAATGGCACTTGCTGCAAAAGAGATTAGAATTGAAGCTCCAATTCCAGGTAAAAGTACACTTGGAATTGAAGTTCCAAATGAAGTGGCAGAAATTGTACATTTTATAGATATAGTAAATCAAGAAGAGTTTTTAAATGCGAAAGACCCATTAACAGTGGCTCTTGGGTTGGATATTGATGGATTAGGAGTTTATGCTTCTATTTCAAAAATGCCACACGGTCTTGTAGCCGGAGCTACAGGTAGTGGGAAATCAGTATGTATAAATACAATATTAATGAGTTTACTATTTAGATATTCACCTGATGAGTTAAAATTAGTTTTAATTGATCCTAAAATGGTTGAATTGTCAGCTTATAATGATTTACCACATTTAATTACCCCAGTTATTACTGATGCAAAGATTGCAACAGCTGGACTGAAGTGGGCAGTAGAAGAAATGGATAATAGATTCAAGTTATTTTCTAAAGAAATAGTAAAAGATATTTCTTCATATAATGAAAAAGCAATTAAAGAAGGCAACTTCTCATTAATGCCTTATATTGTTATAGTTGTAGATGAATTAGCTGACTTAATGGTAATTGCTTCAAGAACTGTTGAAGAAGCAATAATGAGATTAACACAAAAAGCTAGAGCTTGTGGAATACATCTAATTATCGCAACCCAAAGACCTTCAACAGACGTAATAAAAGGTACGATTAAATCAAATATTCCAACTAGATTGGCTTTTATGGTGTCGAGTTATGTTGATTCTATGACAATAATTGATAGTGTTGGTGCCGACAAATTGCTAGGAAGAGGAGATATGCTTTTCGCTGAAGCTGGCCAACCTCAAAGACGTGTTCAAGGGGCTTATTTATCAGATATTGAAATTCAAAATGTTAATGAATTTATTAAAAGACAAAGATCAAAAGAATATTTATTCAGTCAAGAAAAATTAATAAAGAAGGCTGCAAGTTCGTCTGGAACTGACGACTTACTTCATGATGTAGCAAAATATGTTGTTAATATGGGAGAAGCGTCTATTAATAAGATTAGTAAAGAATTCAAGATTGGATTTAATAGAGCTCAAAAGATAGTAGAGTCTCTATCTGATATTGGAATTGTATCAGATAATGTGGGGTCTAAAGCTAGAAATGTGCTAGTTAATTCTGCAGAACTTGAAGAAGTGTTAAACGAGAATTAGGTGAATCAAATGACAATGGAAAATTTAGAAATAGAAAACGAAATAGAAGAAACTGATTACTCTATTTCTACCCTAAAGTATCGAAAAAAACTGATAAGAAAACTATCAGTTGTTTTCATATGTTTGGCCTTAATCGCATTAACGAGATTATCAGATAAATATTTTCCTTTTGATGTTGTAATGGCATCCCCAATATTTCTAGTAATGTTAATTTTTGTAATTATTTTCTCATTAGGCAATATCATATACCTTTGGAAGACAAAAGATAGAATAGACGAACTTATAATTAGTAATACTCATAAGAAAATATTAAATGTATTTGATCTAATAAGTGTGATTCCAATGTTTGTTGCAATCATATCAATTAGTAATGCATTTTTTATATCCCCGGCCACAGTAGTAGGTGCTAGTATGGAACCTAACTATTATGAAGGACAGGATGTTTTAATGTGGCATATGACAAGTAATTATGAACGATTTGATGTTATAGTATTAAGAACCGATAGTGATGAATATTTCATAAAAAGACTGATAGGACTACCTGGAGAAACAGTAGTAATATCAAATAATGAAATCACAATAAATGGTGTAATTATTGAACAAGAGTTTTTAGAAGATGAATTTGGGTCAATGTTGATAAACACATATTGTCCTAATGACCCAACAGAATCATGTCAGTTTGATGTGCCTATTAATTCATATTTTGTTCTAGGTGACAACAGAGAACACTCGCTAGATTCTAGAAGTAACATGCTTGGATTTGTCGATGAAGAAAGAGTTTATGGAACCGTAGTACTTAAGTTTAATAACTTTCTAAGAAACAACCAAGATTAGGAGAGGTACTATGAAACAAATTCAATGGTATCCTGGCCACATGGCCAAGACCAAAAAAGAAGTAAAAGAAAAAATAAAATTAGTGGATGTGGTACTTGAACTTTTGGATGCTAGAATACCATTCTCATCGCAAAATCCAGTTATTAAAGAACTAATTGGAAATAAACCTAGAGTTATACTGCTTAACAAAGCAGATTTGTCTGATCCAGTCGAATTAGATAAATGGGTATCATATTTTGAGGGGAAAGGCGCAACTACCTTAAAAATTAATTCCCTAAATGGTATGGGCGTAGATAAGATACAAGGTGTTTTAAAAATAATCTTAAAAGATCAAAGAGCTAAGGAAATATCCAGAGGGAGAAAAGAAAGAGCAATTAGAGCAATGATTTTGGGTATTCCAAATGTTGGTAAATCTACTTTGATTAATAGTTTAGCTTCAAAGAAGAAATTGATAGCTCAAGATAGACCTGGTGTTACAAGAAGAACCCAATATATTAGAGTTGGTCAAGATTTTGAGTTACTAGATACTCCAGGTATTTTATGGCCAAAATTCGATAATAAAGATGTGGCTTTTAAACTTGCAATTACCGGAGCAATTAAAGATAATATTCTCCCAAGAGATGATGTTGTTATTTTTGGATTTAAATATTTATACAAAAATTATTTAAAAAGATTTGAAGATAGATATTCCATTAAAGTTGATATAGAGAATATACTAGAAATATATGAAAATATTGGCATTAAAAGAGGATGTTTGTTGCCAGGTAAAAAAATAGATTATGAGAGAGTGAATGAACTATTTTTGTATGACTTTAGACATCAAAAATTTGGTAGGATTACATTAGACAAGGTTGCAAACTATGTATGAGTTTGAACTTGATTTGCTGAACAAAGGACATAATTATATTGCAGGATGTGATGAAGTAGGAAGAGGGCCCCTTGCAGGACCACTAGTAGCCGCTGCTGTAATTTTAGATCCTTTTAATAAGATTCAAGGATTGAACGATTCCAAAAAACTTTCGGAGAAAAAGCGTCTTTCTTTAAGCGCGGAGATTAAGGAAAAAGCATTGGCATATGAAATGACATATATTTTCCCAAAAGAGATTGATAAAATAAATGTATATCAATCATCTAAAAAAGCAATGATTATATCGGTTAATAATCTAAGCATTGTACCTTCGTTTGTATTGTCAGATGCAATGCCATTAGACGAATTGAATATACCATATTTGAGCATTATAAAAGGCGATACAAAAAGTGCATCAATTGCAGCTGCATCAATCATCGCAAAAGTTGAAAGAGATGAATACATGGTTAATCTGTCAAAAAAATTTCCAATGTATGGATATGAGAAACATAAAGGTTATCCAACTAAGATGCATATAGAAGCATTGAAAAAATATGGTGTAACAGATCATTACCGTAAGACTTATAAACCAGTTAGTGATTTGATAAATAAGCAAACTGTACTGGATATATAAAAAAAGACCCTGAGGTCTTTTTTTTATGTTTCTAAACTAGCGTTGTATAAACTGGCATAATAACCATCTTGTTCGATAAGCTCTTTATGAGTACCTCTTTCTGTTATTCCCTTTTCAGTTAAAACTAGTATTTCGTCTGCATTTGATATTGTTGATAATCTATGTGCAATAACCAATGTTGTTCTACCTTCACTTAGTTCATCCAATGCTTTTTGAATTAGTTTTTCTGTGACATTGTCTAAACTTGATGTTGCTTCGTCTAATATAAGTATAGGTGGATTTTTTAGGAATACTCTTGCAATACTAACTCTTTGTTTTTGCCCTCCTGAAAGTTTAACTCCTCTTTCTCCAACAAGAGTGTCATAACCATTTTCTAAAGAAACAATAAAATCATGTACATTTGCTTTTTTAGCAGCGTCTATAACTTCATCAAAAGTTGCTTCGGGTCTACCATATAGAATATTATCTTTCATTGTTCCATAAAAGATGTAAACATCTTGTTGAACATGTCCGATATGTAATCTTAATGAGTATGTATCGTACTCTTTAACATTATGACCTTCAACTAAAACACTACCTTTATTAACATCATAGAAACGTGGTATAAGTTTTGAAATAGTACTTTTCCCTACTCCAGTTGCTCCAACCAATGCAACTTTTCTACCTGGTTCAATAATAGTGCTGAAGTTTTGTAGTACATGCTCTCTGGAAGTTTCATATTGAAAATCAACATTCTTAAATTCTATTCTACCAACTTTTTCATTTAAGAATAATGGATTTTTGGGTGATTGTATTTTAGGTTCCATTTGGATGATTTTGTAGAATTTTTCATATCCACTCCATCCCTTTTGAACTTGTTCTATTGTTTGAATCAATGTCCTAATTGGTTGAATAAGAAAACCAATAAACATGAAATATGCTACATATTCCCCAATTGTTATTTGGTTTAGATAGACAAAATATCCTCCAAAAACTAAGACAGCAACATATAACAAATCAATAAACAAGTTTGTTCCTGAACTGAATATTCCCATTTGTTTATAAAATGAATCATAACTATCTTGGTAACGATATGTTACATTTGTGAATTTCTTAAGCTCAAAGTCTTCATTAGTGAATGCTTTAGTAAGTCTAATTCCCCCAATGCTGTTTTCAACTTCACTATTTATTTCTTCATGAGTAGCTCTTGTTCTTCTTGAAGCTGCCATCATTTTCTTTCTTCTAAGGGCACTAAAAATTACTAAGAAAATAATAAATACAAACACAACTGAAGTAAATACCAAGTGAATGTTAACTAAGATGATAAAACTACCGACTATCATAATAAAAGAAACAAATAAATTTTCTGGTGTATGGTGGCTCATTTCAGATATATCTCTTAAGTGCCCAACGATATAAGTCATAATTGAACCGGTTTTATGATCATCAAAATAATCACTATCAAGAGTTTGGATTTTCCTAAACAAGTCTATTCTCATATCTCTTTCAATCCTTGTACCCATTACATGTCCATAATAGTTCACAAAGTAATTACATCCCATTCTAATAAAATATAAGCCTACAAGTGTACCTCCGAATATAAAAATCATTTGAAGGTTACCATTGGGGATATAGTCATCGATATATAGTCTTGTAATCACAGGAAAAAGAAGATTTAATCCGCTCATTACAGATGCAGCAAGTAAATCTAGATAGAATAACAATTGATGATTTTTATAGTATTTTATGAACGTTTTTAACATAATTACACCTCAAGAAAAATTATATCACATAATTAAATATATGTATTAACTATTTTAATATATGTTATAATAAACAAGGTGATATAAATGATATTAAATGTAAAAGATTTATTAAAATTGAATTTAAAAGACGAAGTAATTGTATTCCAAACAGATACTGTTTACGGAATAGGCTGTCTTATTAATAGTGAATCTGGAGTAAACAAGATTTACGAGATTAAGAAACGTGAGAACAAAACTCCTCTCGCTGTTTTATGCGCGAATATAGATCAAGTAAAAAGCATTGTGGATAGATTTAGTTTAGGTGAAGAATTTGCACTTAGACATTGGCCTGGAGCTTTAACACTTATTTACCCTAAAAAGGATATAATTGGTGATTTTATAACTTCAGGATTAAAAACTGTAGGAGTCAGGATTCCAAATGATAAAATAGCATTGAGTATTTTAGAGAAATTTGGCCCGATGGCAGTAACGAGTTTGAATATATCAAGTGAATCACCTATATTGAATTTTACTGATACTTTAAGGTTTGAAAATGATGTGGATTATATTGTAAGAGGGATAGATTTATCTTCAATTAGTTCTACTGTATTTGATGTTGTAAATCAAAAAATATTAAGACAAGGTACAATAAAATTAGGCTAATATATTAGTCTTTTTCTTAGATTATTGTTTAATCGATTTCAACATATATATAGATAAATATAATATAAATATATATTTATATATTAATTAATGTATTTCTTATTGAAATCTTTTTAGGTTTTGGTATAATTGTTAGTAGTATGAATGCAAAGTAATTTTTATAGGAACTTTTTTAGGAGGGTTTAGTTATGAAAATAGCAATTGGCGCAGACCATGGTGGATTTTCACATAAAGAAGCGATTAAAAAACATTTAATTGAAAAAGGATTTAAAGTAAAAGATTTTGGTACTTATGATGATAAAAGCACTGATTATAACGAATATGCTCTAAAAGTATCTGAAAGCGTTAGAGATCATATGTATGATAGAGGAATCTTGATATGCGGAACTGGGATTGGAATGAGTGTTATGGCCAACAAAGTTGAAGGTATTAGAGCCGCTCTTGTGCATGATTTATTTACTGCAAAAGCTACAAGATTACACAATGATACAAATGTTCTTGCAATGGGTGGAAGAGTAATCGATATTGAAAAAGCAATCAAGATTGTTGATATTTGGTTGAATACAGAATTCTCAAATGAAGAAAGACATATAAGAAGAATTAACAAAATAGATTGCTATAAGGGAGAATGATTATGGGAAAATTAATCGTATTGAATCATCCTTTAATAGACCATAAAATGGCTATTATTAGAAACAAAAATACTGACACGAAAACTTTTAGACATCTTGTTAATGAAGTTGGTGGATTGGTAACTTATGAGATTACTAGACATCTTGAAACAAGAGAAATAAAAGTAACTACTCCAATAACTGATACAATCTGTAAGACTCTAAGTAAGGATGTAATTATTGTTCCTATTTTAAGAGCTGGACTTGGAATGGTTGATGGAATCCAAATGTTAATTCCTACTGCTAAAGTGGGACATGTTGGAATGTATCGTGATGAAAAAACATTAGAACCTGTTGAATACTATGCTAAGTTTCCAAATGAAATTGTGGATGGTACTTGCTTAGTAGTAGATCCAATGTTAGCTACTGGTGGTAGTGCTTGTGCTGCAATAACTGCGGTAAAAAAACGAGGTGCAAAAAACATAACTTTTGTAGGTCTTGTCGGTTGCCCTGAGGGTGTTAAGAGATTAAACAAAGAACACCCTGATGTTGATATTTACCTAGCAGCGATGGATGAAAAACTTAATGAAATAGGATATATCGTTCCAGGACTTGGGGATTGTGGAGATAGATTATTCGGTACTAAGTAATGGATAAAAAACAAAAAGATGCCTTTAAAGTATACTCAATAGTTTCAACTTTCATTTTTGAAATTATAGTAACAGTTGGGATATCTTTTGCAATCGGCTATTTTCTAGATGAATGGTTAAACACGGTATTTGTGTTTAAAATAATATTCATCATCATTGGAGTATTTGCCGGGATTAAGAATTTAATCGATAGAGTCTCTAAACTGGAGGATAAAGATGAAGAATAATAAAGATGCCTTCATAAGTACTTTCCCACTTGTGTGGATATACACCTTCTTTGTAGGAGGAGCTATATATTTTATATTTGATAAAACGTATGCTTTATCATTTCTGCTTGGTAGTACTACTAGCTTGATGGCAATGAGCATGCTATATAAAAGCTCTAAAAGAGTTCTTCAAAGTGATGTCTCCGAAGCTAAAAAACTAGCAGCAAGAAACTATGCATTTAGATACATGATTTATGCGATAATACTAATTGCTTCAGCGTTACTTGAAGACCTAGAAATTTTAGGAGTAGCATTTGGGTTATTATCTTTCAAAATAGTTTTATATTTTAATTTATTGGTATTAAAAAGAGGTGAGAACAAATGATTGAGTTTTATGCAGATTTATCGCCGGGGATAGTATCGTCGTTGATTATAACTGTAGCTTTGATGATTATTACTGTCATCATAGGCCTTAGAGTTAAAAAAATGAGTGTTGCATCTGTGCCAAGAGGAATAACATTAGTTTCTGTAATGTTTGTTCAAGGTATTAACAATATGATGCATGATTTCTTTAAAAAGAACTGGAAGGTATTTACTCCATATATGCTTACAATATTGTTATTTTTATTATTTGCAAATACTGCAGCTTTATGGGGACTTTCAACACCATTATCAAATATAAGTGTTGCATTAGGATTTAGTATATTAGCATTTGGTTCAATTCAAGTAGCAGCATTAATTGTTAAGAAACCAAAACAAAGAGCTAAAGACTTAATGGATCCACACCCTTTGTTTTTACCAATTAACTTAATTGGTGAAATGTCAACTCCGTTCGCAATGGGTATTCGTTTATTTGGTAACTTACTCAGTGGAGCAATAATTGGGATTATCGTTTATGGATTATCTCATAGTGTGGGACTTATGTTTTCTGAATTACTTGGTGGCGATATTCTTGGAGTATTAGGATATGGATTTGTTCAAATATTTGGAGTTAGTGCGGGAGCAATTATGATTCATGCAATTTTCGATATCTTCTTTGGAGCAATTCAAGCTTACGTATATTTCATGTTATTTACTATTTTCTTAAGTATGGCAGTGTCAGAATAAATAAGTTATTTACTGAGAAATCAGTTTATATATAAAAAGAGAAATAAAAAGTTAAAAGAATATTAATAAGGAGGAAACAAAATTATGGCAGAATTTACAGAATTTTTCGCACAAGGAATGGCTTTCTTAGGTGCAGGTATTGCAGTTTTAACTGGGATTGGTCCTGGTATCGGGCAAGGGTACGCAGCTGGTAAAGCAGTTGAAGCACTTGGACGCCAACCTGAAGCAGAATCAAGCATTAGAACATTAATGATTACAGGACAAGCAGTTGCTGAAACAACAGGTCTTTATGGACTTATCGTAGCAATTATTTTAATATTCGCTACTTAGAAAAAATAGTAAACAAAGGAGGCAATTCCTATGGAATACGTTGCTGAGGTTATAAAAGAATTTATTGAAGGGGCTATCAAAGTAAGTCCTAGAGAAATGGCAATTCAGATTGCCTCAACTTTACTATTGTTTCTTGTTGTTAGATTCTTCTTTTGGAATAATATAACTAATTATTTAGAAGGTAGAAAAGAACATATGGCAAAAGAGTATGACGAAGCAAGTCAAGCTAATTTAGAAGCACAAACTATTAAGACAGAATCTCAGGTTGAATTTGATAAAATTCGATCAAGCGCAAAAGATGTAATTGAAGATGCAAAATCTCGAGGAGAGAAAGAGCGTACTGATATTGTCGGGAAAGCTAAAAATGATGCTTCTATAATTATAGATAATGCTAAAAAAGAAATAGATAGTGAAATTGAAAAGGCACGAAGTAGTATTAACGATGAAATCGTTAGTGTTGCAGTGCTTATGGCTGAAAAAGTAATTAAAGAAAAAATAGATGAAAACACAAAAAATGAACTGCTTGAGAGCGTAACTAAAGAGGTAATTAATTAATGAGTTATGTCGCTTTTCAATATGCTGAAGCCTTATTTGGCCTAGCATTGGAAGAAAAAAAAGTAGAGATAGTTCAATCAGATTTAAAAGACTTAAACAGCGCAATTGACACTGAAATCTATAATTTCTTAATTCATCCTAAAATTACTAAAAACGCAAAAAAAGAAATCATTAGTAGTGTTTTATCTAATGATTTAATCAAAAACTTTGTATATGTATTAATCGATAATCTTCGTATTGAATTGCTTGATGATATTTACCTAGAGTTTACTAAGATTGTCGATAATCAAAACAAAGTGATGAAAGTAGTTGCTTACTCAAACAAGTTATTATCAAAATCGCAAACTACACAATTAATTGCAAATCTAGAGAAGAAACATAATAGAAAAATTGAGCTTAATAATGTTGTTGATGAATCAATTGTTGGAGGAATGAGAATTGAGTTTGAAGGCAAAGTGCTGGATGACACAATCAACAATTATTTACATAATCTTAAAGCCAATTTGACTAAATGATTCGAGGTGAGAAAGTGAGTAAAATTAATCCAGTTGAAATTAGTTCTTTAATAAAAGAACAGATTAAAAAATATGAGAAAGATATTAAAACAGAAAGTACTGGTACAGTTATTAGCGTTGGTGATGGGATTGCATTAGTTCATGGACTAGATAACGCGATGAGTGGAGAGTTATTGCTATTTCCTGGAGATGTTTATGGGTTAGTATTAAACTTGGAAACTGATCATGTTGGAGCAATCTTACTTGATGAAAGTACATCAGTTAGAGAAGGGGATGTAGTTAAGACTACAGGTCGCCTTTTAGAAGTTCCTGTTGGTGATGAAATTATAGGACGAGTTGTTAACGCACTTGGACAACCAATTGATGGTATGGGTAAAATTAACTCGACTAAAATGAGACCTATTGAAAGAAAAGCAACAGGTGTTATGAGTCGTAAATCAGTTAACCAACCATTACAAACTGGTATTAAAGTGCTTGATGCTTTAGTTCCTATTGGACGTGGACAAAGAGAGTTAATAATCGGCGATAGACAAACAGGTAAAACTGCTATTACGATTGATACAATCATCAACCAAAAAGGAAAAGACGTTATTTGTATCTATGTTGCTATAGGACAAAAAGAGAGTACAGTGGCTACTGTTTTTGAAACACTAAAACAATATGGTGCGATGGATTATTCAATTATTGTTAGTGCCTCGGCTAGTGAGCCTTCACCACTATTATACTTAGCTCCATATACAGGTGTAACTATGGGTGAAGAATATATGTTTGCTGGAAAAGATGTTTTAATAATTTATGATGATTTAACAAAACATGCGATTGCATATCGTGAGTTAAGTCTTTTGCTTAGAAGACCACCAGGAAGAGAAGCATATCCTGGAGATGTATTTTATCTTCATTCAAGATTACTTGAAAGAGCAGCGAAATTAAATGATGAACTTGGTGGAGGTAGTATTACCGCCCTTCCAATAATTGAAACACAAGCTGGAGATATTAGTGCTTATATTCCAACAAATGTTATCAGTATCACAGATGGACAAATCTTCTTGCAAAGTGATTTATTCTATAGTGGTGTTAGACCAGCAATCAATGCTGGACTATCAGTATCACGTGTTGGTGGTAGTGCTCAAATTAAAGCAATTAAAAAAGTTTCAGGAACACTTCGTTTAGATTTAGCAGCGTATCGTGAACTTGAAGCATTTACACAGTTCGGTAGTGACTTAGATGATGCTACAAAAGCTCGTCTTGAACGCGGAAGAAGAACTGTTGAAATATTAAAACAAGGACTCCATGCTACAGTTGATGTTGAGTTACAAGTTGTTAGTATCTTTGCACTAACTCATGGACATCTAGATAGCGTAGAGCTTCCAGATATGAAACGTTTTGAAGCTGGACTTCATGACTATTTTAATAATGATTCCGAAGGTAAAAAAATACTTGATGAGATAGTTGAAACTAACGATTTACCTGAAATTAAAAAAATTGATGAAGTAATTACTAGGTTCAAAAAAATATTCATTTAAGGTGGTGTTAAAATGGCATCGATGAGAGAAATAAAATCAAGAATTACAGCTACAAAAAAGACATCACAGATTACTAAAGCTATGCACATGGTTAGTGCTTCCAAACTTAAAAAAGCTGAACGTGCAATTAAAGGTTACAGACCTTTAATGTATCGTCTTAGAGATATGATAGATAATATATTAGAGGATGACATATTAGTTAGCCATCCTATGCTGGAAGATCGTGAAGTTGGTAAAATTTGTTATATTCTTGTATCAAGTGATAGAGGACTAGCTGGTCCTTATAATTCAAGTGTGTTCAAAGCTTTTAGTGCACATATTGATAGACATCACATATCACGTGATGAATTTGTAGTTGCACCGATTGGATTTAAAGCATTTAGTTATGCTAAAAGAATGAAATATGAGTTACTGAATGAAGAACCGATAAATGTTCGTGATGACATTCAATTCATTGATTTTAGTGAGATTACTAAAATGTTCCAAGAAGATTACTTGAATGAAAAAATAGATAGTATTATTGTATTTTATAACCACTTTGTAAATACAATTACACAAGAAGTGAAATATACACAAATTATTCCAATTATAAATGGACACAATCCAAAAGAGAAAATTAAAATAAATAACGGAATGAAGTTAATATATAATTATGAACCAAGCCCACAGATGATAATTGATCATCTAATTCCTATGTATGTTGAAAACACATTGTATGGATTAATTTTAGAAGCTAAAGCTAGTGAACATGCTTCTAGAATGACAGCTATGAAAAGTGCAACAGATAATGCAGAAGAGGTAATTGATACTCTTCAACTTCATTATAACCGCGCAAGACAAGCTGCAATAACTATTGAGTTAACTGATATAATTGGTGGAGCTAACGCGGTTAACTAAAGGAGGATATTATGAATAAAGGTAAAATAGTTCAGGTAATGGGTCCAGTAATAGATGTTAAATTTGCTGAAAATTTACCAGAAATTAATCATGCTTTAAAAGTAGATATTAAAGCTGAAGATAATAATGGTATTCCGATTAAACTTACTCTAGAGGTATCTTTACATTTAGGAAATAACGTTGTTCGTACAATTGCTATGGATTCAAGTGATGGTGTTGTAAGAGGAATGGAAGTATCTAATACTGGTGCACCAATTAGTGTACCTGTAGGTAAAGAAACTTTAGGAAGAATATTTAATGTACTTGGAGAATTAATTGATGGAAAAGAAGAACTACCTAAGGGTGTAATGAAAAGCCCTATCCATAGACCTGCACCTAAATTGGATCAGTTAAATAGTGATATTGAAATCCTTGAAACAGGGATTAAGGTTGTAGACTTACTAGCACCATATATAAAAGGTGGAAAAATTGGTTTATTTGGTGGAGCTGGAGTAGGGAAAACAGTACTTATCCAGGAACTAATAAACAATATTGCACAAGAACACGGTGGAATAAGTGTGTTCGCAGGTGTTGGTGAAAGAACAAGAGAAGGAAATGACCTTTATTTTGAAATGACAGAATCAGGGGTTATTAAAAAAACAGCAATGGTGTTTGGGCAAATGAATGAACCGCCTGGAGCTAGAATGAGAGTAGGATTAACAGGTCTTACAATGGCTGAGCATTTTAGAGATACAGAAAAACAAGATGTTTTATTATTTATAGATAATATCTTTAGATTTACTCAAGCTGGTAGTGAGGTTTCAGCGCTTCTTGGCCGTATGCCAAGTGCGGTAGGTTACCAACCAACTCTTGCTACAGAAATGGGTAAACTACAAGAACGTATTACTTCAACAAAAGACGGATCAATTACATCTATTCAAGCTGTATATGTTCCAGCTGATGATTATACAGATCCAGCACCAGCAACAACATTTACACATTTAGATGCAACAACAAACCTTTCACGTAAAATAAGTGAAGAAGGAATCTACCCAGCAGTAGATCCACTTGCTTCTACATCACGTGCCTTGTCTCCTGAAATAGTAGGACAAGAACATTATGATATCGCTCGAGAAATCCAAAGAACAATCCAAAGATATAATGAATTGTTAGATATCATCGCAATATTAGGAATGGATGAATTAAGCGAAGATGATAAACTTGTAGTTCATAGAGCTAGAAGAGTTAGATTATTCTTATCTCAAAACTTCCATGTTGCAGAACAGTTTACAGGACAAAAAGGATCATATGTTCCCGTTAAGGAAACTATCAAAGGATTCAAAGAAATCTTAGAAGGAAAATACGACCATTTACCAGAAGATGCATTCCGTCTTGTGGGTAGTATTGAGGATGTAATTAAAAAAGCAGAATCACTAAAATAGAGGGGGAATACTAATGAAAATAAGTGTTGTTACACCCCGTGGAGATTTATATAATGAAGCAGTTGATTATGTAGTTGTTACTTCACAAATGAATGGCGAATTCGCTATTATGAAAGATCATATTCCAATAATTAGTTCAATTGACACTGGATATATAAAGATGGTGACGGGTGAAAAAGAAATGTTTACAGTTATTATCAACGGTATTGTTGAACATCAAAATAATATTGTCAATGTCATTGCCCAAGAAGCACAAGTAGGGTTAAATAAGGTTGATGCAATGAATCAACTTGATAAAGTTAGAAAAGAGCGCATTGAAGAAAACAAGCGTCGTAGTGTTGATTTTTTCCAAGCTGAGAGTGATTTAAAAAAGAATGTTCAAAAAGCAAAAGCAGGGAACCTATAAAAAGCGAGAAATTTACTCGCTTTTTTTATTACACTTTTCATAAATACTATGAAAAGTGTAAAGTTTATAAATAAGATTATTTTGTATATATTGATGATTTTGATAGTTGTAAATGCACTAATATATATGACTGTGTCCGCATATAACTCATACTTAACAATTATCACTATATTTAGTGTTTTAGCCACTTTTATATCATATTTATTTTGATTAGCAATCAAAATTGATGTCATAATACATGTGTATCCTAACATATGTCGAATTTTAACATATGAGAGCTCGTTAATATGAAAATGTAAATTATACTTTGAACATCAAAATAAATTGACAAGTACCTTATGTCGAGTTAAAATAGAGTAAATTTATTATAAAGGAGGATATAATTATGGTATTTAAAAAACTACAACAAATTATAGTAGATGAATTAGGAGTAGAAACTTCTCAAGTTACTTTGGAAGCAGATATAAATGATGATTTAGGAGCTGATTCACTTGATGCTGTTGAATTAGTAATGGCTATTGAAGACGAATTCGAAATTAGTGTAAGCGACGAAGTGGCACAAGCTTTTAAAACTGTTCAACAAATTGTTGATTTTATTGAGAGCCAAAAGTAAGGATTTTCTGTTGAAAATCTTTACTTGTTTTTTTTATTAGGTATATTACTAATAAAAAAAGAACTGGAGGGAATTATGGATTTAAGACAAATAAGAAATCTTATGAAGGAATTTGAGGAATCAAAGATTCATAAGTTAGAGATAAATGATAAAGACTTTTCTATTAAGTTAGAAAAAGAAGACAATAAATATTTTTCAACTCCTTCTCGATTGCCGGTATCCTCTTTTACTGAAAATGTTCAAGTAAAAGAGGAAGACGGTGAGAGTGAGTTAGAAGAAGCAAACAATAATTATTTAGTAAAAGCGCCTCTAGTAGGTACTTTTTATCATTCACCATCACCTGAAAGCGAACCTTTTGTTAGGATTAATCAAAAAGTAAATATTGGAGATGTATTATTTATAGTTGAAGCTATGAAAGTTATGAACGAAATAACTTCTCCAGTAAGCGGAACAATAGTGAGTATTAATGTTAAGGACACTTCTATGGTCGAATATGATCAGGTTGTAATGGAAATTAAAGAATAATGTTCCAAAAGATTTTAATTGCTAACAGAGGTGAAATAGCAGTCAGAATAATTCGAGCTTGTAAACAGATGGGAATTGAAACTGTGGCGATTTATTCAAGTGCTGATAAAGATAGCTTGCATGTACAAATAGCTGATGAAGCTGTATGCGTGGGTGGAGCAAAAAGTATTGATTCTTATCTAAATATGGAAAATATTATTTCTGCAGCAATCAGTAAAGGTGTAGAAGCAATTCATCCAGGATTTGGATTTTTAAGTGAAAATAGTGATTTTTCAACATTGTGTAATGAATGTGGTATTCGTTTTATCGGACCATCTGGAAAAGTAATAAGTAAAATGGGAAATAAATCTAAAGCTAGAGAAATCATGATAGAAGTTGGAGTTCCTGTAGTACCTGGAAGTGAAGGAGCTCTTAAAAATATCAATGAGGCAAGAGAACTGGCTGTTAAGATTGGCTTCCCTGTTTTAATTAAAGCAAGTAGCGGTGGTGGCGGACGAGGAATGCGTGTTGCTTACAATATTGATGAATTTAACAATTCTTATGAGACTGCAAAGAGTGAAGCAGTTAATGCTTTTGGGGATGGAACAATGTATTTAGAAAAATATATTATTAATCCTAAGCATATAGAGTTTCAAATATTAGCTGATAAGTATGGAAATACTGTTCATCTCGGCGAAAGAGATTGTTCTATCCAAAGAAGGAATCAAAAAGTTATTGAAGAAGCTCCTAGTTTAATTGACGATAAGTTAAGAAAGAAAATGGGTGAGGCTGCAATAATGGCAAGTAAAAGTGTTGGTTATGAGAATGCTGGTACTATTGAGTTTCTTTTAAAAGATGGTCTTTTTTACTTTATAGAGATGAATACTAGAATTCAGGTTGAGCACCCAGTAACTGAAATGGTAACTGGTATTGATATAATTAAAGAACAGATTAATATTGCAGCAGGCCTTGAACTAAGCTTCAAACAAGATGATGTAGTATTAAGTGGGCATAGTATTGAATGTAGAATTAATGCTGAAGATCCAAAATTTGATTTTAGACCAAGTCCAGGGAAAATAGGATTACTTCATGTTCCTAGTGGACATGGTGTTAGATTTGATAGTTTCATTTACACGGGATATCAAATCCCGCCTTTTTACGATTCAATGCTTGGAAAAGTAATTGTTCATGCTAAAACAAGAGAAGAAGCAATAATGAAAATGAGAGCTACTTTAGAAGAATTAGTAATTGACGGAGTTAAGACAAATCAAGACTTTTGTTATATGATTTTAAATAACTCTGATTACGTAAAAGGTTCATTTGATACGGGATTTATTTCTAAAACAATTGATACTTTGTTAGGATATGATCACTATGAATAATTTAGTTAAAACACTTGAAAATAGACGCAATTTAAAAAGCAAATTAAAAGTATCTCGTAGTAAAACAGTAATTGCATCATCCAAAATAGATGTACCAAAAGGGTTATATGAAAAATGTCCAAAATGTAAAGAGATAGTACATATGAAAAACACAATTGAAAATATGTTTGTCTGTAAAAACTGTGGAGAACATTTTAGAGTAAGATCAATTGATCGTTTAAAAATCACAGTGGATTCAGGTACTTTTGTAGAAAAGGGACATGGGTATATTACTCTTAACCCATTGTTCCAAGATGGATACGAAGAAAAGATCTTTGATTATAAAGAAAAAACTAAATTAGACGAAGCATATATATATGGATATGCTGAGATAAATGGTGCTCCAACAGTAATTGGAATAATGGACAGTTACTTCTTAATGGGAAGTATGGGAAGCGTTGTGGGAGAAAAAGTCACTAAAAGTTTTGAGTATGCAATGTATAAGAAATTGCCAGTTATTATATTTACTGCGAGTGGTGGAGCTAGAATGCAAGAAGGGATATTTAGTTTAATGCAAATGGCAAAAACGAGCCAAGCTGTATTAAAACATTCAAAGATGGGATTACTATATATTAGTGTAATAACTAATCCTACTACCGGAGGAGTTACTGCGAGTTTTGCATCTCTTGGTGATATTATTTTAGCTGAACCAAATGCCTTAATTGGATTTGCAGGACCAAGAGTGATTGAACAAACAATTAATCAAAAACTACCCGAAGGATTCCAAAGATCTGAGTTTATGGAGGAAAAAGGGTTTATTGATAAAGTAGTAGATCGACACGATTTAAAAGGTGTTTTATCAAAACTTCTATTTTTACATAGGAGGGTACAATAATGAATATATTAGATAAAGAACGAAAAGTTCGTGAGTTAGAAAGTAAAATTGATGATCTTGGCAATAAAGAAATGTCAGATAGATTAAAACTAGAGATTGAAAATTACAAACAAACTACAATGACAAACCTTACTCCTTGGGACAGAGTTTTACTTGCGAGACATCAGTATAGACCAACTGCAAAAGACTATATTGAATATATTTGCGATGATTTTATTGAATTAAAAGGTGATAGATTATTTCGTGATGATAAATCTATAATTGGTGGTATTGGGACGATTAATGGGAATGTTGTTACAATAATTGCCCAACAAAAAGGGAAAAGTTTAGACGAAAATCTTAAGCGTAATTTTGCTATGCCTCATCCTGAGGGATATAGAAAAGCTTTAAGATTGATGAAACAAGCAGATAAATTTAGAAGACCTATTATTACATTAATAGATACACCGGGTGCTTATCCTGGATTAGAAGCTGAAGAAAGAGGACAAGGAGAAGCTATTGCTAGAAATCTTCTTGAGATGAGTAATTTAACCGTTCCAACAATTGCCGTTATTATTGGCGAAGGAGGAAGTGGGGGAGCCTTAGCCCTAGGAGTAACAAATACAGTTGTTATGTTAGAGAATGCTATTTACTCAATATTAAGTCCTGAAGGATATGCAACTATCCTTTGGAAAGATGCATCTCTTGCAAGTGAAGCCGCTGAGGTTATGAAACTAACAAGCTATGATTTAGAAGAGTTTGGAATTATTGATCGAATTGTCAAGGAACCTCTTGGAGGAGCACACTTTGACAGAACTTTGACTTTCCAAAATACCAAGAAAGCTATTTTAGAAGAATTATATAAACTTAGAAAATTAACAGGAGAAGAGTTAAGGGATACTAGAATGAAGAAATACAGAAACTTTGGTTTCTTCCAACGATTTAACTACGATAACCTTTAGGAGAGTGAAAAAGTGATTTATACAAAAATACTTGGAACAGGAAGTTATGTTCCAGAAAAAATGATGACAAATGATGATTTGAAACAATTTGTAGATACAAGTGATGAATGGATTCATTCGAGAACAGGTATTAGAGAAAGACATATTGTTACAGATCAAGGAACAATAGATTTAGCTGAAATGGCATCAATAAGAGCTATTGAAGATGCTAAAATTGATCCTTTAGATATTGATTTAGTAATAGTAGCAACAGTTACCCCTGATAATCATTTTCCGGGAATTGCTCAATTACTTCAAGCAAGACTTAACTTGAATGAAGTTATGGCATTTGATGTAAATGCTGCATGTAGTGGATTTCTATATTGTTTAAATATAGCAGATAAAATGATTAAGAGTGGGGCTTATAATAATGCTCTTATTGTTGGAGCTGAAACATTAACAAGACTTACTGATTGGCGCGATAGAAACACATGTGTTTTATTTGGAGATGCAGCTGGCGCTATGATTATTTCGAAAAGTGAGTATAATGGAATTAAAGATGTAATTTGTGGTTCTAGAGGAGACACAAATGATTTATTAATATGTAAGAATGTAGATATCAAAGACCCTACAACAAATGTTGTAAGCAAGCAAGACCATATTCATATGAAAGGTAGTGGAGTATTCAAATTCGCTACAAGAATATTACCTAATACAGTAAATGAGTTATTGGAAAGAAATGATTTAGTATTGGATGATTTAGATTCAATAGTAGCTCATCAAGCAAATGAGAGAATTATTACTAAAGCAGCAAAAGATTTAAAGTTTCCAATGGATAAAATGTTTTTAAACATAAGTAAATATGGAAATACATCTGCAGCAAGTGTTCCACTTGCAATAGATGAAGCATTAAAAACTAAATTTTTGAAAAAAGGGGATAAGTTTATTACAGTAGCCTTTGGTGGAGGATTAACTTGGGGCGGAGCACTTATCGAACTTTAGGAGGACAACATGAAAGATATAAGAGACTTATTAAATATTGAGTATCCAATAATACAAGGTGGAATGGCTAATATTGCCACACATCAGCTTGCGGCTGCAACAAGTAATGCAGGCGGACTTGGACTTGTAGGATCAGGAGGATGGGATGTTGACAGAGTACGTGATGAAATTAGGAAAACAAAAGCATTAACTACAAAACCTTTTGGAGTTAATATTATGTTAATGAGCCCACATGCAGAAGCAATAAGTGAAATGATTATTGAAGAAGGAGTACAAGTTGTTACTACGGGAGCCGGTAATCCTGGTATTTATATGAAAAAATGGAAAGAAGCAGGAATAATAGTAATTCCTGTAGTTCCTAGTGTTGCTTTTGCTAAGAGACTTGCAAGAAGTGGTGCTGATGCTTTGGTTGTTGAAGGCACTGAAGCTGGAGGACACATTGGACAAACTACTACATTTACATTGGTTCCACAAGTTTGCGATGCAGTTGACATACCAGTAATTGCTGCAGGTGGTATTGCAGATCATAGAGGTCTTGATGCTGCTTTTGCACTTGGTGCAAAAGGTGTACAAATTGGAACTGTGCTACTAGCAAGTAAAGAGTGCCCAATCCATGTAAATTATAAGAATAGAGTTGTAAAAGCTAAAGATACAGATACTGTTGTAACTGGTAGAAATACTGGTGCACCGGTTAGAGTTATTAAAAATAAAATGTCAAAAAAATATATAGAGATGACAAAATTTGGTGAAATAAAATTAGAGGAACTAGAAATGCTTACGCTTGGTTCTTTAAGAAAAGCTGTGTTTGAAGGAGATATGGATAACGGAAGTATAATGGCTGGACAAAGCTCAGGACTTGTAAAAGAAATTAGAAGTGTCAAGGAAATCCTAGATGATATATTTTTAAATAGCCTTGTATATAAAGGAATACTTTAATGAAAAAAGTATTTATGTTTTCAGGTCAAGGATCACAGTATGTTGGAATGGGAAAAGAGTTATACGATAATTATGAAGAAGTAAGAAAAATCTTTGATTTTTCTGATTCTATTTTAGGGTATAGTATAAAAGATATTATGTTTAATAATGAAGAAAAATTAAATAATACTTTGTATACTCAAGTAGCGATGTTTACATTGTATGCAGCAATCTTAGAAGTATTAAAGATAAGTGGCATTCAAGCTGATTATAATATCGGATTATCGCTTGGAGAATATGGAGCATTATTAAACACAGAAGTATATGATTTTGAAACTGGGTTAAAGATTCTCCAAAAAAGAGGACAATTTATGTCTGAATCTTCAATCAAAGTTGAAGGAAAAATGAGTGCTATATTAGGACTGGAAACTAGTGTACTTGAAGAACTAGTAAACGCATCAAAAGAGTATGTTAAAATAGCTAATTACAACACTTATGGGCAATTAGTGATTTCAGGGGTTGAATCAGCGGTTTTAAATATTAATGAACAAGCTTTAAAAGCAGGAGCTAAAAGAGCGATTTTATTGAATACTAGTGGTCCATTTCATACAGACTTAATGGTTGATGCTAGTGTAAAATTTAGCGAGTATTTAGAGGGCATTAATTTGTTAGAACCAAAAGGCGATATATTACTTAATGTGTCAGGTGACTTTTATAAGGAAAACATAAAATACAGCATGGTAGATCAAATAACAAGTAGTGTTCGATTTTATCAAATGGTTGAGAAACTAATTGAAAGAGGAGCAACTACATTTATAGAGATTGGACCTAAGAAAACTTTATGTAGTTTTGTGAAAAAGATAGATAGAAAACTAGACATTTATAACGTTGAAGATATAAAAACATTGAAAAAATTACTAGAATTTTTAAAGGAGGAATAATTATGGGATCGTTTAAAGATCAAACAGTTATTGTAACAGGTGGGAATGCGGGAATTGGTAAAGAAATTTGTTTACAATTTGCATCTGAAAATGCGAATGTTGTAGCAAATTACTTATTTGAAGAAGAATCAGCATTTGATTTAGTAGCAC
>Ga0307991_1000206_pt1 | contig 44319 bp, 41 predicted proteins | sample EllFjometagen131_FD_203146 | JGI IMG/M metagenome (GOLD analysis project Ga0307991, IMG submission 203146) | Marine microbial communities from Ellis Fjord, Antarctic Ocean - #131 | ecosystem: Environmental > Aquatic > Marine > Unclassified | place: Southern Ocean | collected 2014-10-08 | reverse complement strand
GCAAACTCTTGATTTTCTGAAACAATACCATCTACAGCTCCTTCTGGATAAGCAATCCAAACATCCAAATCAGCAATTCCTCTATCTAAAACTGTTATTGTATCTCCTTTTTCTGCATGCAAGGCAGTTAATTCAAAATTATTTTCTCCTATTCCTGTTAGTGTAGCATCCACTATCATATTACCAACAGTTGCTTGAGGTGATAAATTATAAGATCGAGTTATATATCCTACTCCTGTTATAATTTTTGATTCTCCTGAATTTGTATCTATCCATTCATCTGAAACATCAGTCCCATCCATTTTTTTTATTATTGGAGTAATATCATTTATTAACACCTCTGCATTATTAAATGTTGATATAGTATACCTTATCTTTATTTCTTGTTCTCCTGGTGTTACTTCCGTTTGTAATACAGTTACTTCGTCAATGTTAATATCCATTTTATTATTTGCATATATTTGAAATTTTCTACTTTTACTTTCTGTTTCTTTTTCTTCACTTGGAATTTCTATTTTTGCAATCGCATAAAAAAGTTTATCTAAGGAATTTCCATCCACAGTCCCCGTCTGAATTGTATATATTTTTTCAATTTCTATAGTTTCTCCTGCTGCTATTTTTTCCATTCCTACTACTTCTCCTGATTGAAAACTACTATTTTCATTTATTGATTCACTATAAATAGTAGTTGTATTGAAAACAATAGAAGGAATTACAGATAAATCCTCTTCTCCTATATTAGTTACTCCTATTTTTAATGTTATTTCGTCTCCTTCATTTAAACTATTTTTATCAGTATAAATATAGTCTAAACTTATATTATCTGATATTTTTGTATTATCCTCTTGTTTCACAGTAAAAGAAAAAATATTTGAAGGACTTATTTTTTCTGTTTTTTTATTTCTAGCCCAAACTTGAAATGTATAATTCACTCCATTTTCTAACCCATAAAATTTCTTATTTATTTGATCTACAAATTTATAAACATTAGACAATCCATCTATTTCTAAGGTTTCAATTCCCACCAATTCATATGTATATTCAAAATCCGAAGCACTATATCCATCTTGACTTGCTTTATATTGAAACTCAACTACTGTTTCTGCTCCATTTTCTAATGGTTTACTTGTTATTTCTAAATATATATTACTATCAATCACTTCTCCCTTTACTTCATAGGGTCCCTTTTTTTGAATGTTATCTCCTTCTACTTGATTTTCTGTAGAGTTTTTATTTTCTTCATCTATAATTCCACCTTTTTCTGTTATACATCCTAGCATTATTATCATCATCATCATTATTATTATCTTTTTTGTCATTATTTCCACCTCACACTAATATTTTTTTAATTATATTCTTTCATTAATGTTTATCGGAAATTTTATGTTTTTCTTTATGTTTTATGGTGTTTTATCTGCATATAATTAATCATTTGTTATTATATCTTCTTACTTTATTCTCTTTTGATTTTATTCGTACATTTATTTCAAATTATTATTTATTCTTTCAACTATCCCAAATATAATTCCCTCGATATCGTATCTATTCTGAGTTTCCTTAAAAAGAGAAGTTGCAATATCATCAAATTCTCCTATTTCTTCTATATTTACATTAATCCCTATTCCAATATATAAATAATCATCTATTTTTTCTACCAAAATACCTGCTAACTTTTTACCATTTACATATATATCATTTGGATACTTTATTTTATAATCTAATTTAACCACTTTTTTGAGTATTGATATAATAATATTAGCTATATTTATAGTCAAATCTTTATATTTATCCATATCCTCATTTTTTTCTAATTCTATTGCCAAAGTAAACCAAGCTCCACCTTCTCCAGAATACCATTTCCTATTCCATTGACCTCTTCCTTTTGTTTGCTTTTTTGATATCACTAAATCCATACTCTTTTTATCTTTTTTGTCCTTCAAAAAATCACTTGTTGAATCTATTTCATCAAATCTAAATATTCTCACTTTTCCTCCTAAAACAAAAATACAAGCAAAAAATATTTTCAACTTGTATTTTTATCAATTATTATTTATTCTGAATATTGTTTTGCACTAATACCAACTAACATCCAAAAAATAGGTGCTACAGATACAACACTATCATTAGCCAATCCGGCTATTAAATATCCTATGACTGCCAAAAAAGCACTTACTTTTATTATATCCTCATATTCGTATTCTTTTTTGAAAGAATACTTTCTAATATTATCAATTATTACTTTTATAAATATAATTAACAACGAAATCAAAGATAATATACCCGTATTTATAGCTATTTGTAAATATAAATTATGCGGTTTATCCACTATTTTTCCAACCGTTCCAAATGTTATCAATTTTCCAAAATAATCATTTTGAGGAAAAACGATTGCATATGTATCTGGTCCATATCCCCATATCAATGTGTTTTTTAACATAGGTATTGATCTAGACCAAATATAAAAACGATGTGAAAAAACTTTTTCTTTTCCTTTTAAAGCTTTTAAATATGGTATATCTTTAATTTCTTTTAATTTCCCTCTGGAATTAAAAGTTTGTATTTTTCCATCAGTTCCAAAATATAAATTCAAAATTATCCCCTTATATTTCAATCTGAAAATATTAGTTTGCAAATTTTCTAAAGAATAATCAATATATTTTTTATCTGTAAAAGTTATTAATTTATCCGATTTTTTTATTTCTACTTTTTTATTATTTCTATCTAAAAAATTAACACTTCCATTTTTCATCTCTATATTTAATTCAGTATTATTTTCGTCAATTACAGTTAATTTATTCCTTTCTTTATTTATATATATATCCCTTAATGTACTTATTTCTTCATTTTCTTCTACTGCATTCTTAGCTTCATAAAACAAACTATAAAATTCTCTTCCCAAAGCTCCTTCAGAACTAATTGCTAACATTATAAAAACTAATCCATATCCTATTATTTGAATTAATATATACTTCCAATTTTTTATTATTGGATTTATTAATAAAATAATCATAATTACTATTGATACTCCTGCACCTACATATCCAGCTCTTGAAGCTGAGGCAAGCCATGCTCCAAAAAAGACTAAATTTATTAGCCCTAAACCTATTTTCCAATTTCTACCTTTTTTGAGAATAAACATAGCTAAAGTCATAGGAAATAGCATCGCAGTATAACTTCCAACATAATTTGGATTATACAATGTACTATATGATATATTCTTCCCAAATCTAAATTCTAAAGAATCAGCTAAATGATGTAAACTTGATGGTAAAATTAATCTTTTTCCAAACATAGTTTGAAAAAAATCATGCCCTGTAAATTGTGCTATCCCAATTATAGATATAATTATTCCAGAAAAAAATACCCCCCCAAATAAAATATTTGTCAACAACTTATTTTTAGGTAAATTCATTGCAATAATTATTATAAACATATATCCTATCAAAACTAGCACACCTTCATATCTATCTACAAATCCATATAATGAAACTTGCTTATATTTTGAAGCTAATGTTGATAAAATTACACATCCCAAATACCCCATAATTGGATAATAATAAAAACTTTTTTGTAATGTTTTTTTTCTCAATACAAATAATATAAAACTAATTCCTACTAAAATTTGTAACCATACTGATTTGTAATAAGAAAAAAAATCCCAATTTTGTTTTTCACCTGTCCAATAATCTAATCTTGCTCCAGTTAGTGGAACTTTTTTTAAGTATACTATTAAAGGAATTATTGCAATTAATATAATTAATGGTAAAAAGTATATTATTTCTAATTTTTTCTCTATATTTTCATTTTTTTTTATATTTTTATCTATCTTTTTCATTTAATTCTCCTTTTCATTTTTATATTTTATATACTTTGAGAAACTATATTTATCAATTGTAATTCCTCAACTACCTTAGTTATCTTCACAACTCTCCATTTTAGCATTGAATATCCCTGCATTAAAGTGCTAATGACCTTCCTTTATATTCTTACTTTAAGTTCTCTTTTAGGAAAATCGATAAATAAAATTAATAAAATAGGGCAATCTTAAAATTGCCCTCACTTTTTTGACTATTATATCATAATAACTTATTTTTAATTCAAATAGAAAAACCACATATATGCAGTACTTACTACTATTGTTTCAAATGTTATCAATACACCATATTTTAAAAATTGTACAAAAGAAATAGGATGTCCACTCTTTTCTGCTACTGATGCTGCCACAACATTAGCAGAAGCTCCTACTAAACTTCCGTTTCCACCAAAACAAGCTCCTAATGATAATGACCACCAAAGTGCATATTTTATTGTATTAAGTGCCATCTCTGGATGTATTTTTGCTAAATTTGGTATCATTTCATCTTTTATCATAGGTATTAATGTCGCTGTATATGGAATATTATCTATCACAGCAGATGCTATAGCTGATAACCACAATATAAGTATTGATGTAGCTTTCACACTTCCTCCTGTTAATGTTAGTGCTTTATCTGCTAATATCTTTATTGCTCCTACTTCTACAACACCTTGTACCATCATAAATAATCCCATAAAGAAAAATAATGTTTTCCATTCTATTGTTTTAAAAATTTCTTCTGGATCTTTTTTGACAATAATAATTAATATTACTGCTCCTCCAAAAGCTATAATTGCTGGACCAATTCCTGTTATTGAATGTGTTAAAAAACCTATAATAATACAAGCCATTATAATTGAAGATTTTATTAAAACTTTTTTATCCGTCAAAGCTCTATCTGGATCCAATTCCATTATTTTTGCTCTTAATTCTCTTGATACGCTCATCTTTTTTCCAAACATAAACCAAAAAGTTATTCCCAAAACTATTACGTTTACAACTACTAAGGGGCCTAGGTTTACAAGAAATTCATTAAACCCTATGTCTGCTGCTGTTCCAATTAATATATTGGGAGGATCTCCTATCAACGTTGCTGTTCCACCTATATTTGAAGCCATTGTCTCTGCTATCAAAAAAGGTATTGGATTTATTTTTAATTGATCTGCCAAAACAACCGAAACTGGAGCTATTAATAATATTGTTGTTACATTGTCCAAAAAAGCTGAAAATATTGCCGTTATAATTACTAATAATATTAATAATGGAAAAGGTGCACCCTTTACCAGTTGAGCTAACTTAATAGCTACCCATTGAAAAATTCCCGTTTCTGACATTATATGAACTACTATCATCATTCCTATTAATAAAAATATTACTTCCAATTCTATTGCATGAAATGCTTGCTCATCATTTAATACACCAAAAAAAACCATCAACACTCCACCTATTAATGCTGAATATGCGTGTGGAATTTTTTCCGTAATAATTAAAACATATGTTAATATAAATATTGCTACACCTATTACCAAACTTGACATTTTTTCCTCCTAAATATGTAATACTTTTTTAATTATATCGCTTCGTGCTATCATTCCATAATATTTGCCGTCTTCTACTACATATAATCTTGTATTTCCTTTTGTTACCATTAAAAAACTTACTTCCATTATCGAGGCTTTTTTGTCTATAATAAGTGGTTTTTTTCTATATAATTCTTCTACTTTTTCACTATGTTCATTTTTGAAATATTCTTCAAAAGGCTCTCCTACTGTCATAAAACTTAAATTATCCATAATTGATGTATACTTTGGCATCCCAAATTGTATTAATTCTCTTTCTGTTATTTCTCCTTTAAATTTTCCAAATTCATCTACAACTGGCAATCCAGTTATATTTTCTATAGTTAACCTTTTAGCCACTTCTTCTAAATCATCCGAAAGTTTTACTGGTTTTATATCTTCGTTCATTATATCTTTTGCAGTTATTCTTTCACTTACTTCTATTTTGGATTTTTTAATCATTGACAAAATTTTCTCACTATTTTTCTCTTTAATTATTTTCTCAATCATTTCATCTATCCTTGAAAGTTTTACAATAGCAGACATTGTTTTCAAAATCAATTTATTTTTTGTTTGACCCGCAATAATTAGAAACAATATTTTTAAATCATCACATTCATTTGTAACTAACTTACATTTTATTGATTTCTTTAAAATTCCTATTCCAAGTACCATATCATCTAATCCTACTAATCTTGCATGCGGTATAGCTATTCCACTTCCCATAGCTGTTGTGATTTCATTTTCTCTTTTTAATAATCCTTCCTTTGCCGTTTCTTTAATTTCAGCAATATGTTCATCACTAATTGCCATTCTTCCTATCATCACTTCAATCGCTTCTTCTTTCGTTTTGGCTTCAATATCTGTAAATATTAAACTTGAATCTAAATAACTCGATAATTTCATTTTTTCCTCCTTTTTAAAATTTATTTCAACATAAATTTATATCCATAACCTGAAACACTTTTTATATGTTTCCTAATAATTACCATTTTCTTTTTTAATTTTGATAAATATATATCAACATGTCGATCTTCTGGAAAATATTCTTTTTGCCATATTTTATTTGTTATTTCTTCTCTAGTTATTAATCTATTGTCATTTTTCAATATAAATAAACACAATTCATATTCTAATTTTGTGAATTCAATTTCTTTTCCATTTTCATATATTTTTTTTTGCTGTTCATCTATCATTACTCCATATACTTTTTTGACCTTATCCGGAACTTTTGATAGCCTTGAAGTAATATTATTAATCCTTAATCTCAATTCTTCTATATTAAATGGTTTCTTTATATAGTCATCTGCTCCCAATTTTAAAGCTTTATTTACCATATCTTGTCCTGTTTCTGATGTAAGCATAATTATTATTGGATTTTCGTATTTTATTTTTTCTTTTTTGACTATATCACATAACATTAAACCATTTACATCTGGTAAGTTTATATCCAAGATTATTAAATCAAAGTTTTCTTGTTCTATCTTTTCTAAAAAACTATGCCCATTATCCGTTCCAGTTACTCTAAATCCTTCTTTTTCTAGTAGTATTGTTAATAGTTGCCTTAAATTGTCTTGATCTTCTACTATAATAGCTTTCATTTTTTTCACCTCTTTTTTCACTTTAATTTTCTTTTGTTTTACTCATCGTCATATCTATACTTATGCCCAATATTGCTCCTATTAAAGTAACCTCCAAATTTCCTTCTGCTCCTCCATAAGAATAATTATCATCCGCTTCTTTTGAACTTTTCACTTTATATTTATCATAATCCAATCCAACCATTAATGTTCCACTTGTATCTGTACTTCCCTCTGCTATTAAAGTTGTTCCTGTTGAATCATATATTTGAATTGTAGCATTATTTATTGGTCCTCCGCTTGTACTTACCGTATTTATTGTTACATCTGCAGAACAACCCATAAAAAATGCAATCAATATTAATAAAAAAAAGATTTTTTTCATTTATATTCCTCCTAATTCACTCTAGGTATTAATATCAATCCGTATAATGGACCCAAATGAGCTCCTAATACTCCACCCATATTCGTAATGTCTTTTGTTATTACTCTATCATATTTTTTACATATATTTTGTAATTTCAAAGAAAGATCATACTCTTCTTTTGTTCCAGACCACACATTATATGCAATTAATGAACCTTTTTTGAGTTCATCTTTTAATATTTTTTCAAAATAAATTAACGAACCTTTATCTCCTAACGCCTTTTTTTCACTATGTACTCCGCCATCCACCATTTTTAATACTGGCTTTATCTTTAACATTCCACCTATCAGAGAACTCGCCTTACCTATTCTTCCTCCTTTTTCTAAATATGTTAAATCTCTTACAGAAAAAAACACTTGTACTTTATCTTTCATTAAGTTTACCCAATCAACAATCTCATCAAAACTTTCTTTTTCCTTTGCTTTTTTGGCTGCTTCTAATACTAAATGCCCTAATCCCATACTTGCACTTTTTGTATCAATAATTTCAATTTCTACATCTTCTCCCATCATATTTTTAGCTGCTATTGCAGCCTGATTTATTCCACTCAATGTACCTGATAAATGTATTGAAATTATTTTTTTGTGTCCCTTATTTAATAATCTTTTGTATATTTCATAAAATTCTCCTGGAGAAGGTTGAGAAGTTTTCATTATTTTGTCACTATTTAAAATATATTTCCACATATCTTGTTTTGATATTTCTTCTCCTTCTTTTTTGTATTCTTCATTTATATTTAATTTAAATGGAAGTATTGAAATTGGTAATCCTTTTATATCCATCAATTCTAATTCCGAAGCAGTATCCGTTACTATCGCTACTTCTTCAACATCTTCATCTCTTTTTCCTAAATATATATAATAATCATAATTTTTTTGATTTCCTTTTTTGATTTCTAGCTTTGTTTCTTTTTTATATTTTTTTATTACTTCATCTGTTTCTTTTGTTGCTGTTTCTCCTTTTATAACTGTTATTTGCATTACTTTCTTATTTATTTTTTCGTTAAATATCTCCATAATTAAATTCTCAATACTCTTATTTGCTTTTTCTATCTTTCCATCAATTATTCCTAAATAATCTCCTTTTTTGATTACAACTTTATTTACTTTTGTATCTCTTACGGCTTTTGTTATTTCTATCGATATGTTTCTACTTAAGCTTTTCATAATTTCTTCTAATGATTCATTTTTATATTTTAAAACTTGATATCCTTCTAACATTGATTTTGTTTCAATTACTAATACTTCTTTTTCTGATTTTTCTGCAGCCATTTTTGCTGCAAATATGATATTTCCATTATTTGGCATAAAATATACTCTTTTAGCTGTTACTTTTTTGATAGCATTCTCTATTTCTTTGACACTTGGATTTTGAGTTTGTCCTCCTAATAATACCGCGCTTGCTCCTGCTTTTAAAAACATTTCTCCAATTTTTCTGTTATCTGCCACTAATACAAATGCTAAATTAGGATTTTGATTTTCATTAACTAAAATAGTTTCCATTTTTTCTAATTCAGCTAACAAATGTCTATGTTCTTCTGCCATATTATCTATTTTTATTTTATTTAATTCCCCTTTATCTAAAGCTAATTCTAATACTAATCCTGGATTATTAGTATGAATATGTACTTTTGTTACTTTTTTAGATTGCACTGTTACCATCGAATCTCCCAATGCCTGTAACTGTTCTCTAAAATGTTCTAAATCAAAATCAATATTTTTTATTATAAATTCTGTACAATAACTAAATTTTATATCTTCAATTTTACTTATCTTCCCCAAAAAGAAGTCATCTTCTCTCTGCAATACAGTTTCTTCTATTTCTTGTGCTATTTCTCCATCTCGTATTAATTTTTCAAATCCTTCTAATAAAAAATAAAAACCTTTTGCTCCTGCATCAACTACTCCAGCTTCTTTTAATTTTGGTAAAGTTTCTTGAGTTTTCTCTACTTCTATTTCCGCTATTTTTCTTATATGTTCCACAAATTTTACTAATTCATCATTTTTCTCTGCAAAAATAGCTGCTTCTTCTGCTACTCGTCTAACTACAGTCAATATAGTTCCCTCTACTGGATTACTAACTGCTGCATACGCTCTTTTTTGAGCTTTGTCCAATCCAATTGCTAGATCTTTTACATAAACTTTTTCTTTATCCATAAGTCCATCTAAAAAACCACTTATTATTTGAGATAAAATTGTTCCCGAATTACCTCTAGCACTTAATAATATCGTTTCTGAAACCAATTCGACTATTTCATTAATATTTACATCTTTCCCCAACTTTTTTAATTCTTTTTCTGTTTCTTTTAAAGTCATTGACATATTTGTCCCAGTATCTCCATCTGGTACTGGATATACATTCAATTCATTTAATAATTCTGTATGTTTTAATAACCATCTACTTCCTGCTATCAACATATTTTTCAATCTTTTTGCATCTATATAATACATAATATTCTCCTTCTTAAAAATTATATTTCGAAATAATTTTTCCCCATAATTTTTGTACTCTCAAAATATATTCTACAAATTCTCTAACAGCTCCTTCTCCACCTTTTGATGTAGATATAAAATCTGCTATTTTTTTTACCTCCTGTACTCCATCATATGGTGTTCCTTTTAATTCTGCCTTCATTAAACCTGGCAAATCATTTATATCATCACCTATATACGCAATATTTTCTTTTTTGAGATTATATTTCAATTTTATTTCTTCTATTTTTTCTGCTTTATTTTCTATTCCTTGATAAATATCCGTTATCCCTAATTCTTCTGCTCTTTTTTCTACTACTTTTGAATTTCTTCCAGTTATTATTGCAAAATTTATTCCTAATTTTTTAGCACTTACTATTGCAAATCCATCTTTTACGTTAAAACTTTTACTTTCTATTCCATTATTATCTATATTAATGCTTCCATCTGTTAATGTTCCATCCACATCTAAAATAATCATTTTTATTTTTTTTGCTTTTTCTTCCATTTTCTCTCCTTTTTCTTAACTTATATATGGTTATACTTCGTAAATTATCCTTTGAAAATATAGCATTGAACAACCCTACTGGACGAACACACCTGCTTTTTGCATTACAACCTTATCTTTTATATAAATTTTATTTTCTCCATACATTTTTTCCTCAAAAAGTAGGTGGTGTAACCACCCAAATAGCTTTGGCTATTTTATCAGAATTATTTACAAATTTATGTTTTTGCGTTGATTTAAAGTAAACACTATCTCCAGCTTCCAATCTATATTGTTCCATTTCTAAATAAATATCTAATTCTCCCTCGATAATAAAGACAAATTCTTCTCCTGGATGATGATAAAAATCTTTTCCACTTTCTCCTCCAGGTTTTACTTCATAATATATTGGCTCCATATTTTTAGCTACATCTGGATTCGTCAATAATGATATATCCGTTTTAGATCCTAGACTTTCCATTCTATTTCTATCTTTTGCTCTAGTTATCACAGTATCCTTTTTTGATTCTTCATCTATTAAGAAACTAACTTTCACTTCCAATTCATTTGCTATTTTTTTTAAATTTTCTATTGAAGGTGAAGCTTTCCCCTGCTCTATTTGAGATAAGAAACTAGCTGACAAATTAACTTTTTCTGCCAACGCTCTTAATGACATTTTCTTTTTATTTCTAACTTTTTTGATTTTTTCTCCAAAATTCATAATATTTTCTCCTGCCTTAATTTAATTTTTTCCTTAATGAATTCAATGCAGTTAATACTGCTTTTGCTCTAATTCTATTTCTATCTCCTCTAAATAAATAAGTTTTCACTTTTTTGATTTCATTTATTTTTATTCCTATTATTACCGTTCCTACAGGTTTATCTTCTGTTCCTCCTGTAGGTCCTGCTATTCCAGAAATCGCTATTCCTGTATCCGTTTTCAATCCTTCTAACATTTCAAATACAGTTTCTTTACTTACGGCTCCATATTTTTCTATTATTTCTTTTTTTACTCCTAATCTTTCAATTTTAGATTCATTACTATATGTTATTAGCCCTTCTTTGTAATATTCTGAAATTCCTGCTAAGGATACAATTTTAGAAGCTAATAACCCACCTGTACATGATTCCGCAGTAGAAATATTATATTTCTTTTCTTTTAATTTATCAAATAATAATTGTTCTATTCTTTCCTCATCTTCTCCAAAAATATACTCTCCAACTTCAGCATATATTTTATCTTTCAATTCATCTATAATCGCTTTATATTTTTCATTCCCTATAAATCTTATTATAATCCCATAATCTTTTACCAAAAATTCTATATCAAAATCTCTTTTTTGATTTACAATATTCAAGATTCTTTTTTCTAATTCTGATTCTGCTAATCCCCAAACTAATAAATCCTTTATATAAAATTTTTCATTGTACCCTTTTCGAATTAAATATTCACTCAAAAATTTAGGAAAAGTTTCATATACCTCATCAGGAACTCCTGGAAAAACTGCAATATCATCTATCAAAAAAGCTGGTGCTGATCCAGCTTTATTATCTATTATTTTTGATCCTTTCGGAAACATTGCTTGTCTAATATTTCTTTCTGGCAAATTTAAATTTGCTTTTTGAAATTTTTCTTTGATTTTTTCATATTCTCTTTCATTTAATATTAATTCTTTATTTAAATATTTTGCAATTGCATCTCTAGTTATATCGTCTATTGTCGGTCCTAATCCCCCTGAAATAATTATGAAATCACTATTTTCTCTTGCATATTTTAATGCTAATACAATTTCATCAATATCATCCCCTACTACACTTTTACCTATTATCTTTATTCCAGATTCATTTAATTTTTCAGCCATATAACTACTATTCGTATCTATCATCATTCCATTTAATAATTCAGTTCCTACCAAAATAATATGACATCTCAATTAAATCACTCTCCTAATATATCTTTCACTTTATTTAATAAACTTTTTGGACTAAATGGTTTCGTTATATATTCATCTACTCCAGCTTTTTCACCTTCTACCAAATCACTTTCTTGTCCTTTTGCTGTTAATATCAAAAAAGGTATTTCTTTTAGTGTATCATCCTTTTTGGCTTCTTCACAAAATTCAAATCCTGACATTTTTGGCATCATTACATCTGACAATATTAAATCTGGTTTTTCTGCTTTTGCTAACTCCAAAGCTTCTTCTCCGTTTTTAGCAGTCACTACTTCATAACCACCTCTTTTTTGTAAATTAAATTTTACTATTTGCAATATATGTATTTCATCATCTGCTACTAATATTTTTTTTGTCATCATTCCCCCTTGTTTCACAAATTTAAAGTATAATTTTTTATAATTGAACATAACAATTTAATTTGACTCTATAACATTAATATAAATCTCTCCGATTTTCTTTTGATTTTTTCTTTTTATTGTACATTTATTTTAAATCGTAGTATTTTCTTAGTGAAGTCTCCGATTAAGAAAAACAGACTGTTTGAACGTTAGTGAGTTTCTGTTTTTTCAGGAGGCTAACTTAGAAAATCAAAATTTAAAATAATAGTACTTGATTTTTTTGTTTCTTTTTTTATCAAGAAAAAAAGAAAGGTATTTTAATATTGTAAAATTTGTATTTAACGCGAAACTACAATTAACTAACTGATATTTCAAATTTATAAATCAAAACAATAATTTAATCTTGCGTTGGCAATGTGAAGAAAAATTCTGATCCTTCCCCAATCGTTGACTCTACCCAAATTTCACCACCATAGTATTCAACTATATTTTTACATATTGGAAGTCCTAAACCTGTTCCACCTTCTTGTCTTGTCAAAATATTTTCTGCTTGTTTAAATTTTTCAAATACTATTTCTAAATTTTCTTTCTCTATTCCAACTCCATTATCTTTTATAGAAATTTTAACAAAATTTTTATTTTCTTTTTTAGCTTTTATTATTACTTCCCCTGATTCTTCTGTAAATTTTATAGCATTATTAATTAAATTTGCCAAAACTTGTATTGTTCTATCTTTATCAATTAAAACAACTGGTAAATTCTCTTCACATTCTATCTTCATCTTTATATTTTTATTATCTGCATGGCCCTTCATATTTCTCTCTGCTATTTTTATTAATTTTTCTATTTCTACCTCTTTTATTACAAAATTCATCTTACCTGCTTCTATTTTAGATAAATCTAAAACATCATTAATTAATCTTCCCAATCTATCACTTTCTTCATTTATTATATTCAAAAACTCTAATTCTTCTTCCTCTTTTCCACTATCTTCCGCCATAAATATTAGTGTTTCTGTATATGCTTTTATTGAAGTTAAAGGTGTTCTCAATTCATGAGAGACCATTGATAAAAATTCATCTTTTAATTTATCTATCCTTCTTAATTCTTGTAATTCTTTACTTTCTCTTAAATCTCTAAATACATATATCATTCCTTGTATTTTTTCATCATTCTTTAACAATTGAGTTGTTATACCTAATGGCAAATACGTCCCATCTTTTAATTTATACTCAATTTCTTCTTCCTTTATTATTTTTCCTTTTAATGCTATTAAATGTAGTTTAAATAGTTTTTTTATAAATTCTTCATCTAATTTTAAACTATCAATTTTTTTGTGTATAAAATTTTCTGTTTGCATTTCTAACAATTTCTCTGCTTTTTTGTTTATAACTCTTATTATATTTTCTTTATCTAATACGACTATCCCACTCGTCATACTTTTTATTATATTATTCATATAATTTTTTAATTCTTGTTGTTTTTTATTTCTTTTTTGTAAATTATTATATAAATTTATATTTTCAAAATTAATTGATAATTGATTTGATATTATACTCAAAGTTCTTAATACATTTTGATTAAAATAATTTTCATCTTCTTTTGTATGAAAAATAATTACTCCTAATAATTCATCTTTATACATTAAAGGAATTATTATCGTTGTCTTTATTTCTAATACACTTTCTCTATTTATAAATGGTTTTCCTGTTTTAACAGCCCATTCTATTAAACCATCTGTCATCATCTTATTTAACATTTTTTTTAATTCTTTATTATAATTATGTTCTCTTTTAACTACATACATATCATTTTTTTTATGAAATGTCAAAACACATATTGCCTCATAATTTACTATTTTTTTTAATATTTTAAATGCAACATCTATAACTTTCTCTTCATCAAAAGTAGATGTCATATCTTCTGTTATATCATAAAAAATTGAAATGATTTCGTCATATGATTTTTTTAAATCTGATGCTAAATCCATAATGCCCCCATTCTTTTGATACCTATAAAAAATATATACTCATAAATGATATTTCACTTTTATAAAATTTTCATAAAACAACATCTTTCTTTTTTTATATTACACAATTTATATTTATCATAAAACTAGAATTATAAATTAATCAAATAAATTGTGTTGTTAAAATCAATATCCATAATATTACATTTGAAACTAATCCTGCAGCAACATCATCTATTACTACTCCCACTCCACCCTTTATATCTTGTAATTTTTTAATTGGATATATCTTTGTAATATCAAAAAATCTAAATAATAGAAATCCTATTATTAATGTTTTAATACTGATTGGAATTAAAAACATTGTTACAATATAACCTATTACTTCATCTATTACTATATTTTGTGCATCTTTTTCACCATATATTTTTTCTGCTTTTCCAGAAATAAATATTGAAAAAAATACAAAACTCATCATAAAATAAAAATATATATTTACACTATTAAATAAAGATAATAATATTACTACCGGAATCGCTCCTAAAGTTCCTACTGTCCCAGGCATTATTTTGGAATTTCCTAATCCAAACCAAGTTGCTAAATTTTCTACTAATTTATTTTCATTCTTCATTTTAATAAACTCCCTCCTCATAATTATATAATTTTGTTGCACTTTTTTGTTTCTTAAAATCTTCCATTATTTTTATTATTCCAGCTTCTGTTTCATCAAAAAAGTCTAATCTAATTTCATCTATATCCATCATTTCTATTTCTTTGATTCTTGATATTAAATTTAATGGTTTTTCTAAATAAACTTTTGTATCTTCTGTTACTTCAAATTTATCTCCCATTTCATTTTCTAATTTTTCTTTTTTATCAAAAATATTATTTTCTATTTGCATTACTTTGATTTTTCCATATACAACTAACCCTTTTTTGATTCCACATCCATATATTTCATCCATTTCTTGTTTTGACAATTCCAAAGACAAATAAATCATATCTACCCTTTTTTGTTCTTCCCAGAATTTAAAAGCATATGAATTGAATGTATTCATTTCCCAATCTAATTGTACTTCACCATTTGTATTCATATACTGGTATAGATTTTTTATTAAATTTGATTTAATTTCACTTTCTTTTATCCTAGATTCTTTGACTATTTTTTCATTTTCATAATATACTTTTTTGATTCCATATTTTCTAACTATTTCCTCTTGTTGTTTGTTTTGAACTCTTACTGCAATTTCTATATTTTTCTTTTCTTTTTTGCTATTATCTTTTTCTCTATTAATATAAATAACTTTTCCATTTACTTTTCTTCTATATGATGATTTTATTTTTTCTTCTAATTCAGTTACAGCTTCTCTTCTCATTTGTTTTAACAAACTTAGAGGCATAAATGCTATTCCATCATAATCTACTTCCATTTCATTTATCAAAAAAGGTGTATTTCCTAATTGTGTTATACTTTTTTGTATTTTCTCTATTTCCATTGCCTTTTTTGCTGGTTCTAATATTTCTTTTTCTATTTTCACAATAATATTATTTGAAATGAATTCTAATTTTATTTTTTCTCCTACTTTTGCAATTAATTTTGCAGTTATTTCTTTTCTTCTTTTTCCTTCTTTTATATTTTTTTCTATTTCGTCATTAATAAATTTATCATAGCTTTTATAAATCCATTTTGTATTTTCAGGTACTTTAGGAAGATATACTGTCTCACCTTTCGATGCTTTTTTGACACTATCTCTCTTATTTTTTAATATTTTATTTATATATGTTCCACCTATTTTTTGATAATTTTCATCTACAAAACTTATTCCATCTCCAAGCATTATATTATTTTTTAATGATACATTTTTATTTTTTATTTCCCCAACTTTATACCCAAAATCAAAAGAATACTCTTGATTCATCATTTCTTTACCGTTACCATCAAAATACCCTTTACTGTATCCTCTATTAAATATTTTTTTAGTGTTATTTTCTTTTACTTTATTTCTTAATATTTCATAATAATATTTAGTAGTTTCATATACATAATTTTTATTTTTCATTCTACCTTCAATTTTTATAGAATTCACACCTATTTCTCTTAATTTATTAATTTCATCCATCCCATACATTTGATCTTTTGGACTCAAATAATATTTTTCTTCTTTTTCTTTTCCTTTTTTGTATAATCTTCTACATGGTTGAGCGCACATTCCTCTATTTCCACTTCTTCTCCCAATAAAACTACTCATATAACAATTTCCTGAATAAGAAATACATAATGATCCTGAAATGAAAATTTCTAAATCTACGTCTACTTCTTTTCTTATTTTCTTTATTTCCTCAAATGAAAGTTCTCTTGCTAGTATTATTCTATCAAATCCACATTCTTGCAAAAATTTAGCTTCTATATGATTTGTTACAGTCATTTGGGTACTTGCATGTATTTTTATATCTTTAAAATTCTTTTTCAAAAAATAAAACAATCCTAAATCTTGAACTATAATCGCATCAATTCCATGTTCATATAATTTTTTTACATTTTCATAAACGCTTTCAATTTCTATATCTTTCATCAATGTATTTAAAGTAAGATATATTTTTATTCCTCGCAAATGTGCATAATCTATTTTTTCTAATAACTCTTCTATTTCAAAATTTGTTGCTCTTCTTCTAGCTCCCAATCCTTTTATTCCTAAATAAAGAGCATTTGCTCCCGCTTTAATTGCTGCTTCTAAACTTTCAGGCCCTCCTGCTGGGGCTAATATTTCCATCAATTTGACACCCATTCGTTTATTCCTTTTATTTTTTCAAATATATCTTCTGCCTTTTCCTTATTGTCATTCTCTTCTTCCAATTCTTCTTCAAAAAGATTATCAATACCTTCATCTTTTACTGACTGTCTTACAACTTTTGATATTTTTTCATGTAAATTATCATCAAATACATTTGGTAATATTCTATCTTTTGGAGTAATTTCTGCCAATTTTTCTGCTGCATTTAACATAGTCTCTATTGTTATTGTTTTTGCTCTTGTCTGTAATATCCCTTTTATTATTCCAGGAATTATTAACATTGAGTTCAATAAATGTCCATCTCCTGCATATTGCGCTCCAGCTTTTCTAGCTATTTCTGGTTTTATTTCTGGCTCAGGTTTAGATAATGCTAATATTACATGCCCTTTTTTGACCATCCCAAATTTTATTAAATTTGGGATTCTTGATGTACCTATTACAATATCTGCTTCTCGCATTACTTCTCTTTCATCTTGTAGTTCCATAACTCCATAACGTTTCATATTTTCTTTAGAATCTTCACTTATATCTGATGCATATATTTTTTCAGCTCCATATGCTTGTAATAATTCTGTAATTCCAGATGCTTTACTTCCAAATCCCAAAAATCCTATTTTACTTTTTCTCAAATTTATACCTGTTTTTTTAGCTATATTAATCAATCCTGCTAAAGTTACCATTCCATTACCATATTTATTAATATCTAATATTGGAGTTCCCAATTCTTTAAGTTTTTCTTCTATCTCAATATTATCTGATAATCTCATTCCTTCTATTACTATCATTCCAAAACTTTTATGAATACTTCTAATTACATTTACAAATTTATTTTTATCTAATTCATTTATCACTATTGGATATGCAGAAACACTCACTGTTTCATTTAAAACTGCTGAAGCTGCCTCTAGTATAGAATATGTTGTTTCTGGCTTACATTCATTAAAATTAAGCAATGTCGAACCATTACTAACTACTCCAACACTTTCTCCTAAACTTGTATATTCATATGCTTTTTGAGGATTCTCATTTATTATATTTGCAATACTTGATATTCCCGGCAAAAAATATTTTTCTAAATCTGAATTATTTTTAATTTTAACTTTACTTTTAGTTTTTAATAAACCGCCTTCATGAAGTTTTGATATTTCACTAAATACTTTTATTATTTTTATATTTTCTATTTTTGCTAAGTCTTTCTTCATATTTTCTAATTGTTTTGGACTTTTGCTATATACTGTTACATCTCTTATTATATATTTATTTCCTCTTCGGACTAATTTTATATCTCCTATGCTACTCCCATTTATACCTACTACATCTGCAATTTTTCCAAATGCTCCCGGTTTATTTAATATTTTTATTCTAATTACTTTCATAATTTTATTATAATTTATCATTTTTTCCCCCTCTTTTTTATTTGGCAGTATATTTTCTACTATCTTCGTTGTTATTTGATCTATATTTTGTTTATCTCTAACATCAATTGTTATATCTTCATAACAATTCTAATTTTCCGATTCTTCAAAACTAGTAGACTGTGTCATAATTCATTTTTTAATTATTATATCATGCCTAAGCTTTTTCTTAAATAATTGATATTTCGTGATTATTTTTCATAAAAAAATTTATTTTTAATTATTGTATAATTTATATTTACCGCGAACCTACAATTAGATAAGAGAAAACCTTAAAAAAAGAAGTTTGATCTTTTAATTTTGTCTTTTTTGAAAAAAAGACAATTCATTTTCTAAATTTTCTTTTTACTTATCTTTTTTGCTAAAATAACAAAATTTTGGGCAGTAGTTAAACTGCCCTTATAATCTTTTTTGATTAACTATTCTTTTTTGCTACTTTTTTGACAGCATCTGCCACTTTTATTGCTATTTCTTTATTAAATGGTGATGGCATTACATAATCTTCTCTTAAATCTTTTTCATCTATTATTCCTGCTATTGCATACGAAGCTGCTAATTTCATTTCTTCTGTTATATCTTTGGCTCTTGAATCCAAAGCTCCTCTAAATATTCCAGGAAATGCTAACAAGTTATTTATTTGATTTGGAAAATCTGATCTTCCTGATCCAACTACTCTAGCTCCTGCTTTTTTGGCTAATTCAGGCATTATTTCAGGCACTGGATTTGCCATTGCAAATACTATAGAATCACTATTCATTGATTTTATCATTTCTTCATTTACTAATCCACCTTTAGATACTCCAACAAAAACATCTGCATTTTTCATTATTTCTACTAATTTTCCACTTTCTTTATTTGGATTAGTTTCTTTTGCTAATTGTTCATGATGTGAAGATACAAAAGTTTTTGGATCATTTTCTACTATTGCTCCATTCATATCACACACAATTACATTTTTTGCTCCTGCATTCATTATATGTCTAGTTATTGAAGTTCCTGCTGCTCCGCCTCCATTTACTACCACCTTTATATCTTTTATATCTTTTTTGACTAATTTTAAGGCGTTTAATATTCCTGCCAATACTACTATTCCTGTACCATGTTGATCATCATGAAATACTGGAATATCTAATTCTTCTTTCAATCTTCTTTCTATCTCAAAACATCTTGGTGCTGCTATATCTTCTAGGTTTACTCCGCCTAATGTTGGTTGTAATAATTTTACTGTCCTTACTATTTCATCTACATCTTTGGTATCCAAACATATTGGTAAAGCATCTACATTTGCAAATTCTTTAAATAAAATTGCTTTTCCTTCCATTACAGGTAATGCTGCTTCTGGTCCAATATCTCCTAATCCTAATACTGCTGTTCCGTCTGTTACTATTGCTACAGTATTTCCTTTAGTTGTATACTTATATACATTTTCTTTGTCTTTTACTATTTCTCTACACGGTTCTGCTACTCCAGGTGTATACAAAAGTGATAAATCTTCTGCTGTTTCTACCTTAAATTTACTTACAATTTCTATTTTACCTCTTTTTTCTTCATGCATCTTTAAAGCTTTTTCTCTCAAATCCATTACATCCTCCTGTTTTATTTATTTATTTTAATTATTTATTATCAGTTTATCAGCTTTTTTGATTGCATTTTTCAATTCATCATATGTTACAACATATGGTAAATTCCATATTGTATCACCTTTATATAAAGCTCTATTTATTATTGCTTCTTCGTCTCTTTCACTTAAATCATTATATCCTAAATCTTGCATTGTACATCTAGCATTTATACCTTTATAAAATTTTATTACGACCTCAATTTCATTTTCCTCTTTTTTATCTAAAATCATTTGAACTATATTTCCAAATCCAACCACTTCTCCATGTAAATTTTTTCTATATATTTCTGGAATTACAGTAAATCCATTATTTAAAGCATGAGCCGCTACGGCTCTACAAGCTTCTCCGCCTATTCCGCCTACTAATCCAGCTGTCAAAATAACATTTTCTATTATTTTATCTATTTCTTCTGTATACTCACCTTTTTTGATATCATCAATTGCTTTTATACTATATTCAAACATCTCATCATAAGTTTTTTTAGCTAAATACATTGCTATTTCTGTTTCTGTATTTTTTTTATCCATATTTTGAGTTGAGGCATCTGTTTCTATCCATTTTGCTAATGTATCTTGAATTCCAGCTATAATATATCTAGCTGGAGCTTCTGCTATTATTTTTTTATCCATATATAATAAATCCGGGTTTCTATAAATATTCATATATTCATATGCAATCCCTGCAAATGTATATATTGCAGAATGAGAAGACCAAGCCGCACAAGTTGCCGCAGATGTTGGTACAGTTATAATTTTAACTTCTGCTTTAAATCCAGAAGCCTTTACTGTATCCATTATTTTCCCACCACCAAAACCAATAATCGATGTATAATCCCCATCTTTTAACAATTTTGTTATTCTATCTATTTCATCATAATTACATTCTCCGCTAAAGATCTCTTTTTTGTACTCAATTTTATGCTCTGTCAAAGATTCTAATGCTTCTTTTACTACTGAATATACTGTTTCATCTGATAGTATCAAACTTTTTTGAGATATTTTTTTTACACTTTCTCCCAATTCTTTTAAATTGTCATATCCACTAATATAATTTTTAGGTGCTATATTCAAATTTTGCATTTTTCCTCCTACATTTTAATTTTATCGCACTTTGTTCGATAAATTTATCTAAATATTCAGTAAGGGAAAAGAACCCCTTGCTGAATACAAGAATCATTTATTTCTTTCAATTATACCACTATTTACTTTCTTTTTCAAAAAAAAAATCAATAATTATAAATTAAAAAAAGTACAAACTAAATTGCACTTTTTTGTTTCTATTATTCTTCTATTCCTAATAATTTTGGAGCACCAATTTTTACAGCAATAGCTCCTAATGGAGCTGTAAATACAATACTCAAAACTGCCATAGCTAATATGTATTCACCTGTAATTATTCCATTAGACAACACTATTTCGCCTTTTGTAACCATTGACAATGCCACTCCTCCAATCGCAGCCTGAACTGTTGCTTTTGGTAAGTAAGCTAACACACAAAATATTTTTTCTTTTTTATTTAATTCCGATCCCAATAAAGATATCCATACTCCTATACTTCTCCCTACTAATCCAAGAGCTATTATTAATATTCCCCATAATCCTGATTGAAATATAACTCCTACATTAACAGCTGCTCCAATCATTACAAACAATACTATTTCAGCTAATACCCAAACTTTATTAAATTTAACTGCCAATCTTTTTGCTAACACTTCATATTTTTCTAATATTACAAATCCCATTGCCATTATTCCTAGCAAACTGGCTAAAGGTACTATTTTTATTTCTTCTATACGATGAAATAAAATAGCTATTATCATAAAAATAAGAACTTTTTTGGTATCTCTCATATGATATTTTTTACAAAACTTTACAAAACAATATCCTAAAATCACTCCACCTAATATACCTAGTGCTATACTTATTGGAATATTTATAATATCCATTAATAAATTATTTTTCATTCCTCCTGCAGATAACATTCCCAAAAAAGCTCCAAATATCGTTATTGCAAAAACATCATCTATTGAAGCTCCTGCCAATACTAAAGTTGGTACTTCTTTCTTTTTCCCATATCCTTTTTCTTTTAATTCTAACATCTGTGGAACTATTACTGCTGGTGATACTGCTGCTAATACAAATGCTAGTAATCCCGCTTCTATTACTGGCATCCCCACAAAATAATGTAATACAATAATTAAAGTTATCCCTTCCATTATTCCTGGTATACAACTCATTTTAACTGCTGATATTCCTATTTTATTCAATGTTTTCTTATTTATTCCCAAGCCTGCCCTAATTAATATTACTATTAAAGCTGCTGTTCTTAACTCTCCTGACATATCTATTAATTTATCTGATATAAATATATTTTTAAATAAATCAATATTTATAAAATTTGATAACCAAGTTTTACTATATGGTCCTAATAAAACTCCTGTTAATATCATTCCCAATAATCCCGGTAATCTCATTTTTTCAAATATTACTATCAAACCCATTGCTATAATAAATACAATTGCTAAATTAACCAACATTTTATCATCTCCTATTTTTATTCTTCATTTCATAATACCAAATTTATTGATATAATTCAACACTTTATCTTTATTTATTGGTTATAAATTTTAGGTTTTAACCGATAATATAAATATGTTTTCTTTTAATTGATAATCCTATATGATATACTTATAATAAAAAGAGGTGAAAAAGGGTGAAAGTAAAAAAGTTCGTTATATTTATTAATATTTTATTTCTATTTGGTTGTTCTAATTCTAGTTATGATAATGGAACCAATCTAAGTATTAATAAAACTCAAAAAGTTTATAAAGACAATGGTACAAATAATAATTTTAGCAATAAAAAGGTATCTCTTGATAATGGCACGAATATATTATTTGATGACGGCACAAACAATAAAAAAATAATATTGAAAAAAGAAAATGTTAAACCTAAAAAAAATATAAAATCAAATTTTATTGTTCAGAAAAAGAATACATCAAAAACAAATCCCACAATAAAAAAGACTAGCATAACTAAATCAGAACCTAAACAAAGTATCAAAAAAGGAGAAATACAGGCAAAAGAAATTGTAAAAAATACTTCTTCTCCTAAATTAACTTTGAAAAACACAAACTTTTATTACCCTTTAGACAAAGTAAATATTAGTGAAGATTTTAATGACACTAATAAAGGTTTAACATTTAAAGTTAATAAAAATTCTGCTGTTTTTCCTGCAGCAAAAGGAATGGTTATTTTTTCTGGAAATAAAAATGGAATAGGAAAAACTTTGTTTATATATCACAATGATGGATATATTTCTATTTATTATAATTTGAAAACATTAAATGTTGCAAAAGGCGACTATATTAAAAATCTTGATTCAAGTATTGCATATGCCGATTCATCTTTTCATTTTGAATTGCGTAAACAAACCAAAAAAGGGATTGAATCTTTAAATCCAAAAAACTTTTTACAAAAAAGAAGGAAATAAAATCTAACCTCCGTATATAAATAATGTAACAACTAGTATTTGCAATAAATAATTTTATAGGGAGGTCATAGTAATGGACATATTAAAAGTATCAAGTAAATCTAATCCAAATTCAGTGGCGGGGGCTATCGCAGGTATTCTAAAAGAAAACACTCAAGTAGAAATGCAAGCGATTGGTGCTGGAGCAGTTAACCAATCTGTAAAAGCTATTGCAATAGCTCGAGGTTTTGTTGCCCCTAGCGGTAATAATTTAGTTTGTATTCCTGCTTTTGTTGATATTGAAATTAATGAAGAAAAACGTACTGCAATTAAATTTATAATTAAAATATCATAAAAAAAGTAGGCTTCAAAAAAGCCTACTTTTTTGTAATATTTATTTTTTTTACAATTTCTTCTTCTAATTCTTCCAAATTTTTATTATTATATATAATTACATCTGATAACTTTTTCTTTTCTTCTAAATTCATTTGTGCTTTTATCATTTTCAATGCATTTTCCTTTGAAATACCCTCTCTTTTCATCAATCTTAATATTTCAATTTCTATTTCACAATATACAAGGACTACTTTATCCACTTTTTTGGCATATCCCGCCTCAAATAATAATGGCATATCTACAATTATAATTTCATTTCCTACTTTTTTGTATTCTTCTATTATTCTATCTATTTCTTCTAATATTGCTGTATGTGTTATTCTATTTAAGTTTTCTCTTTTTTGATCATCATTAAAAACTATTTCCCTCATTTTTTTTCTATCTAATTCTCCATTTTCAATTATATTTTTTCCAAAACTATTAATAAGTTTATTTAATATACTCTTTTGTTTCATGATTTTTTTAGATACTTCATCTACATCAATTATTTTAACATTATAATTTCTTTGTATTATCTTAGCAACTGTTGATTTACCTGTTGCTATTCCACCTGTCAATCCTAATACCATTTTATCCTCCTTGTAGTACAAAAAAGGTCTTATTTTTTTATAAAAAAAAGATGCGATTTTTATCGCATCTTAAATTATATTTATTATCTCCTCGAACCTAATTCTATCTTTTTTAATGACTCTTTTAAAGCTTGTTGAGTTGTTGCAATTTCTTTATCTTCACTTAATTTTTTCAATTTAGCTTCATAAAGTCTCTTTTCTTCTTTTGCTTTTTCAATATCTATATCTTTAGCATCCATTGCTTTATCTGCTAAAATCAAAACTTTATCTTTAGAAATTTCTAAAAATCCACCTGAAATAAAAAAGTCTTTTTCTTTATCTCCTTGTTTAATCTTCATTTCACCAAGAGCTAGTTCTGTCACTAAAGGTGCGTGATTAGCTAATACACCAATATCACCTACAATTGTTCTTGCTATAATCATTGTAGCTTCTTCTTTTAAGATTGTTTTTTGAGGAGTAACTATTTCCAAATTAAAATTGGCCATATATTATTCAACTCCCTTCATCAAATCTCCTGCTTTAGCTACAGCTTCATCTATCGTTCCCACAAATAAGAATGCTTGTTCAGGTAATTCGTCATGTTTCCCATCTAAAATTTCTTTAAAACCTCTTATAGTTTCTTTTAAAGTAACATATTTCCCAGACATTCCTGTAAATTGTTCTGCAACAAAGAAAGGCTGTGATAAGAATTTTTGTATTCTTCTTGCTCTTCCTACAACTAACTTATCTTCTTCAGAAAGCTCGTCCATTCCTAATATTGCAATTATATCTTGTAAATCTTTATATTTTTGTAATGCTACTTTTACTCTTTCTGCAGTTTCATAATGCTCATGTCCTATTATTTCTGGTTCTAATACTCTAGAACTAGAATCTAATGGATCTACCGATGGATATATCCCTAATGAGGCTATATCTCTAGATAAAACTGTTGTTGCATCTAAATGTGAAAATGCTGTTGCTGGAGCTGGATCAGTCAAATCATCTGCTGGTACATAGATTGCTTGAACTGATGTTATAGATCCTGTTTTTGTAGATGTAATTCTCTCTTGTAATGTTCCCATTTCAGTTGCTAAATTTGGTTGATACCCTACAGCTGAAGGCATTCTTCCTAATAAAGCTGATACCTCTGAACCTGCTTGAGTAAATCTAAATATATTATCAATAAATAATAATACATCTTGACCTTCTTTATCTCTAAAATGTTCTGCCATTGTCAATGCACTTAAAGCTACTCTTTGTCTTGCACCAGGCGGCTCATTCATTTGCCCATAAACTAAGGCAGTTTTTGCTAATACTCCTGAATCTTTCATTTCATTCCAAAGATCATTTCCTTCTCTTGTTCTTTCTCCAACCCCTGCAAATACTGAAAGTCCACCATGTTCTTTTGCTATATTATGAATAAGTTCCATTATTAATACGGTTTTTCCTACTCCCGCACCTCCAAATAGTCCTACTTTTCCACCTTTTGAATATGGTGCTAATAAATCAACTACCTTTATCCCTGTTTCAAAAACTTCCGTTTCAACACTTAAATCTTCATATTTAGGAGCTGGCTTATGTATTGGTGATGTTTCTTCTGCTTCTAATGGTCCTGCATTATCTACTACTTCTCCTAATACATTCATTATTCTTCCTAATGTTGCTCTTCCTACAGGTACACTAATTGCTGCTCCTGTATCTATTGCTTCTATTCCTCTAGTTAAACCATCTGTTGAATCCATCGCAACAGTTCTAACTATTTTGTTTCCCAAATGTTGTTGGACTTCCACAGTTAGATTTATTTTTTTTGCTTCATCTTTTATTTTTACTGCGTTATATATTGCAGGCAATTTTTCTTCAAATTTTATATCAATAACTGGACCTATAATTTGAATAACTTGTCCTTTGTTCTCCACTATTTTACCTCCTTTTACTTTTTTGACACATTTATCGCATTTCTAAAATCTTTCCTCAAAACTCCAATAATAAAATTATACAAGTATAGAAAAAGATGAATATTCAAACACATTCGATAAATTCAGCTATGGTTCTATAAAATACAATAGAACCAAGTTTCATTTATTTCGATGCTTCTGCTCCACTTGATATTTCCGCAATTTCTTGAGTAATAGTTGCTTGTCTAGCTCTATTATATGATAATGTCAAATCTGATATCATTTCCTCTGCATTATCTGAAGCACTTTTCATTGCTCTCATTCTTGCAGAATGCTCACTAGCCATTGATTCTAGCAATGACTGATAGATATATATATTCAAATATTTTGGTAATAATGAATCTAATATTATTTCTTCTGATGGTTCAAAAATATAGCTTTGATTTTCTTCACTTTCTACCCTCTTAACTGGAATTAATTGTTCCATTCTTAGTTCAGTAGCTAATGCTGATTTAAATTCTGTATAAATTATATGCACTTCATCAAAAATATTTTCATAAAAGAAATCTACTACATTTTCACTAACTTCTTTTGCTTTTTGAAACATTGTTTCAGGGATTAATTGTATATATTCTGCTTTCATATCATATTCTCTTTTTCTACAATAATCTCTTACTTTTTTACCAACTGCTATAATAGAAATTTCCTTATCAACATTTTCTGATTTATATGTTTCTAATATTTTTGTTATATTACTATTAAATCCTCCACAAAGTCCTCTATCTGATGCAATCACAATCAATCCAACTTTTTTGACTTTTTCTTTCCCTTCAAAAAGAGGATGATGTTCACTTTTTATTCCACCAGCAATACTTTTCAATATATTATTCAAACTTTCAGAATATGGTCTTGAATTTACTACTAATTTATTAAATTTCTTGAATTTTGATGATGATATCATCTCCATCGCCTTTGTAATTTTATATGTATTTTTAACACTTTTTATTCTACGCTTAATTTCTCGCATATTTCCGCCAGCCATTATTCACCTCTTCTCTGACAAATATTTTATTTCAAATTCACTTTATAAATAAAAACTATCTGTTTTAAAAAAATTATTTTTCTTAAACTAAAATAGCTTAAACCAAAGATTAACTATGTATTCTTTATATCTAAATATTTAATTAAATTTATTGTACTTTTAAAATCTGTTATGCTCATTATTTTCAAATGAACATTTTACAGATAGTTACATTTGCACAAATCCTTCTTTAAATTCTTTTACTAATTCAGACATTCTTTCAAGCAAAGTATCATCTAATTTCTTTTTATCTACTATTTCATCCATAACTTCTCTATGGTCTCTATTCATAAACTCAAGCAATTCTTTTTCAAATTGTTTTACTTTTTCTAATTTAACATCATCTAAATACCCATTTATTACTGTATAAAATGAAATTATTTGATCTTCTATTGGGAAAGGACTATATTGAGGTTGTTTCAATACCTCCATAATTCTTTCTCCTCTATCTAATTGAGCTTTTGTTGCTTTATCCAAATCTGAACCAAATTGTGTAAATGCTGCTAACTCTCTATATTGAGCTAATTCAAGCTTTATTTTTGCAGAAACCTGTTTCATAGCTTTTATCTGAGCATCTCCTCCAACTCTTGATACAGAAATTCCAGCATTAATCGCTGGTCTAAATCCAGAATTAAACAAATCACTTTCAAGATATATTTGACCATCTGTAATCGAAATTACATTAGTTGGAATATATGCTGATACATCGCCTGCCTGTGTTTCTATTATTGGTAACGCTGTTAATGATCCTGAACCTATTTCTTTACTTAATTTTGCTGCTCTTTCCAATAATCTTGAATGAAGATAAAATACGTCTCCAGGATATGCTTCTCTACCTGGCGGCCTTCTTAATAATAACGAAATTTCTCTATATGCTACTGCATGTTTTGACAAATCATCATATATTATTAATGCATGTTTTCCTTGATCCATAAAATATTCTGCCATCGCACAACCTGAATAAGGCGCAATATATTGTAATGGTGCTGCTTCCGCAGCTGTTGCTGAAACTATTGTAGTATATTCTAAAGCTCCTGCTTCTTCTAATTTTTTAACTACTTGAGCTACAGTTGTTTTCTTTTGTCCTATTGCTACATAAAAACAATATACCTCTTTACCTTTTTGATTGATTATTGTATCCAAGGCAACTGCTGTTTTTCCAGTTTGTCTATCTCCAATAATAAGCTCTCTTTGACCTCTTCCTACTGGAATCATCCCATCAATTGCTTTTATTCCTGTTTCCATTGGCTCATGTACTGATTTTCTCTCTACAATCCCGTGTGCTTTTCTTTCAATCGGCATTTTTTTATCAAATTTTATTTCACCTTTTCCATCTATTGGTTGTCCTAATGCATTTACTACTCTTCCTAATAATCCTTCTCCTACAGGAACTTCTGTAATTCTTCCAGTTGATCTTACTGTATCTCCTTCTTTGATCTTAGTATAATCTCCTAGTATTACTGCTCCTACATTATTAGCTTCAAGGTTTAATACCATTCCATATACTCCACCAGGAAATTCTAACAATTCTCCTGACATAGCATCTCTCAAACCATATATTCTGGCAATTCCATCTCCTACTTCTATTACCGTCCCTATATTTTTTATATCTAATGTTTTATTATAATTTTTTATTTCTTCTTTTATAATTTTACTTATTTCTTCAGGATTTATTTTCATTTAATTTTTAGCACCTCCTCTTATAAACTTGTTCGTAACATTTCAAACTGTCTTTTAAGTGAACCATCAATGATTTTATCACCTATTTTTAAAATTCCTCCACCTAATATAGTTTTATCCACTTCTATATTTAAATCGATTTCTTTTGATGTCATTTTTTTTAATTTTTCTTTTAATCTACTTTTTTGATCTTCACTTGGATTAATTGAAAAAGTAGCTTCTACTTCTATTATATTATTTTTCAAATAATATATTTTCAAATATTCTTTTGCAATTGAATCTAAATAGACCAATCTTTCTTTATCAATTAAATAATTTAAAAACATTAAACTTTCTTCATTTACATTATCTCTAAATGTTCTAAACAACATTTTTTTCTTGTCATTTTTACTTAATTCTGGATGATTAATAAAATTAGAAAAATCTTCATTTTCCGTATAAATACCCAAAACTGCATTTAAATCTTTATATAATTCCATAACATTTTCTTTTTCTTCTGCTATTTCATATAAAGCTTTTGCATATCTTTGACCTATTATATCTTTCATCATTGTTGATCGCCTACCCCATCTATAAATTGATCTAATAAATTATTTTCTAGATCCTTATCCATAGATTTTCCAATCATTTTTTCTGCTAATTTTATAGCTATTCCTGTCATTTCATCTCTTAATTCTCTTTTTGCTTGTATCTTCATTTTTTCAATATCTGATTCTGCTGATTTCATCATTTTTTCTCTTGCAGCATGAGCATCTTTTAAAACCTCATCTCTTACTTCTTCTCCTTTTTTCAAAGCAGTATTTATTACTTCCTGAGATTTTTGTCTAGCTTTTTTCAATTCATTTTCTGCTTTTTCTTTCTCTTCTAATGTAATTTTTTTATTCTCACTTATTTCATCTAAATTATCTGATATATCTTTTTTTCTTTTCTCTAATGTTTTTCCTAATGGCTTAAATAAAAATATGTAAAATACAACCATTAATATTGCAAAGTTTAACATTTGCCAAACTAATGTTATATTTATCGATACTGTAGGCATATTTGTAGGCACAATTGTCCCTCCTCTCTAAAATTCACTTCATTTAATGTTAAAATAGAGGGAATTCCCTCTATTTATCGCACTTCTAACATCTAATATTTCAAACCTCAATCCTAAAATTAAGAAAATATCAGTTTAAAAGTATGAGATAAATATTTTAGCTAAATATTGATAATAATGGATTTGCATAAAGTAAAATTAATGCTACTACTAGTGCATAAATCCCTGTTGTTTCCGCAATTGCCTGCCCTAATACCATTGTTCTTATTATTGTTGACTCTGCTTCTGGTTGTCTTGCTACCGCTTCTGTTGCTTTTCCAGCTGCATAACCTTCCCCTATTCCTGGTCCTATACCTGCTATCATTGCTGTTCCTGCACCTATTGCTGATGCTGCCAATACTATTGTCTGTCCTAACATTGCTCCTATTTCTACCATTTTTTTACCTCCTCAAATTTTTTTATCGCACTTTGTTCGATAAATTCGTCTAAATATTTAGCAGAGAATAATAAAGCACTCACTAAATACAAGTCTCATTTATCATAATTTTTCTGGTTCTGCATCTCCTATGGCTGTTATTATGTATACCATTGTCAACATTGTAAATATGAAACTTTGGATTAATCCCGAAAAAATATCAAAATATAAATGTAATGGTGCCGGAATAACCGCTGGTGCAAATTTATATAACAATCCCATTATTACCATTCCACCAAACATATTTCCAAAAAGTCTCATTGAAATATTTAATGGTTTTGCTAGTTCTCCTATAATATTTAATGGTAACATAAATGGCATTGGTTCCATTAAACTTTTGAAATATCCCATTATACCATTCCTAAATATTGCCGTTCCTACTATTACTCCAAACGAAATTATTGCTAAAGCTACTGGTGTATTTATATCTGCTGTTGGTGAACTAAATGCTGCTTCAATCACCATTTTTCCATCAATCCAATGAATTATTGGTACTGGAAAAAAAGTTATAATGTTTGCTAACATCAGATATGTCACAAGTGCTCCTACATAAAGTATATATTTTTTGCTCCAAATACCCAATACACTTTCAGATAAGTACTCATAAAAACCATATAACATTTCAAAAAAAGCTTGTTTTTTTGAAGGAACTATAGTTAACTTCTTTGTTCCCCACCAAAATAAAACTGCAAAAAATAACATAATAAACCAAGTTGTGGTTACTGTTCCTGATACTGGTAATGGATTTCCTCCTAATGGATTAGGAATCCAAAATGCTATTTTGGGACCTTCCACCAATTTTTCCGGCGAAAAAAATTCAAAATTAATTCCGAATAACTCCATATCCTTCCTCCTCTCTTTTACAGATTTTATCCAAGCATAATCATCGTATAAGTCTATTACTAAAAAACAAGTAGAGATTTAAAAATGTTAACACTTAGATTGGTGAACTCTCTTTATTTTTTCTTTGATTGAAAGCCTACCTTTATATATTCTAAAAATTGTAAACATATTATTACTAATTTAATCACAAACAATCCAATTACTCCTGCTAAAAAACAAGAAAATTCTATTTTCATCATTATTGATAAAAATACAATATATATAAGGTATCTCTTTATATATCCCGATACTCCCGTTCTAATTCCAGCTTTTCTACTTTGAATCGAAATTGTAGTATCTCTTATTAATAAATAAAAATTCAAAATCGAAATAATTATTCCTCCAAAAAAGCCAATGTAAATACTTTTTTCTTGAATTATCACTCCATATATTAATATTAATAATGCTATTATAATAGCTATTTTTATTATCTTTTTAAAAACTATATCCATATAATACTCCTAATTTTTAATTATGTCAAGGCTCATAACAAGCTCTCAAACACCATATTGAGCCACTACTCAATTATATCATTTTTTGTTTTTTTGGTCAATTTTTTTATTATCTTTTCCATAAAATAAATTCTATTTTTCCATTTTATTTAGTATAGTTTCACAATTATCATTCTAATCTAACAATTCAATTCTTAAATTGAAGTATAGATTAAAAAATTTTTATTTAAATAACAACTTATACGCTGAATAAAAACCACTTGCTATTCCTAATATCAAAAACACTATAAACAAAAAAGTATTTTTTTTCGTAAACTTTTCTACTATTTTATAAATTCCTACACATACACCTATATTGATGATTATAATTAACCCCAATTGTCCTAACAAAGAAAAATAATAAAAATTATTTTTCATATATTATTACCTCTATATTCGCTTCTTCCAAAAGCTCCAATGCCAATTTATCTGGATATGGATTTTTATAAATTATTTTTTTTATCCCTGCATTTATAATTAATTTAGAACAAGTTATGCACGGTTGAGTTGTAACATAAACAGTTGAACCATCTAAAGCTATTCCAAATTTTGCTGCTTGAATTAAAGCATTTTGTTCTGCATGGATTCCTCTACATAGTTCTTGCCTCTCTCCTGATGGTATATTCATTTTATCTCTTAAACATCCTATTTCTAAACAATGAGCTAACCCTGACGGTGCTCCATTATACCCTGTTGATAAGATTCTATTCTCCTTTACAATTATAGCTCCTACTTCTCTTCTTAGACACGTTGATCTAGTTGCTACTAATTCTGTTATTTCCATAAAATATTCATTCCAATCTGGTCTTGCCACTTTCTAATCATCCTCCATTTCTTCTAATCCACTTAATAAATCATCATCTGTTTCTATTTTTTTTTCTTTATTTTCCTTTTTTGGCTCTACTCTTTTAGTATTTTTACCTTCTTCATAATTGATATAAAGACTTCCTTCTTGAACTTCATAATATTCTTTTTCTATTTCCATTATTCTGTCTTCTACATCTTTATACGTTAACAATTCTCCACGAATTTTATTATCTAATCCTACTATAGTCACACTCATTATTGGATATTTTTTATCCTCGCCTTTTTTATTTTTAAAACTTATATATCCACTATTTTCTTCTTCTCCGTATAAAGAAAGGACTTCTTTATCAAATTTTTTTACTATTTCTTCTCCCACTTTTTTGATCTCATCTGGTCCCATTATTAATATAAAATGATTTTCTCTTACTTGAGTTAATACTTTCTTTTCAATCTTCTGACTTTCTAAAGTTTCTTGTATTAGTTGAGATATAAATCTTAATATATCTTCTCCATTTGCCAATCCATAAGATAATATATATGGCTCTGTATTTTTCAATTCTAAAGACAATAATCCAAAGAACTTATCTTTTTCTATCATTTCATTTATCTTCTCAATTACACTCATTAAGCCGGGTAATCCTGTTATTGGATGTGCAAATCTATCTTCTAATGTCCTTTCCCATACACTTCCTTTCAAATCATCAATTTCTTCTGCCAATGATTCTAATTCGTTATGTACATTCAAATTAATTTCATAAGATATTTCTCCTTCTTTTATTTTTCGCACTTCTTCTCTTATTTTATTTATTGGATTATAAATTCTTTTCATTAGCATAATTGTTGTTACTGCTATTATTATTATTAATGATATTATCGAAATTATCAAATTCCCAATCATCATTTTTTTGGAATATTTTTTCACCTCTTTTAGAGAAATAACTATATTCAATACTCCTATAATTTTTTCATTCTCCATCATTGGATAAATATAGTCATAGGTTGTAATATCCTCATGTCTACTTTCTCCTTTTAAAACTTTTTCTTCTAAAAATCTAGAGTTTAAATTTTTTATTTTTAATATATTCCCAATTTCTTCCTTTTGATTAGAATAAATTATTTCTAATTCATCTTCTTTGACTAATTTTTGTATCATTATTTTATAAATATCTCCATTTTTCCCTAATAATTTTTCTATAAGATTATTTAATTTATAAAAATTTGATCTTTTTATCGCATTTTCAACATCCTCATTTAAAATTCTTACAATATATTCTGATCTTTTAGATAATTCGTTATGTAAAATTTTATAACCTGTTTTTATATTAAAATACGTTAACATTGATATTAATATAGTAATTGTTATAATAACAACCAACAAAAAATCCAATAAAATTGTAGTTTTTCTTTTTTTATTTAACATTTTATCCTCCTATATCATTTAGCTCATTTGGAAAAATATAAAATCTATGTCCCATTTTTTCTAAATCTACTTTTCCTAAAGTTTTTCTTTGTTTTTTACTATGATCCAAATGTATCTTTCCATTTGGATCATAATTAGCTACCTTTGAATTTTCCATTTCATTAAGCACATTTTTAGCTAATTCATAAGAATAATCATGATATTTTTTTATTAATTTCTTGTTTTTCAATTCCCACTCTTCATACTTTGTTAATCTTTTTAAAGTTCTATTTATATACTCACTTTTTACCGTTTTTAACGAATATTCAAATATTTTTTTATTTATTCCAAATGGCAAAGTTGCCTTTGATATTATTTTTTTTAAATATTCATCTTCTTTTTTATAATTTTCTTTTAATACATTTTCTATTAATTCGTATGTATCATGATACAAAATCATATCAACTTTCATTTCTAAAATTGTATGTCGAAAATTTCTAAGTCCATTTGCCAATAATAATTCTTTTGGCAAATAATAATTATGAGCTATTACATCTGCTGCTAAATGAGTAAGATATCCATAACCTAATGCCAATTCTTTATCCGTTCGAGCTTTTTTGACTACATTAAATCCCGTTTTCCAAATATGCGAATGTTTTTCCAAATCTTTAATATACTTTTTTCCTAAAGTAATATCTGGAGCAATAGTCCCATACAAAAATTCTTTTTTATTGTTACATATTATTTCTTTTTTCTTTGGTTCTAACTCAGTATCATTTAATAATTTGTTTCCTATATGTAAATGTATACCAGGCCCCCAAAACATTATGAATTTATCAAAAAAGAATAATATTCTCAAAAAAGAATACATATCAATCATCTCCTCTTTCATTAAAGATATTATACAAATCAAGTATCGTTTTTCCTCTTTTTTGAATAGTATTTTTAGTTATCAAAAAAGGGAAATTTTGTAATCCACCAATCCCTCCATGTCCACCATATTGTTCTTCAAAATTTATAATTAAGTTTTTTCCTAATATAGCCCCAAATAAAATTATATCTCCAATATCTTCCCCTATAATTACTTCTTGTAAAGCTTCTAAAGCTTCTTTTTTTGACATTTTTATATTTTTAAATACATTTTCATTTTCTAAAATAATTCCATATTTTCCATCTAATAATATTTCTCCATATTTCCCTATAATTTTATATCCTTTTTTGGTTTTCACAGCTAAAAATTCTATTCCCTCATGTTTTTTTAAATCTTCTAATAAGTTTGGGAATTTTTCTAAAATTTCATTTTCTGTCATCCTTTTTTGAACACTTTTTATATAAATATGTGACATCGGTCCTGAATTAGTTACCACTATATCTTCTTTAATATCTATTTTTTCTTTAATATGTTTTTTTGTATGTTTAAAAATTTTATTTATAATAAACTCTATCGGCTTATATCCTAATAAAATTACAGTTTTTAATATTCTTTCCAATCCATAAAAGAACATAAACTCTTTATGTTCATATTTTGCATTATACTCTTTTATTCCTATATCAAATGCTATACTTTTTTGTATAACTTCTTTTAACCTTACTCCATATTTTTTTTGAAATGGTATACTTTTTGTTTGTCCATGATCTGAAAAAATATATACCTCATAACCTTTTTGATCAGCTTTTTTGACTACCTTTTTTATACTTTCATCTATGTTTTTTAATGTTCTTAACGCTTCTTTTGTTTCTGGCCCTCTCATATGCCCTAATTCATCATACCCCATATATGTAATATATATTCTTTTTACTCCTTCATTCATTTCTAATACTGCTCCTAATGAAGCTATTTCTTTAAAAAAAACATTGTTTGTTAATCTGACATAAAAAAATAATGGTTGGTGTCTTTGATTTTTCTTTTTTATTTTATAAAAAATACTTTCATATAACTCAACAAAAGCTTCTTTTATCAAAAAAAAACTTATTTTAAGAACTAAATCAGGATTTAAAAATATAAATTTCCAAACTTCATTATTTTTCACTCTCATTTTTTTATCGTTTTCAAACATTTTACTCAATGTCAATAAACTTCTTCTCGCTCCACCTGTAAATATATTTATATAACTTGCACCGTCTTTTAATAATTCTTCTTGTGTTTCATTCTTAGCTATATTTTCCCAATAACTTGCTATTTTAGGATTTTTAAAAGAATAATGAGTATTATTTTTCTTATTATACCATCTAAATCCTTTTATTTTAGTCTTCAATCCATACATTATTTTCATCTGTGAAGCAGGAGTATTACTTGGCAGATTTGAAATAATCTCATATTTTTTATACCCTTTTTTGGCAATCATTTTTTTCAAAAAAGGAGTATAGTTTTTTTCAATAGCAGTTTCTAATAAATCATAGGCTAATCCATCTAATTGTATAAATATTTTTTTATCCTTATTTTTATACTTTAATAATCTAGCATTAATATCAGATCGCATAATATCCTCCTATTTTTCCAAAAGCCAAAATACCCTTTCTCCTGCTAACTCACTATTTTGATATTTTTTAGATTTGAACCCAACTTTTTTGATACTATTTTCTATTTCCTCTGTTGAGTATATCCTTTTATCATGTATTTCTTCAAACCTCTTATAAATATTATCCTTTTGTTTTACAAAAAAGGTTGTATATATTCTATCTATTTTTTCTTCTTTATCAAAAAAATGTTCCCAATTAATAAAGATATCCTCTCTGTCTTCGATATAATTTCCGCTACAAAAAAGGTCATCCATTAATTTTCTAGTCGCCAAATCAAATATAAAATAACCTCCCTTAGGTAAATGTAAATATACATTTTCTAAAGTTTTTTCTAAACTTTCTTCTGATAAAAGATAATTCATAGTATCAAATAATGCTACCACTAAATCTACTTCTACTGGCAATCTTAATTCTTCCATATCTTGACAAACTAAAGGAATGTTAAAATTTTCTTTTTTGAACTTACTATCTGCTATTCTTAACATATCTGATGATAAATCTACTCCCATTACTTTATATCCATCTTTGGCAAATCTTAGAGTTATTTCTCCCGTTCCACATCCCAGATCCATTATATCAGTTCCATTAAAATTTATTTCTTTTAATATATTTTTTATAAAATTATACCAATCATCATAATTTAATGAAGTCATTACATTATCATATATTTCTGCAAATTCTGTATACATTTTTTCCCCTTTCTTTCCCTCTTTAAATAAATTTTTTCACTTCTTTCTTAACTTTCTCCATTATTATATATTTAATTAAAATATTCCATTTAGAAATCTAGAAATATTTCTAGAAATAGAATTTCCCCAAGGCATATTCCTATTTTCTGGATAAGTTATATATAAAAATCTCTTTGACCTTGTAACCGCAACATATGTGATATTTTTTTCTTGTTCTAATTCAATTCCGCCTTTTCTAATTGCTCTATAATCTGGAAATGTTCCATCATCCATTCCAATTAAAAATACGATATCATATTCTTGTCCTTTCATTGTATGAACAGTACTCAATGTAATTCCACTGTGCTGACTTAATGAATTTGTTTGTCCTAAAGCCATTCTATTTTTAAATTGATTTAATGTTCTTCTTTCAGAGTTTTTTGCATAATTATTCCAGTGAGTTTTTATTTCTAATATGTCATTTATTATCATTTGCTTTTCTTCATCATCAATTAAATTAGATTTTTTTATATTTTCTTCTAATAAATTCAATTTTTGAATTAAATTGCTTCCATCTTCTGATAAAGTATTAACTAATTCTAAAATTTCTCTCTCTAAATCATTTTCAATTATCGATATAACATTTTTTAAATCAAAATACTCCCCTTTTTTTATATCTAATAAATTTAAAATACTCTCAAAATGAATCACATCTTTTGGATTTAATTTTATTTTTAATGCTAAATCAAAAATTTTTATTAATTTAGATTCAAATTTTATTGCACCTGGAGTCATTTTATAATAATATTTTATTTTTTTTTCTTTTAACTCTTCTTCTATATTTTTAAAAACATACTTATTTCTTGCTAATATTGAAATTTTTTCTAAAGTAACTTCGCCCTCAATATCATCATAATTTTTTTGAACTAATAATTCTTTTATTTTTTTTATAATCCATTCAGCTTCTAATTTTTCATTAGGAAGTCTTTTTAATTCAAACTCCCCTTCAATAACAGTCTCTTTTAAGTTAGATAAGCATGGGATTATTTTCTCTGCAACTTCCAATACTTTTTTTGATGATCTATAATTCTCTTGTAATTTAAATATCTTTGCATTAAAATCATCAATAAATTTTTTTGTCATGAAATCTGCAGTGGAACCCACAAAAGCAAATATTGCTTGATCTGGATGTCCTACTATCATTATTTTTCTATGCTCTTTTGCAGTTAATGATAATAATACTTGATATTGAGCATTATTCAAATCTTGAGCTTCATCTATACAAATATATTCATAACTTCTTCTATATAAAGCCCCAATTTTAGGGTATGAATTAAATAAATTACATACTAATAAAAATAAATCATCAAAATCAATTGCATTTTGAGACATTAATATATTTTGATATGTATTGTATAGTATTACAATCTTTTCATCTGTATTTTTTAAAAAATTTTCTTCTGAAATTATTTCTCTTTTTACTTTAGATATAAATTCTAGCACTCTATATAATAATTCTTGTTTTTCTTTATTATTTTTATTCTTATATTGATTCCAAAAAATAGGAGTTTCTTCAATAGCTTGTTCTAATAATTTCAATCTATCATTATTATCTTCAAAAATATGAGGCATTTTTTCTAATCCAATTAAATTACCATGATTCTCTAATACTGTTTGACAAAAACTGTGAATTGTACCAATAAATGTTCGATTATTTATATCAGGAATTTCACTCAATCTATTTTTCATTTCTTCTGCTGCTTTATTAGTAAATGTAAGAGCTAATATTTTTCTTCTGGTTTTAGTCAATAAATACCTAATTCTTTCTGTTAGGATTCTTGTTTTTCCACTTCCAGCACTCGCCATTACACAAATAGCTTCTTCTTCTGAAAATACAATTTCTTCTTGTTTCTTTGATAGCTTAATCTTCTGTTCCATTAGCTTCTCCTTTTCCCATCAATATTTTCCTTATACTTATAAAAAGTAATCTAATTTTCGGGGGTAATTTCTTTCCAGATTCAATTATTGTCTGTCCAATTACAGAACCAAACTTTGTTTTTTGTGATATCATACAATCATAAATCGCTTTTTTTCTTCCTTCATCACCAAAGTAATCTCTAATAATATTTGTATAAATATTTTGATTACATTTTTCGCAAACCTCAGAAGTTTTACTTCTTTGTTTCTTTTTACCATCATTCTTCCTAATATATTCGTCAAAGTAAATGTCATTATGTAACCTAATAAATGCTTTAAGTATTTCTTCAGTGTAATTTTCTTTTATCAAATATTTTTCAAAATCACAACTATTATCAAGATAAATAACATTTGGATAATCTGCAAGTGTTTTTTCATTTAAATAATACTTTTTTAACATTTCCTCTATTTTTTTTATGATTTCCTGTTCTCCATCGCTAAAAATTATCCACGGAATATTGTAACATTCTGCAAAAATAATAAAGGGTAGGTATGCTTTTCCACCTCCAACCCCAATAAAATCAACTCCTAATTCATAACCATTCATTTTAAAATAATTTTTTGCCAAAACAGGCAAAACTTGTTCCTCTGTTTCTCCTTCAAAAAGTACAATTACCTTTGAAAAAAATAATTCTCCTCTAGTATTTATTACTCGTCTATTTATTTTTCTTATATCTTCATCAGTTAAATTTGTCCTATCTAATTTACCACATTTCACATTTATTCCATCTTTATAAAAACTTCTTATTTGACTTAAATCAGCACTAGCTGCTATATATGGTGAATGAGTAGAAATTATCTTTTGTCCACATATTGTATCTATCTGATTAAAAATCTTTTTTTGAGCATTTGGATGTAAATGTGATTCTGGTTCTTCTAACGCTATAATAGGAAAAAATCCATTTCTATTTATCTTTGAAATGTTTTCTATTTGTTTAATAAACGCTTTTAACGTTAAAATAGATGCCCAACTTCTTGTTCCCATTCCATGATAATCCATTGAAAAACTATTTTCTCCATCTCCATAATGAATTGATAATCCTTTATTTAAATCTCTTATTTTTTTAGTAAATGGCGTTATCTCAACTATCTCTTCGCGATTATTCATTGCTGTTTTTAGTTCTCCTAATGTTTCCGAAATATCTGTCAATACTTCACTTTTTTCAATAGTTTTCATATTTAATTTATCAATCATATCTTCTATTTCTTCAATATCATCTTTTTTATATTTTATTTTAGAAATCATTCTGCCAATATAAGAAGATTTTAATTTTATATCTTCCAAGATATCTCTTTGAGCCTCCATATAAAAAAATGGGATTTCTTCAAAATAAAAACTTTCTTCTTTATTTTCTCCACTTTCATACCAATTTATTTCATTATAAAACTTAACCCATGAATTTAAGATAAATTGTTTCTTTACATATTGATTTTTATTTTCATCTAACTCTATCTTTATTCGTAACGCAACAAAAGAATTTTCCTTTTCATCTTGCTTAATTTTTTTTTCATACCTAAGCCTTTTTTCTTGAAATATTATTTCCCATTCATTACTAAATTCTTCAACCTGTTTTCCTTCTTTATCTACAGGAACAAATAATAAATCTATTATTATTTCCTCATTTACCTTGTTTCCTTCTACATAAAAATCATCTTGTGAAATAATTTGTTTGTTTCCTAAAGCAATTTGAAGAGCTTTCAAAAATGAAGTTTTTCCTGAATTATTCATACCAGTTAAAACAGTTGTCTTAGTAAGTTCTACTTCAATATTCTTTAAACCTCGAAATCCATATACTCTTACATTTTTCAATAAAATCATACGCCATCTCCCTGTATAAATTATAATATACTTTTTATATTTTTTCATTCAATATAATAATTAATCTTCTTTTTTGAATATAATCCTTTTACTCTCAATTGCTCCAACTGGACACATTTCTTGACAACAAAAACATCTTATACATTTATCTCTATCTATTATTATTTTCCCATTTTTATTTTCCAATGCTTTTGGTGTAGCTGGACATACTTTCACACATTCATTACATAAAATACATTTTTCATGATCAAATTTTGGTTTTGGCACTAATAATTCCCTAATAAAATTATTTATAAAATCTGGTACTGGTAAAATTCTTCCTATATCCAGCTCTTTTTTGATTTGACTAAAGTTATCTACTTTTAATTTTTCTATTGTTTCACCTATAATTTCAATATCTTCCATATTTCCAATTTTTCTTTCGTGCCCTTTTTTGATAGGTAATATTTCTTTGGGATTTATTTTTACTAATTTACACGCCACTGTATCCAACGCCACTAAATCTTTTGAAATTAAAATTGCTCCTATTTTTCTTGGATTCCCATTTCTAGGTCCATTACCTTCCATTCCAACTATTGCATCCATTATTGCTAATGTTGGTTTTAATACTATATTTAAATCCACTAACATTTCTGCAAAATCTTCTTTATCTGGAAATCTATAATGAAATTTTGGTTTTAACAATCCTGGAACCATTCCAAATAAGTTTTTTATAGCTCCTGTATAATAAGTCATTCCGTGAGTTTTTAATTTTGGCAATGAAAATATATAATCTACTTCGTCATATACTTTTGCTAAAGTAAATTTTTTTACGAGTTTTCCTTCGTGATTTTCTACATCAATTTTATCTTTAAAATTTGCTATTTCTACCCCTTCTTCTTCTACTACTTTTTTGATACCAGTTATTCCATATATATTATTTTGCGTTCCCACTCCTGGACTATCTCCTACTAAAACTTCTCCACCATTTTCTTTTACAAGCCTTATTACAGCCTTTAAGAAAATTGGATGAGTTGTCACTGCATCTTCTGGTTTCATTGGTGCTAATAAATTTGGTTTTAACAATACTTTTTTGTTCTTTACAAATCCTAATCCACCTATTAAGTTTAACCCTTTTTTTATTTCTCTGTATATTTTATCAAAATCGTATTCTTCAACATTTAACAATACTACTTTTGACATTTTTCCCCCTTTTACACACTTTATTATAATGTTTTTTTTGTTCTTTTACAAATCACTATTGATCCCACAATCCAGTATAAAATTCGTCCAATAAATTTCTTTATTAATAAATAATACTCTTCAATGTCAACTTTCTCTCCTAATATAAGCATATCATATATATCCCCTAGTAAATTAATACTAATCTCTGCATCTCTATATCCATTTTTTATATAAAATTTTTTCCGTTTCACCCTCTGCTCATAATTTTTTGCCTTTTTGTCAATAGTCTCAATTTCAAGTATAATACGATTAGAAATGTACCTTTTTTTAATAGCATCTAACACTTTAGTACCGTATCCTTTACCTCTAATATTACTATCAATTGCAAGAAATAAAATTAATGTTAAATCATTATCAGTTGTCACATATGTAAATCCTACAAAAATATCATCATCATAGATAGCCAAAAATTCAGTGCAATTTAACTTAGTCCTATAAAGCAAATACCATAATGGAATTTTACCCTTTGGTGGAAATGCATTGTTAAATAGATTTTTAATTTTATCTATATCCCTGTGTTTTTTTGATACTCTCTCTAATATTAAACTCACAAAATTCTCCTTTCAACCCATTAACAATCCGTACTTTCATCAATTTAAAAATTGACTACTTTTTATAAATACAGTATTGAACAACCTTATCTCTTATTACTTTTTTGAACCCTAAATCTAGCTTAATTCTTTTTTGACAACCTCTGCTATCTCATTTGCTACACGTTCTACCATTTCTTGTTCTTTCCCTTCCACCATTACTCTTACTTTTGGTTCTGTTCCAGAAGTTCTTACTAACACTCTTCCATTTCCTTCCATTTCCTTCTCTTTTTCTGCAATTATATTTACTATTTTTTCATTTTTATCCCATAATTTCTTTTTACTATTTTCTACAATAACATTAATTAAAATTTGAGGATAATATTCGATTTCATTAATTAAATCATCAATTTTTTTTCCTTCTTTTTTGATAGTCGCTACTAATTGTAAAGCAGTCATCATTCCATCTCCAGTTGTATTATAGTCTAAGAATATAATATGCCCTGATTGCTCTCCACCTATATTCAATCCTTCTTCTTTCATTTTTTCCAATACATATCTATCTCCAACATCTGTTCTCAATAATTTAATTCCTTCTTTTTCCAAATGTTTTTCCAATCCCATATTACTCATAATAGTTGATACTATTGTATTTTTATTTAACTTACCTTCTTTTTTGAGATGTTTTGCAACTACTGCAATTATTGTATCTCCGTCTATTTCATTTCCCTTGCTATCCACAGCTAACAATCTATCTGCATCTCCATCAAATGCCAATCCCAAATCTGCTTCATATCCTAATACAACTTTTTTTAATATTGACATATCTGTAGAACCACATTTCACATTAATATTTGTTCCATTTGGAATATCATTTATTGATACAATTTCTGCTCCTAATTCATAAAAAACTTTTGATGCTATTTTATATGCTGCTCCATTTGCT